>Ga0213867_1000529_pt1 | contig 17225 bp, 18 predicted proteins | sample PICome_12_FD_160120 | JGI IMG/M metagenome (GOLD analysis project Ga0213867, IMG submission 160120) | Coastal seawater microbial communities near Pivers Island, North Carolina, United States - PICO540 | ecosystem: Environmental > Aquatic > Marine > Coastal | place: USA: North Carolina... | reverse complement strand
AGTCAGAATCCCGATGACGACGGGAGTGCCATAGAGGAGACCCTCAGGGCGTTGGCTGAACTTGTAGATGAAGGGCTAATTAAGCATATTGGCATTTCCAATGAGACCCCTTGGGGCACAATGGAGTACCTGCGGTTGGCACAAAATAAAGGACTGCCAACAGTGGCATCTATTCAAAATGTCTACAACCTGTTAAGCCGTCAGTTTGAAACAGGTCTAGCCGAGATGTCTGTGAGAGAAAATATCGGATTACTGGCTTATTCGCCTATGGCTTTTGGCATGCTGAGTGGAAAATATCTTGGCGGCAAAAAACCTTCGGCAGCGCGGTTGACGCTTTTTGATCGCTTTACCCGCTATGATAGCCCACAATCATTAGCGGCTACAGAAGCCTATGCAGAGATCGCTAAGCACCAGGGAATAAGTCTTGCGCAAATGTCTCTAGCGTTTGTTTGCCAGCAACCCTTTGTTGCCAGCTGTCTAATTGGCGCAACTACTATGGAGCAGCTAAAAGAAAATATTGACGCTGTCGAAATAACGTTGAGCGATCAAGTCATAGCAGAAATAGAGACTGTTCATAATTGTTATCCAGATCCAGCACCATAAGTTTATTTAAAAAGAGCGTGCTACATCAGTAGCGGGCGAATTTGCATATCAATAATTGGCAGGATTTGGGCTCTAATAATCATCAGAGTAAAAATCGCAACCATCGGCGATATATCAATCATTCCTAGGGGCGGTATAAAGCGCCTAAAAATATTGGTATAGGGCAAAATCACTTGATTGATTAGGCGAGCCGCCGGATGGGGCGGAGTGCCAACCCAGCTAAAAATAACTAATATAAATACGCCATAAAAATAAATGGTAATCAGGGTGCGCAATAGCTCGAATACGGCCAGTGCTAAATAAGAAAAAATACCTACAGAAAGCAGCCCATTAGCCGCCGCTATTATGACAAAAAAGCTCCATTTAGCGAGTATAGCCGCAGCTAAAACAGCCAAATTAAAGCGGCCCATAGAGGGAATTAGCTTTTCAAGTGGAGAGGCAATTGGGGTACAAATTTTAACAATGCCCTGAGACACAGGATTATAAAAATCGGCCTGATTTAATTGCAATAGAAACCTAATTAGAAGCAGCGTAGCAACGATATCAGTGGCATATTTTAAAATAAAAATTAAGGTTTCATTCATGGGGTCTAGCCTGCAAAATCGTCTGACATTTCTTTGGCGCGCTCTTCAGCCGCAGTCATCGCCTTGCGGAAAACATCTTCCAAACCTTGTGCTTGGAAGGATTCGATAGCCGCCTGCGTTGTTCCGCCCGGAGAAGTGACCTGTTTGCGAAGCTCCTCGGGGGCACTGTCGGATCCAAGTGCCAATCGCGCCGCGCCCATTGCGGTATGCAAAGTCAGTTGCGATGCAGTTTCGCTGTCTAGACCCAACTCTTTAGCAACTTTTAGCATAGCTTCATAGATGAGGAAAAAATAGGCTGGGCCACTGCCTGAAACGGCAGTAACTGCATCAATATCAGATTCTTGATTTACCCAGCAGGTATAGCCAACGGCAGAAAAAATATTTTCAATAATTGTTTGTTGATCTTCGCCTAGGGATTGATTGGCAAAAAGACCAGTTGCGCCTGACTGCACCATAGCGGGGGTATTTGGCATGGCGCGGACAATTTTTAATTCCTGCCCCATCCAATTTTGCAATGCATTAACTGGAATCCCTGCGGCAATAGAAACAATAATCGGTTTATGTTCTAGGGCCTGAGCAAGGGGAGAGGCTACTGTACCCATAATTTGCGGCTTAACCGCAAGAACTACAATATCGGCCTGAGACACAGCGGCTATATTGTCATCTGTGGTTAATACGCCAAATGAAGATGACATTTGAGTGCGCGAATCCTCATTGGGCTCGCTGACGGTTATATCTTGGCTAGAAAATCCATTGGCTAGCATCCCGCCAATTAGGCAAGACGCCATATTGCCGCCACCGATAAAGACTATTTTGCTCATGGTGTTTTATATTCCTTATTTATTGCTCTGTCAGCTCTTGGTCCAAAAATATCTGTGCCCACGCGCAAAATTGTCGCGCCCTCGCAAATAGCGGCCTCAATATCGCCGGACATTCCCATGGAGAGAGTATCTAGTTTTTGAGAATTGTCCAGTTGTTGATTAATTTCTTCTTGCAGTAAGCGCAATGCTTTAAAAGGTTGGCGCTGACTTTCAATATCATGCATTGCCATAGGTATGGCCATAAGGCCGCGAAGACGCAGACGGGGCAATTGGCTAATTGATATAGCTAAGTCGCAGGCTTGGTCGGGCAAAATGCCTGATTTAGTTGGCTCATTATCTATATTTATTTGTAGGCAAATATTTAATGGCTCTAAATGCTCTGGGCGCTGATCATTGAGGCGCTTGGCAATTTTTAATCTATCCACAGCGTGAACCCAGCTAAAATTTTCTGCCACCTGCTTGGTTTTATTAGACTGTAGAGGACCTATAAAGTGCCACTCTAAGGGTAGAGATTTCAAAACATTTATTTTATCTAATGCTTCTTGAACATAGTTTTCGCCAAACGCGTTCAGCCCTTGAGATAAGGCGATCTCTATCTCCTTAGGCGTTCGGGTTTTACTAACGGCAAGAAGCTGTATTGCGCTGAGATTGCGGCCGGCACTGGCAGCAGACTGCTCAATTCGTGCTTTTACTGAAGATATATTTTTTTCTAAGCATGTCATAAGTTAAGTTTACAGTTGTTTAGGAAAATACGATATTAATTTGCACGCAATTTTTAGGTGAGGGCTTCATGCATTGTGAGAGGATGGTAAGGAGTAACGCATGAAGTGTTTTAGCAAACATATGGCGACCAACAATATATTGCAGTAATTGTCATATACTAAACAGCCAAAGGATTGGAAATAATTATGGATATCGAACAAGTTTTAGAAATACCCCTTGAAGCAGGAGCTTCAGATTTGCATCTCTCCCCCGGCTTGCCGCCGATATTACGTCTTGATGGGGAAATTCAAACCACAACATTGCCGCCACTCGATCAGTTTCAAATTAAGCATTTTGTCTATGGGATTATGAGCGATAAAGAGATTGACCAATTTGAAAAGGGTGCTGAAATAGATCTTGCTTGGCAAACACCAAAGCGCGCGCGCTTTAGGGTAAATATTTTTCGTCAGCATCGCGGCATTACTGCTGTATTTCGAGCCATTCCTGAGGCAGTGCCAACACTCGCCGAGTTGGGATTAGTCGGCATCTATCAAAAGATAACGAGTAAACCGCGGGGACTAGTATTAATTACTGGTGCATCCGGATCGGGAAAGTCGACCACCTTGGCAGCGATGATTAAGCATATTAATGATTCAAGTCGAAAGCATATTATTACGCTAGAGGACCCGATTGAGTATGTGCACACAAGCAATAGGAGTTTGGTTAGCCAGCGTCAAATCGGCCAGCATGCGTCTAGTTTCGACAGCGCTTTAAAGTCTGCAATGCGCGAGGATCCAGACGTTATTATGGTTGGCGAAATGCGCGATATAGAGACTGTTAGAATGGCGCTTTCGGCTGCCGAAACAGGGCATCTGGTGTTAGCAGGGGAGTAATAAGTCGTGACTTTCTGCCCAAAGCGACAAATTCGCGCAGTGCCGACTAGGGTCGCTGTCCAAGACTTGGTTGATCTAGCCAACTTTGCAGAATAAGTGCGGCGGCGAGGTGGTCGACTTTAGTTAGGTCGAATTTTCCGCCCTCACTGCCGTGGCCTGCATCTCTTAACGATGTCTTAGCGTCTTGACTGGTTAGCCTTTCATCGACCATTAGCACCTCTAGATCAAAACGACCCTGTAGTCTTCGAGCAAATTTTCTAGACAGTCGGCTGAGCTCACTTTCACTCCCATCCATATTTAGCGGCAAGCCAACTATCAGCATATTGGGCTTCCATTCATTAAGCACAGCCTTAATATCATCCCAGTTTGGCACCCCATCGGAGGCCTTGATAATGCCTATGCCTTCAGCCGTTGCAGTGAATGTTTGACCATGAGCAACGCCAATCTGGCGAAGCCCAAAATCAAAAGCCATAATCCTTAGGTGTTTTTTAGAATCAGGCATGTCCAGAGTCTAGTGCTAGGCTGTCAAGATTTAAACCGATAGAAAGCGCCGCGGCTTGAGCTCTCTGCGCGCAGTCGGTATTAAAGATAATCGAAGAATCAGCAGGGATTGTTAACCATATATTCTCTCTCAATTCCTGCTCTAATTGCCCGGCTTCCCAACTTGAGTAACCAAGGGTAATTAGAGAGTCTTTTGGGCCGCCTCCTAGGGCAATATCGCCAAGAATATCCTGTGATGTGGACAAGCTGACATCGCCGCCAATATGAATGGTCGACTCCCACTTTTTTTCGCTCGTGCTATGTAAAATAAAGCCGCGATCTTGTTGCATTGGACCGCCATCAAAAATCAGCTCATCACCTTGATTATTATTTTGTTTCAAATTTAATCGGTCAAACACCGCTTTTGCTGGGATATTTAACTGTTGATTAACAATTAGCCCCATAGCGCCCTCTGCATTGTGTTCACAAATATAGACCACGCTGCCAGAAAAGTTTTCGTCATCCAGGCTGGGCATGGCCACAAGAAAGTGATTTTTAAGGCTGTTAATGATTTTTTTCAAAGCAGATCCCATGGTTGATAATATGACCTCTGCGGCCACTAAAAACAAGCATTAGTCGGTGCTAAATGACCAAATTAGTTTATGTGTCTTGTAATTGCAGTGATTAGCTTGTCGCCAATTGCGGTATTTTTCGCTCTATCAATTTCACGCACGCAGGTCGGACTGGTCACATTAATTTCAGTCAGGTAATCGCCAATAATATCCAGGCCAACAAAGAATAGGCCGCGCTCGACTAAAACAGGGGCTACTTGTTCAGCGATCCAGCGATCTCTGTCTGAAAGAGGGCGCACCTCACCCTGGCCGCCCGCAGCTAGGTTGCCGCGAAAGTCACTATCAGACGGAATCCTAGCCAAACAAAACGGGATAACTTCGCCGTCGACCACTAGCACACGCTTATCGCCATCAGTAATTTCCGGCAAATATTTTTGCGCCATAATAGTTTCACTACCAAATTTGGTCAGAGTTTCGAGAATAACATTAAGATTTTGGTCGCCATCTTTTACTCGAAAAATCGATGTGCCGCCCATGCCGTCAAGAGGCTTGTAAACGACTTCTCGGTGTTCCTGCAAAAAGATTTTTAGGCGCTTCAAACTCCGACTAACAAGTAATGGCGGTGTGCATTGAGGGAATTCAGTCGCAAAGACCTTTTCATTGCAGTCACGCAAGCTTTGGGGCTTGTTAACCACCAGAGTACCGCGTTTTTCAGCTGCTTCCAAAATATAAGTAGAATAGATAAATTCACTATCAAAAGGTGGATCCTTACGCATCAATAACACATCCAATTCATCCAGCGGGACGGCGCTTCTACTCTCAAGTTTGAACCAGCAGTCAGGGTTGTCAAAAACACTTAGTGGCTGCACCTCTGCGAAAGGCAGACCATTTTCTAGAAACAAATCTTTTTGCTCCATATAAAATAGTCTGAAGCCCTGGCGCTGCGCAGCCAGCAGAATGCTTAGGCTGGTATCCTTTAAATAGTTAATGGATTGGATTGGATCCATTACAATCCCTAGAGATTTTTCCATAATGACTATATGCGCTCAGTTGCTGGGTTAGGGTTTATTGTTACATAGGTTGCAAGCAAAGTAACAATTTTTGCATGCACTCTAGATGCCTGAGATTAATTTGTTATTAGTTTGGCAGATTAAAAGCTAATTAGGCAGTAAATTATTTGCACCTCAAACCATTCTCTAGCATTATTACACCTCATATAAAATAGGGTGCTGTATGACAAATTTCTTAATTGCTCCATCCATATTGGCAGCTGACTTTGCGCGACTTGGTGAAGAGGTTGAAACCGTATTAGACGCCGGTGCCGACATTGTCCATTTTGATGTTATGGATAATCACTATGTGCCTAATCTCACAATTGGCCCAATGGTTTGCAAGGCGCTCAGAGATTACGGCGTAAAAGCTCCAATTGATGTCCATTTAATGGTGCAGCCAGTGGACGATTTGATTCGTATGTTTGCCGATGCGGGAGCTACATATATCACCTTTCATCCAGAAGCATCACAGCATGTAGACCGATCTTTACAATTGGTTCGTGATTTGGGATGTAAGGCTGGCCTAGTATTAAATCCTGCAACCAGACTTGATGCTATTGACTGGGTGCTTGATAGAATGGATATGTTACTGTTGATGTCAGTCAACCCAGGTTTTGGTGGGCAAAAATTTATTCCTTCAACCTTAGAAAAGTTAAATCAGGCGCGCAAAATTATTGATGACAGCGGCTTAGATATTCGCCTAGAGGTTGATGGCGGTGTAGGTGTCGGCAATATTCGCGAAGTTGCAGCAGCGGGTGCGGATACTTTTGTGGCGGGGTCGGCAATATTTAGTCAACCCAACTACAAACAAGTAATTGATGAAATGCGATCTGAGCTCAGCAAAGTCGGATAATTTACTGATTAGGCAATATTGACTACAATAAAGCACTAATTAAGAGGAAGGGTCTTGAAGAATAATCTTTTTGTACAGCAGGCGACTTGCCGCCAGCGGTGGCGATACTAATCATAGTATCGCCAGTGACGCATAGCGTTACAAAAATAACCCGCTTTTAATGCTAGGAATTACAAATGACCCCTGAAAAATTCGCTGAACTCGCAGGCCAAGACTTCAACCGTATTCCGGTTACTCGTGAGGTGCTGGCTGACTTTGAAACCCCATTAAGTGTTTACCTGAAGCTGGCTCATGGTCCTAACTCCTACCTTTTTGAGTCTATGCAGGGCGGAGAAAAGTGGGGGCGCTATTCCCTGATCGGCTTACAAACCTCGACTGTGCTCAGAGTTTATGGTCAGCGCCTAGAGATTATTCGAGATGGCAAGCCTATGGTCGATCGACATACAGACGATCCAATGGCTGAAGTCGAGCGTTTTCGCCAGCTTTTTAGTATGCCGGACCTGCCAGGTTTGCCGAGATTTACGGGTGGTCTAGTGGGTTACTTTGGTTATGATACTGTTCGTTATGTTGAGCCTAGGCTGGCAAAATCTCAACCCAAGGATGAGCTAGGTACGCCAGATATTTTGTTGATGGCCTCCGATGAAGTCGCTATTTTTGATAATCTGTCGGGCACTTTAATGCTAGTTGTCCATGTAGATGCCAAGCAGGCTGGTGGTCTTGAGCAGGCAAACGCTCGCTTGGATGAGTTGCAAAAAAAGCTAGATAAGCCAGCACCGCAGTTGCCTGATGCCAGTGATGCCGAAGATCAATTAACGGAAGATGATTTTAAGTCTAGTTTTGGTGAACAGGCCTTTCTTAAATCGGTGGATAAGATTAAAGACTATATAATGGCTGGTGATGCAATGCAGGTTGTTCCATCGCAGCGACTATCTGCCCCATTTACAGCTTCACCTTTAAATCTTTATCGATCTTTGCGGCGCCTCAATCCTTCGCCTTATATGTTTTTTTTAAACTTGGACGATTTTCATATTGTTGGGTCATCGCCTGAAGTGCTTGCGCGACTGGAAGATGGCCAGGTGACGGTGCGGCCGATTGCTGGCACTAGACGCAGAGGAAAAACCGCAGAAGAAGACATAGCCTTAGAGCAAGAAATGCTCAACGATCCAAAAGAAATTGCCGAGCATCTAATGTTAATTGACTTAGGGCGCAACGATGTAGGCCGTATTAGTCAGTCTGGCTCGGTAGAGGTGACAGAAAAAATGGTAGTTGAGCGCTATTCTCATGTAATGCACATCACTTCCAATGTGGTGGGCGATGTCACCGATAATATGGGGCCCATTGAGGTGCTTAAAGCAACATTGCCAGCGGGGACTTTGAGTGGTGCGCCAAAGATTCGCGCTATGGAAATTATTGACGAAGTAGAGCCGGTTAAGCGTGGCATCTATGGTGGCGCGGTGGGCTATATTGGCTGGAATGGCAATATGGATACGGCAATTGCTATTCGCACCGCGGTGATTAAAGACCAAGTATTACATGTCCAAGCTGGGGCGGGGGTTGTTGCCGATTCAAAGCCTGAGTTGGAGTGGAAAGAAACAATGAATAAAGCCCGTGCAGTAATGCGCGCTGCTGCCATGGTGAACGCCGAGGTGAAAAAATGATATTAATGGTGGATAACTATGATTCGTTCACCTACAACGTAGTGCAGTACTTGGCTGAACTCAATGCGGACGTCCATGTCTTTCGCAATGATCAGATTACCATTGCGGAAATCGAGCAGCTGGCACCAGAGAAAATTGTTATTTCTCCGGGCCCCTGTACGCCTAATGAGGCGGGTATATCGGTTGAAACGATTAAGTATTTTGCCGGAAAAATTCCTATTCTAGGCATTTGCTTGGGGCATCAAAGTATAGGCCAGGCCTTTGGTGGTGAGATAGTCAGAGCCAAGCAGGTAATGCATGGAAAAACATCAATGATTCACCATAATAATAGCGGTGTTTTTGCCAATTTGAGCAATCCCTATGAGGCCACTCGCTATCACTCGTTGGTGATAAATCAGAATACATTGCCAGATTGCCTTGAGGTTACAGCCTGGACGCAAAATGATGATGGATCTATCGACGAAATTATGGGCGTTCGCCATAAAGAGCTAGCAGTGGAAGGAGTTCAATTTCATCCAGAATCTATTCTCACTCAGCATGGCCACGACCTGCTAAATAACTTTTTAAAGGGTTAAGTTGTGGATATTACTCAAGCATTAGAAAATGTGGTCAATAATAAGCATCTCGAATCTGCAGATATGCGCGATGTGATGCGACAGATTATGACCGGGCAGGCGACGCCATCGCAAATTGGCGGGTTTTTAGTTGCCCTGCGCATGAAAGGCGAAACCATTGATGAAATCGCTGGTGCCGTAGAGGTTATGCGTGAACTGGCAACAGGCGTTGAGGTTTCTGGCGATTATTTAGTCGATATAGTTGGTACCGGCGGTGATGAATCCAACCTATTTAATGTATCCACAGCTTCAAGTTTCGTCGTCGCCGCTTCTGGTGGGCGTGTGGCAAAACATGGCAATCGCTCGGTTAGTAGCAGTAGTGGTGCGGCAGATCTTCTTGAAGCGGCGGGAGTTAATCTTAGCCTAAGCCCAGAACAGGTCTCGCAATGTGTTGATCAGCTCGGTGTAGGCTTTATGTTTGCGCCAGCCCATCACAGTGCAATGAAACATGCTATTGGCCCAAGGCGAGAGTTGGGTTTGCGCACAATATTTAATATTCTGGGGCCAATGACCAACCCCGCTGGAGTGGATCAACAGTTGATCGGCGTATACGACCAAGCCCTTTGCCGGCCTATGGCCGAGGTTTTGGGCCGCTTGGGAGCCAAACATATTATGGTGGTCCACTCTGCAGACGGTCTAGATGAAATTAGCATTGCCGATGAAACCCATGTTGCCGAATTTAAAAATGACAAAATTTCTGAATATACAATTAAGCCCGAGGATTTTTTTAACCGCCGGCAAAGCCTAGAGGGACTATCAGTAAATGATGCCAAACAATCATATGCCATTATTTCTGATGCGCTGGGCAAGAAGCAAAAGGACTGCGCTGACAAGGCCGCAGATCTTATCGCCATCAATGCCGGAGCAGCGCTTTATGTGGCTGGCTGTGCCGCGGATTTACAGCAAGGCGTAGCCATGGCCCAGGACGCTATAGAGTCGGGGTTGGCAAAAGCTAAAATTAGCGATTTTGCAGCGTTTACCAGAGCTCAGGCTGATAGCTGAGCCTTGAAAGAGAAGATTATGAGTATTGAAACACCTACAGTTTTAAAGAAAATATTGACCAGAAAGTCTGAAGAAATTTTAGATCGAAAATCTAAGATCAGTATTGAGCAGTTAAAGTCGCAGCTCCACTTGGCCTCTGCGCCGCGCGGGTTTGCCAAGGCTCTGCAGGCAAAAATTGCAGCGGGCGACTCAGCGGTGATAGCAGAAATTAAGAAAGCTTCACCCAGCAAAGGTGTGATCCGAGAGAATTTTGATCCAGTTGAAATTGCAAAAAGCTATGAACTTGGTGGAGCGGCTTGTTTGTCAGTGCTTACCGATGTGGATTTTTTTCAGGGCGCAGATCAATATCTTCAGGATGCAAGAGCCGCATGTAATCTGCCGGTTATCCGAAAAGACTTTATTATCGATGAATATCAGCTTTATGAATCAAGAGTTCTCGGGGCAGATTGCGTGCTATTAATCGTTTCAGCGTTACAGCCAGATGAGCTATACAGTTTACACGCAACCGCGAGGTCACTCGATCTAGATGTCTTGGTTGAGGTTCATGACCAGAGAGAGTTAGATATTGCTCTTGCTGTTGATAACCCAATGATTGGTATCAATAATAGAAATCTGCATACCTTTGAGGTGTCCCTTGATAATACCTTTGAGCTGCTTGATCAGATTCCGCAAGACCGTATTGTGATTACTGAGAGCGGTATTCACAGCGGCAATGATGTCAAAGTCATGAGGGATAATGATGTGCATGCCTTCCTAGTAGGGGAAGCTTTTATGCGCAGTGAGAATCCTGGGCAGCAGCTTAAACGTTTCTTTAGTTAGGAAAGGTATGGCTTTCATTTATAAAAGATAGCCTCTGTTGGTTGCTGTCAGGAATAACTATTGTTTTGCCATAGAGTGATACGAGCTTTCTAGTGGCCAAATTTTTGAGAACTTTGCCCGCCATTTCTCTTGAACATCCCGCGAGTTTCGCTAATTCTTGGCGAGTGATACTAATATATATTCCATTGGGTTTTTTTTGAGCATCTGGCTCATGGCACAAGTCGATAAGTGTTGTTGCCACGCGGCCACTGACATCAAGAAAGGCAAGGTCGCAGGTTTTGCGTGATGTATGCGCAAGGCGCATGGAAATTTGTCGCGCTACAGCAAAGATAAATTCCGGATGCTTAGCGCTAAGAGCAAAAAATTTACTATAACTAATTTCACCTATCTCACATTTTGTCTTGGCTCTTATGCGTGCGCTGCGACGTTTTTTTTCAAACAGACCCATCTCGCCAAAAAAGTCACCCGGATTGAGATAGGCCAAGGTTATTTCTTTGCCATCGCTATCTTCACTAATAACCGCAACAGATCCGCTCAAAATATAAAAAAGAGAACTGCTGTAGTCTCCAAAGTGAATGATAATACCTCTGGCTTTATAGCTACGCCTGCGGCAGTGTTTAAGAAACTGACCTATATTGCGCAGTGGAAAGGTAATTTTCTGGTTGTTCAAGTGATATCCCCTAGTCTTGTGTTGTGGAGATATTAGAGTTTGATTGCCTCTGGCCAGTGATGCATTTTTATACTAGTAAACAATACTGCTACTTGTGTGATTTCACTGTTAAAATGTACTAATAAGAAAGTATTTCCAAGAATCTGAGGTTATTTGTATGAAAGCAGTTGTAAAATGGGTTGATGGCGTAATGTTTGTCGGTGAATCCGGCAGTGGGCATTCGGTAGTTATGGATGGCGCGCCAGAGCAGGGTGGAAGAAATATGGGAGTACGCCCAATGGAAATGCTGCTGCTAGGCCTTGGCGGCTGCGCATCCTACGATGTTATTGCTATGTTAAAAAAAGGGCGTCAAGACATTGTTGATTGTAAGGCAGAAGTAGAGGCAGAGCGTGTAGATGCAGTGCCCGCTGTATTTAGCAAAATACATATTAAATTTATTGTCAGCGGCAATAATTTAAAAGAAAACCAAGTAAAGCGCGCAGTTGACTTGTCTGCAGAGAAGTATTGCTCAGCTTCAATTATGCTCGGTGCTGCTGGGGTTGAAATGAGCCATAGCTACGAAATTCAGTAGGCTAAATGTCAGGCAAAAAAAAGGGAGCCAAGGGTTGGCTCCCGATAAATTCTTTGGATAATTCGCAAAGAGGGGTTTGATAGAAAGCGCTGACTAGCGGCTATCTCTCTATGGGGCGCACTTTAATGTCGCGATTGATATTAATCCAATGCATTTAACGCATAATAGCCATTACATTTTGTTATGACCTGTGCGCAGGTAAAAAAAAGGACCCTGGGAGGGTCCTAAAAAAATCCTTTAGCAAGGATTAAGAGGGGTTTGTTTCATACTGCATTCTTGGGCATCTTAGTTCTTAACTTTTAGACTGCCTTGAGTTTCTCGCTATTTGCTTTTAGCGCAAAACGTTTAAATCTTTAAGCTGATCTGTCATTGCTTTATGGTTGATACTATAAGGCGCTTCATGTCATAATTCTAATGCATTGTTTGCATTATTATTATGCGTTTTGGTAATAACCATAGGAGGCGACTATGAATCTTCAAAGACTATCTCGATTAGATTTAAATTTATTGGTTTCCCTTCAGGCACTACTGGAAGAAAAAAGTGTGACTAAGGCAGCGGAGCGGTTATTTATAACGCAGCCTGCTATGAGCAGGGTTTTACAGCGGTTGCGAGATCAGTTAGAGGACCCGCTGTTTACCCGAACTGGCAACGAGTTAGTGCCAACGCCAAGAGCGAGAGAGCTGCAAATCCGACTTCCTAGCCTCCTAGACACGGTGCTTGAAATGGTCAGTGAGGGCGAATTTGATCCTGCTACCTATGTGGGGGAAATTAATATTGCCGTGCCAGAATTTGTTGCAATTTCATTAGTTTCAGAGTTGACTCGTGTATTTACCGAGCACGCGCCCAATGTCATTTTATCAATATCCAGTGAAACTGATTCCGTAGAGGGCGAATTGGCTGAAGGTGTTTTGGATTTTGCTATTGATGTTGAGCGAGGCGTTAGTGAAGACATTTCCTCAAAAAGACTAGCTATTTTTACCCCTTCTATTTGGATGAGAGAGGGACACCCTCTATCCCAAAAAGATCAGGTGACACTCGATGAAATCTTAGAATATCCCTTTGTGCAGTATTACTTATTGATTGCCAAGCGGGTTAGTGCCCGAACTGATGCACGATTTGATAAAGCGCTAAGAGACTTGGGACGAAAACGTAAAAAAGCGTTGGTCACTAATCAGCTAATGACTGCGATGGAAACTGTTTGTGGTACTGATTGCCTGATGGTTGCGGCTAAGTATGGTATGACATTAGACCGTGAAATGTATCGCATTGTTCGAAAGCGCTACCCGTCGGGATTACCTCATGTGGGCACAATTCCAATGGCGCTTTTACAGCATAACAGAACAGCCAGTTCACCTATTCACAGCTGGGTATCAAATCAGATAGTGCAATTAATAAATGGCTGGCAGCAAGACCTTGATGCTGACAGAGAGAGTATCTCTAGTAAAAATAGCTAAGCTATAGTTTATAGCTACTCTTAGTCATGGCTGATGAAATAAAGGTCATCAGTGTTTTAACAGGTTTTGGGAACCTATGTCCGCCGGCGGCTAGGGCTGATTCAGCATGTTGGGCCTCATCTACCAGCATCTGCTCAACAATTGAGCGACTCTTATTATCTTCGATGGGAAGTTCATCAAGATGCTTTTCAAGATGGCTACATACTTGATCCTCTGTTGCAGCGACAAAACCTAAACTCAATTTATCGCTTACAAGGCCTGCTCCTGCACCCAGAGCAAATGACATCGCATACCAGGCAGGGTTAAGAGCGCTAGTTTTGCCGCCGAGTTCATGAATACGCTGTTCGCACCAAGCCAAATGATCAATTTCCTCTTCTGCCGACGCACGCATTTTGTCGCCAACTTGTGGAAGCTTGGCAGTCAATGCCTGACCTTGGTAAAGGGCTTGGGCGCATATCTCACCGGCGTGGTTAACGCGCATTAGCCCAATGGTGTGCTGACGCTGTTGATCAGTTAGTTCAGGCTCTTCCAAGCTTTGAGCAGGGGATGCTCGATTTGGCTGCGGAGCATTGCCAAATGAGGTGCGCAATCCAGAATCAATTTGTTCCAGAAGTCTATCGAGCATTGAAAGTTGTCTTTGAGCCATTAATGTTGTGCCTGAAGGTTTAGCTTAAACTATTTGTCGCTATTCTCTTAACTAGTATAACCGGCAACATGGCGATAGCAAAAAATCCCATCACCAATAATTCTGCTACTAAGATATAAATCGGCCAGGGGCCAAAATAGTCCAACACAGAAGGGTTAATAGGTTTTGCCATCAAATAAAAATAATTGGCACCTAACAGAAAATTGATCGGAAGTAGTGCCAATACATATATATTAAGCCATGCAAAAGCCGATAACATACTTTTAGCTGTTGGATAGAGTTCGAAGCAAACGAGATAATGGATCACTAAAAGAACTAATCCAACATGGGTTATCCAATATTTAAAAAAGCCATAACTAGGAAAGCCTCTATAAAGATCAGGCGTTATAACTGCCTGCAAGGTGCCCGCCATGACTAAAAAATACACCACAACAAAAAATTTAAAATTTGGCCGCCAAAATAGCCATGGCGCCAAAATACAGAAAAGATTACAGGTGGACAGTGGCAGATCTTCGGCAATTGTAAATCGCCCGAAAACAATTTCAAAAATTGTATAGACCACTACCATTAGCGCTAAAAATAGTGAAAGTGAGCGACCAATTAATAGATTTTGCTGATAGTTTAACTTTTTATTTGCAACAAAAATTAAAGCTATCAATGCAACAGCGATAAGCATGACCACTGAATGGCTAGTGCCGTAAGCACTAAAGGAAAGATCGTTGCGAAAAAAAGCCAAATCAGACATAAATATTTATCGCATTGCGATCCTATTTATTTTTTTGTTCCCGAAGGATTGCACGCCATGCAATATCATCGCGAAAAAACATGCCATCCCAACTAATAGATGAGGCTAACTTATATGCCTGTTGCTGGGCCTCTAGTACTGTGCCGCCTAGAGCAGTAGCGCAAAGAACGCGGCCGCCATTAGTGCAGATATTTGAATCAATCTTTTGGGTGCCCGCATGGAAAACCTTTTCTGAGATTAAAGCGTCAGATTCGCTTGGGCTTAGGTCAGGTAATCCAGAAATAATATCCCCCTTATTGTAACCGTTAGGGTAGCCTCCAGCCGCAAGCACAATGCCGACAGAAGGGCGAGGGTCCCATGTTGTTTGCTGGGTGTCGAGCTCACCGCTTATAGCTGCGAGGCAATGATCCACTAAGTCAGATTGCATACGAAGCATAATGGGCTGAGTTTCTGGATCGCCAAAGCGGCAGTTATATTCGATCACCTTCGGTGTGCCATCGGCCATAATCATTAAGCCAGCATATAAAAAGCCAGTATAGGTATTTCCTTCATCTGCCATGCCCTTAACCGTTGGGTAAATCACTTCATCCATAATGCGCTGATAGATAGCATCATCAACCACAGGAGCAGGAGAGTAAGCCCCCATGCCGCCCGTATTAGGGCCAGTATCGCCAGCACCCACGCGCTTATGATCTTGGCTGGTTGCCATAGGTAGAATATTGACTCCATCGGCCATAACAATAAAGCTAGCTTCTTCACCATCAAGAAATTCTTCAATAACCACTCGGTGACCGGCTTCGCCAAAAGCATTGCCTGCCAACATATCGCGGACAGCTTCTTCAGCCTGCTGTAAATCCATAGCAACAATAACCCCTTTACCAGCGGCTAAACCATCGGCTTTAACCACAATGGGCGCGCCTACTTGGTTGAGATAAGTCAGTGCCGGCTCTACTTCAGTAAAGGTTTCGTATTCAGCAGTGGGTATATTGTGTCGCGCTAAAAAATCTTTAGTAAAAGACTTGGAGCCTTCGAGTTGGGCGGCACCAGAAGATGGGCCAAAAATAGCTAATTGTTTGTCGTTAAAGAAATCTACAACGCCGTCAACTAAGGGTTGTTCAGGACCAACAATGGTCAAACCAACATTATTAGCCTGAGCAAACTCAGCCAGGGCTGAAAAATCATCCGCGCCAATGGCGACATTTTCAAGTCCCGGTTCGATTGCTGTGCCGGCATTACCGGGAGCAACGAATACAGTTTCTACCTTTGAAGATTGAGATGCTTTCCATGCTAATGCATGTTCACGGCCGCCAGAGCCAATTACTAATATATTCATTTAGACAAGCTTTAATGTTAGGTTAATTTTAAGCACGGAATTGTAGCAGAGTAATAGGTGATTGGAATAAAAAACCATGATTAATCCAATCGTAAAACCGAGTGCGTAGCATTGGGTGATGATTAAAACAGGCAGAAGTCCATGGAATCAAATGTAGATCAAGCATCGCCAATAATCGTTTGGTTCAGGCAAGACTTGCGTCTTGCTGACAATCCCGCACTCTGGCATGCCTGTGAGACGGGCGACATAATTCCTGTATATATTTTAGATGATGCCTCTGCTGGCGAATGGTCAATGGGCGGCGCTAGCCGTTGGTGGCTTCATCATGCACTGGAATCATTGAATAAATCACTGCATAACAAACTAAATATTTTTGTAGGCGAGCCCCTGGAGTGTCTTTCTCATTTAGCAGAGGTTTTTAATGCTAATGCAGTGTATTGGAACCGCTGCTATGAGCCTTGGCGATTAAAGCGAGATACTCAGCTTAAAAGCGATTTAAAAAATTTGGGCCTAGGGGTTAAAAGTTTTAATGGCTCACTGCTTTGGGAGCCTTGGGAGATTTTAAAAAATGACCAGACCCCCTATAAGGTATTTACCCCCTATTATAGGCGTGGCTGCCTAGGTCATATGCCGCCAAGAAAGCCATTATCGATCCCAAAAAACATTACTTCCCCTACTAAAAGTGAATGCTCACTTACATTAAATAACCTGAATTTACTGCCTAAAATAAAATGGGACAGTACAATGCAGCAAATTTGGACAGTTGATGAGAAAGCCGCAGACAGCGCTTTAGATAGCTTTCTAAATCAGGGGATTGCCGACTATCGAGAGGGAAGAAACTTCCCAAGTAAGGCGCATGTGTCGCGACTATCCCCATACCTTCATTTTGGTCTACTATCTCCTAATAGCGCATGGTATAGAGCTAAGGAGCAAGGCCCAATCTCTGCAGATGAAGATAATATTGGGGTATTCTTAAGCGAACTTGGTTGGCGTGAATTCTCATACTACCTGCTGTATCACTTTCCACAGCTCCCAGATACAAACTTACAGGCAAAATTTGATAATTTTGGCTGGGCGGTCGATAGTGGACCATCGCTAACCGCGTGGCAGGCCGGGCAGACAGGTTATCCATTAATAGATGCTGGTATGCGA
>Ga0213867_1000527_pt1 | contig 17237 bp, 15 predicted proteins | sample PICome_12_FD_160120 | JGI IMG/M metagenome (GOLD analysis project Ga0213867, IMG submission 160120) | Coastal seawater microbial communities near Pivers Island, North Carolina, United States - PICO540 | ecosystem: Environmental > Aquatic > Marine > Coastal | place: USA: North Carolina... | reverse complement strand
TTACATGTATTCAAAAAAAATTAAAAGAAAAGTTTCGTAACTACACGTCATCTACATGCAAAATCAGCGCCTAACGGTGACCCGTGACCGGTGAAAGATCATTTCAGTCGTTTTTACAAAATGTAACGCTGCAAGAAATCGCCTTGAAAAGCCTTGCCTCTGCGTGACTCGCGAATTGATGTGTCCTTTTAAGGGAGCAAGGGCGTATGCCCATTACGGCCATGCGAGCTCGTAGTGATGGACTGATGGAATGAAAAATCAAGAAGCTCAAATTTTACATATTAAAAACTTTTTTGATTGCTATTATTTTAGCTACAAAGTCAGATATTACGAAAGATATTCATAATATACACGATATACTGTATTCACTTATGTAGGTTCCCATATCCTCAAGGTGTACAGAAGTAATACGTCGGAATTCCAAAACGAAAATCCACGACCCACTTTTAGCACACGAAGCGTCACCTATCCTCTCACACGCAATCTTGAATTCTAAGACAACAATTGCTGGTTTAAATATTTCACATTAATAAACAGTGACGATTAGTATTGAAAATGGGAAACCAACAGTCAGACACAAGTGAAACTGCAGTTGTTACAGAAGCACCGGTTGAAACTCCCGTTAGTGAAAAGGAGGCGGAACCGGTTGTGGAGGCAGAAACTACTGAAGAAGTTCCAGTAACTACGGAAGTTGTCGAAGAATCAGATACAGAAGGAAAGAAGGAGTGCAAAAAAACTTCAATGTGTGCTTGCATCATCAGCTAACTTTCGCAATCAAAGGAAGAGTACTTTGGCATATAAAACAAGTTTGATACTACAAGACAGACCTTTGAGTTTAGGATGATGTAGCGCGGCTGTGAATATTTTGCGTTTGTAACTGAAGATTCCAGTAGAACCCTCTCGAGACGTTCCGTGTTTCAGGGTGATTATTTTTCCGTTTCTAGCGTGTGCATTAAATGAGTTTGAAGATGAGATCTGTACTAGCTTCTATTGAAAGTAATTTCATTGTTTTGGTGTCGTTCTCATAAATACGATGTAGTCGACTTTTTTCATTACTCGAAAGTTAACAATATATACTGAAGTACAAGGATAGGCAACGTTGTCAACATCATTCAAGCAGACATCCTCAGCGAGGAATGCTACTGATTTCGTCTTGCACGCATGATATGTTCTATCTTTATATGCTTACTGGCAGCTGGAGTTCCTTTTCCCAGTATTCCCATCATGCCCTTTTTCCGCCGCTCTAGCTTAGACTTGGATTCAGGCAAGAATTGGTGCTGATCATTGTCTGGTATCGAATTCTTCAAGACGCATTCATGGCAAGGATCGGAAGAAAGAATTGTAGGACATCCGCATGTCTTGGCTTTTTCTCTCTCTTGTTCATGTTTGCAACACATTTCTACAACCTCCTTACTCTGATTGATGTTGACAAGTTTACTTATATTTTTTCCTCTCAACAGGGATCTGTAGAAATCTCGCTGTTTGCTACATAACGCAAGTTCTTTTGCAATAACAGTCATTTTGGCATCTTTTTCTGTCAACTCACGAGAAAGATAATTATTTTTTTCTTTTAGTTGCGCTATGTCTCCAGTTTCGAATAACACTTTAGTTTCATTGATGGCGGAAGGATGCTTTCTTTTCATACTTTTTTTTCTATTGTAACTGTACCACTTTGAGCCTACGTATTGTTGGTATTTATCATCGATTTCCTTCTTTTTAATCTCGAGACATTTCATGGCGTCCCTTAGTTCACACACTTCTTCTTCAAGTTGAGAAATTTTATGGTGCTGATCCTTAATCAATGTTTCGGCTTGCTTATTTTTCTTTTCAACAGTTTCGAGCTGTCTCGACTTTGCTTTCAGCTTATTACAATTTCGATTGAGCTCCTTTTTCAACTCGATCTCGTTCAACTTTAAATCAACTAAATTTCGATTCACATTGCTTATGACAACTTCGCTTTCAGACTTGATCTTTAATAGATTCTCAACTTCCTGTGTAGAGTGAAGTAAGTCAGTTTTCGCCTTACTATTTTCAGCTTCCACCGTAATCAGTTTTGTTGAAATGCTTTGCAGATGGTCTTTCAAAGCATAGTTAGCATCATCCCTAATCTGAACCTCGTCACATAAACTTGATATTTCCTTCTTGTGGTCGATTTCCTTTTCTCTCAATGTTTGTGACAGGATTACCTTGTTCAAGATACGATTATTCTCATTCTCGATTCTATTTGCTTCCCTACATTTCGCCAGCTTGGACGACATCCTGTCGTGAGTCCAGCGAATAATACTATCATCATTATTCTTTATTTGAATCACCATGAGAAATATTGAGGGATAATCCCATATTCAAATAGACTAAGTTGTCATGTACATAAAAGAGCATCGCGGTCGACACAATAAATTATTTGTTATTGTGTCAAGAGTAAATCCTCGAACATTAACGTTTAAATTATTATTATCTCCGTCAACGTATTTACAACGGCAGTTTCTTAAATTGTGCGCGAAATTCAATATTAATGGGTTTAAACGTTATTTTTCCATTCATTTACGATGTCACAAAGTCATTCATGACGACAGATCTCTCTCTGGATGTTGCGACAAAGTTACGTTATCAATTCAAAGGGCGCTTGAACATAATTGTCAATTTTTTTTTGTAATTTCATTGTTTCAAAAGCTATTAGCGTCCTTTAGTTCTAGGATTACTCTTCACCATAAAGTCTCCCTTTTGGTATGGACCGTTTTCTTCTTCCCATGCATCACATTCATCGCTGAATTCATTCATTTCGCATGGGTTAATTGCTCCATATTGTTGTCCGCCAGGAAAACTTATAAGCCTCAAACTTTGAAAACTCAATTCCCCAATTCCATTTTCTTCATTACTTATATCTTTCTCCATGGGAATCGCCGCCACAAAATCAAATACTACCTTTTTATCCTTGGTAGTTACGGTTTCTACCATGCTAAACTGCCCTGCGTCAGTACTCAAATCTGGATTGTTCGCCAAAACGCTATCACCTGTCACAGCATCCGTCACAAACCCATACACACCAACTTTATCGAGATCTTTGGGAGAATCTTCTGTCAACTTCGCCTCAACGGTCACACAGAGACCACGCATCCCTTTCATGGCCTTTTCTCCAGGAATAGGTCTCGACGGAGGACATTTCTCAGCACTATATTTGATAACTGACAGCGGAACTTTGACAGGACCCACTGCATCGGCAGACGATGGTTCGTGGATGAGACCTCCTGTCGCAATAAACGCTGCAGCGGCACTCTTCGTAAAGAAGGCACGGCGATCCGAAACTACCGAGTCCAATCCTGCCGTCGCCGATTTCTGACTCGCATTCAATGCTCCAGCCAAGCCAAAGAGTGCAGAAATGAATGCCCATGATAAGGTGACAGATCGATTCCTCATGATTTAGTCTATTTTATTTCGTTTGAATATGGTTGAAACGTTCGGGGGGTAAGTACGCTCTCGTGTTTTGCAATCAAAGGAGGGATGTAAGTTGTGATGTCGTTGAGAGTTGAGAGGGATGTGTGGAATGCGTCAGTCATCACCAGGCTTGCTGCTTGCTTGCTGCTCTCTCTCGTAGAGCTGCTGTCAGCTGCAGGCTGCAGTGCAGCCAAGGAAGGACCAGAGCGTGTCAAAACTAATTTTTGATAAGACGTTAAAAAGATACCGTGTCAACGTCGGTTTCGTGTAGACGCTACATGTACAGATCTCCGTATCTCCGTTTATGAGTCGAACGTAAGATCAGGAGTCTCAAAAATGATGATACATACATGTAAAGAACAAAAACACATTCAAAGAGAATAGAAAGCAGTGTGAAAAAGGGGGTAGAGATAAAAGAAGACCAGACAAATAAAAGCCTACTATCCAACAGACAAATATGATATGTGATTGTTCAGGTTCATCGTCGGTCAGAGTGAGTGAATGTCAAATTACAAATAAAAAGTACACAATATTTCAATGTCGGCGTGAGACAGTAGCAATGAGAAGCATTGTCAAGAAAGGATACGTTCTTTTCTTATTGGTGATGCATCATTGGATGTGTGATCTGGTTTTGGACTCAGTTGGTACACATGCTTTCAACCTCATACCTGTCAGCTTCTGTTGCCATCGAAAGCTCCCTTCAAAATTCAGCTTGAAAGCAGCTATGAACGAAGATGATGGAAAAAATGAGGTATTGGGTTCACGGACAGACAAGTTGAAACAGAGAGTAGTTTCAAATATTGAAGGCGCAGTTCGTGCGGTGGGTCTAGGAGATGAAACGTATCGCTTCGGAGACCTGACAAAAAAGGCTGTCAATGTTACGGAGGTGAGTAAATATCCTGTTCATTTGACCTAAGTACATTTAGGCTCAAATCGTTTCCAATTGATTCGAGCAGGCCTCTGTTCGCACGTTGATAAAAAGTGAAGACTACAAGCTAGGAGATATAACGAAAAATGTGACAAAAGTTGCTTTGGTAAGTTCAAGGAAATGATTCATCGATGTTAAAACTTAGGAAAAAATAGATCACATTCTCTGTGTATCACAGGGAGCCGCAGAATCTCAAATTCGAACAGTAACTGGAAATGATGACTACCAATTTGGTGATTACACAAAAAGAGCTATCGGAGATATTGCGTATACGACGGAGACGTTACTGTTTGAGAACGTTCCTGTTCTGATAACGATGTTATATAATTATTTTGAAGAGATTCCTTCCCGCAATCTCTTTGGACGATTGAAAAACGATCTAATGAAAGAGGAGCGAAGTATTATGATACAATTACTCCAACTTATTGCCTTTATTGGGTTTAGTTTCACCATGGTTACGAACATTTCTCACTCTTTCTCCATTGTCATTGCATGGACATGGGTCTGTGTTCGTTGTGGAATTTCTCCTACGGAATCAGACATATCATGGGACTTGTTCTTAAAAACTCAGACGTAAGTGGATGATAATTATTTAAATTGACAATGTGCATTTACTCTGTTTTTTCGTAGGTCGCTGTCAGTATTTTACTTAACGGGACCGTTGCTTTTACCTCTTCAAGTAGCCGCAACGTTCTTCTTTTGTCCAACATATAGAGATGCCGTTCGATACGTGGAAAAGCGTCTGCCCCGCACTGAAAAGTATCCTCAGCTCAGACGATTTTTTTCTCTAGTCACAACATTTTTGATCGGCAATGTTTTGGTGACGGGACTATTTACTTATTTTGGATGTAAAGGATCAAGTCTCATCGGAAAATTGATTCGAAGTAAATTTTTGGGTACTGGATTGCCTAGATACAGCGCATAATCGTGGACAATCGTGAGAGGTTTGCTATACATTTCGAATGCTATTGTGAAGACTAGGACCTCACTTGTCAGAAAATACATAAGATTTTTTCCCTTATGTAATGGACCGTGATTATTTTTAACAATTACATTATTCAGAGAATAACAAAACTTTTTCCTAACCTATTTTCAAGAGTTGTCTACTCTTTCTCCTCATGGCAAGTGGTGACGGCGTATGAATTTCAAAAAAGTAGATTATCAAAGTGCATACACGTAGTTTTCGTCCACTCTGTACTCGTTTAAGTTCCTTCCATAACCAACATTAGAAATCAGAATGTCAGCTAGGTTTACAAATCTTCTTTTCTTTTTCCTGGTGTATACCATGATGGATAAAACCTCATGCCAAGCACCAGGATGGAGGATGGTGGATCGATTCCACGGATTCCGCTACTCCATTTTGTTACAAAACGAGAGTAATGGTGATGAAATAATGAAAAAAATTCGAGAAAAGGCAGATGAATATTCTTGCTTTGGTTGGGCTCAACAACCTATAGATCGTTCAATAGTAATTGTAGGGGAAGTACGATGTAATAAGCATAGAGGCAAGCAAATGGGATCATGGATGCGTCGATTAGGAACCAACGTTACTTTGATGGAATATCCAGACACGAAGATTAAGCTTCATTTTAGCTATTTCAAGTTGGTAGATAAAAGGCGGATTACTTGCTTTCGCGATCAACCTCATCAATGTCCCGAGTTCGCGTAGCAGTGCATGGTTGTGCATTCAAATTATTTCTGTATAACATTCATGTAAATCTCCAAACCATTTATCAAGAACAATATATTTGGAAATGCAACTCTATCAATATTAGGTGGAATAGAATACGGAGGATGAGCGCCGCGCGCTAGATTTACGATTTCAGAGACCATTGTTTCTAATTTTTCTAACTTAGTCAAAGTCACATGTTATGTACATGTACATTTTTTCGTACGTCTATTTGAACAAAATGTACGCCGCAGGCCGCAGCCACCCATCGTGATCGTGGCGCCGAAAACATCACAATGGATCGATAATAGTAGTATTAATAGTAGTAGTATAGTAATAACCCGTGTATGATATTGACAAATCCACTGTTTGCGCTGCTATCCTGGTCAAAACTGTTGATAATCACAAAGAAAAATTTTCCATGATTGTGCGCCATTTCTCAGTGCTCTGTTTGACATCTACACTAGTTGCGATAATGTTGTTGATTTCACGTCCAACTCTTTCGTTCACTGGAATCACAAATCGAGTAAGAAGTCAAGGAAAAAGAAAACTCGTTCGTTCTGCGACAACAAGTGACTCGTCTGTGTTTGATACAAGGACAAATTATGACAATGGAATAACTTTTGATCCTATTCATTATGAACCTAGAGATTTCTTTCGTTATGAACTTATTCATCAATCGAAGAAGCCCGGCAGCCTCGCTCGTGTTGGAAGAATACATACTCCACATGGTATTATAGACACACCGGGATTTGTGGCAGTTGCTACGAATGGTGCATTGAAAGGGCTTTCTTTTGAGGATGCCGATAGAAGTAACCAGCAACTCGTGTTTTGTAATAGCTATCACTTATTATTACACCCCGGGCCAGATATTATCGAAGCAGCCGGTGGATTGCACGCGTTTACAAAACGAGACACGAATAGACCATTCATAACTGACAGTGGAGGATTTCAAGTCTTTTCCCTTGCCTATGGTAGCGTGCACGAAGAATTAACAAGTAAGGGCGAGCTTAAGAAAAGCCATGGCAAAAACAAACATCGAAAAGTGATAAAGAATCCTGTAAATGTGACTGAGGAAGGTGTGATTTTTCGTTCTTATCGAGATGGGTCAAAGATAAAATTGACACCAGAAACAACTGTTCAGGCCCAGAAAGCTTACGGATCAGATATTATCATCCCTCTGGATGAGTTGCCGCCTTTTCATATTGATAGAGAAAGGTTGGAGAAATCTGTTGCTTTATCGCATCGATGGGAGACAAGAAGTTTAAAGGAGCATCTTAAAGATACTCGTAAACAAGCAATGTACTGTGTTGTACACGGTGGTCTTGATGTAGAACTTCGAAGGAAGAGTGTAGAGTATCTTACATCGCTACCTTTTGATGGTTTTGCTATTGGTGGTTCTCTTGGATCCAATCATGAAGAATTAATGGATTTGTTAGCTTGGATGATGCCGATGTTTGAAGTCGATGATCGAAAATCAAAACCTCGACATCTGCTTGGTATTGCGGACGAAGCCGGAGTTATGGGTGCAGTAGCGAAAGGATTTGATACAATGGATTCTTGTTATCCTACTCGCATCGCAAGGCATGGCACCTTCCTTACTAGAGAAGGAAAACTTCATATAAAGAGTTCAAAGCATTCCCGATCTTTCGGTGTACCAATAGATAAAAATTGTTCTTGTACGACCTGTCAGAAGTATGACAGGGCATATCTTTGGCATTTATACAAGGCGAAGGAGCCGTTGTTTATACAGCTAGCAGCACAACACAATATTCACTACATGAATGATTTCATGGCACAGATACGTAAAGACATAATGGAAGATAAAATGTGAATAAATTAGAATATGTCTATAATGACTACCCAGCAACAAAATAAATAGCAATGCGAGGTACCAACTCTCTATCCAACTTTGAGACTAGGTGATGTCTTTCATGAAGTGAAATTAAATTTCCGTAATGTTCACGAATTCGCTAGATTGAAAACTTGACAACTTTTTATTTACCGAAGTCACGTAGGAGTTTCGAATACTATAATTTTCGCTCCTTTGAAAGTCGTCAATGATCTTTTCTCTCTCATCGTTTTCAAACATAGCTTGAACAAATTGATGCCAGTCATCGCTACATAAAGATGTATCTTTGGATTCATCCGTTGAAGAGCTGCCAGTCACTGCACTACTCGCTGCATGACGTACGGTCCGCCGACACCTGACAAATGGCATTTGATAGAATTCCGGTTCATCTATTGGGTTGCTTGCAGCCTTATACCCAGTTCCTTTGATTCTTATGCGCGTCATATGTGAAATCAAATCTAAACGACCACAAAGAAATAATTCGTTGTAGTAAGCACCAGCATCAAAACCACGAGTTAAGCGTTCGAAGCCATACAAATTAAGTTGCCTCTGAAAACTTGTAAACTTTGAATGCTTGAAGAAATGGGGCATTACTTCTCGCGCAAACTCTTTTGGCTTAAGAATGAGAAACGCACGGCCGTGCGGTTGCCATCGAATAATGCCAGCATATCTTTCATCGCCGAGGATTGAATAAAGCTTGTAGGGAAAGGTATTGGGTATTTTAAATGGTAAATTATCAAACGATAGAGTGGACATATCATGATAGTTATGCTGCACGAAATAGCGTATATTTCGCTTGGCAGTAAATCCCGGCCGTGACATGTATTGTTTTCTTCGACTTATCCCGGTCAAAGTCAAAGTTGATGGGGTCTTTTTTCCCGTTTTTACGGCCTCAAGCTCAAGCCTAACATCAGGCAGAGATAAAGTAGCCTCTTGCATCTGGTTGTCAATATTTGATTCATCTGCGGTGTGAGTTGTGTCGGAGATTGGGATCTCCTTGTGGTTGTTTTCGAGACACATCGCACTTCTGAGATTTTGTGTCTGGTTGAAATACTTTCTATTTGAAGTGCTGACACACAAGAATAACAATCGGAAAAAAGTTAGTTGAAGTTTAGGTGTTAACAACTCAAGTACATGTATATTAATACAATGTACCGGTAATCGACATATAAAGTAAAAAACAGCTTAAGATTTACGAGAACATCTGTTCGAAATACGTACCTTGTTGACAGTTCTTATGACTTATGAGGCATCTTAATGTAAACACGAACAGGATGATGTTATGTACATTCGAATATTTTTACAAGGTGATTTTCTGTACATGTACATTTGCATATATTTGTTTGTGCATCCGAATCTCATCAATTCTATATTTCCTCCGAATATTCTACGGGTCTAAGGGAGGTTCCGAGTTCCGAATATCTCAAAAAGGAGGGTTCTTTGTGAAAAACTTGGTTGCATCATATTCTTCCGATATATTCGGATCCATCCTTTGAGATGGGCAACATTTATATTCCCTCTCTGAGAATGGTGAAGAAGTTGTAGAGGTAGTGTGTGAGACGATTACATCATCAAAAATAGGTCTAATATAAATAAGAATATGATTTAGAAAAAGTCGTCGCTCCGACGGAATTGAATTCCTATCTAGTCTGGACTTTCGATTCCAATTTGGGTAGATATTTCGACATTTACTCCACATATACATCTAAGCCATATAATGTTAGAGACGCTACATTTGTGTACTTTAAACTCACATTAACTGGCACAACTCGAAGTCGCAACTTTGAAATATTTTATATAAATCCGTCGAAATACTCTATTTCCACTAGAAACATTGTTTCTTTCTTCTTCCTAATGACTCATCTGATCGTCGATCTCTTTTACGGCTCATGAGTTCGACGTGAAACGTAATGTCACCTGAAAAAGTATCGCACATTTCATCCACTTTTGCTATATCGCTTGATAGCTCTTGACGCAAGTTAGAGAATCCGTCAGGGGATAAAGATCTTGCTCGACGATGTTCTGAATACTGTCCTTTTTCGTGCGATTCAGCAATTTTCTTCTTCCAACTAATAAAATCTATCTTTTCAATTAACCTCACGACACGTATATCTGTTTCACTTAAATATTCACGACGGATCCGTAGAGCATGATTATAACTTTGAAATGCCACTTCGTCCTCTTGCATCGCGTGATGCACATCACCAATGTTGTTCCATATGGTTGCTACATTTATATCATCTGGGCCAAGATGCTTCGTCATTATTTTCAACGATTTTTTGTAATACTTTAACGCCCGATGAAACCTGCCCTCACTAAAGAATACACTCGCAAGATTGTTCAAAGTTGTGGCGATACTTGGATGTGAATTCCCAAACTGCTTCTTCTTCATCTTCAGCGATGCGCGATAAGCAGCGGATGCAGTTTCATTGCTATTTATACTACTGGCATCGCTCTTTGTCGATGAAGCAACCGATTTGTTAGCGCTCATACGTATGGATGATTCGTGATCACGCTCTGTGCCATCGTCATTCGTACTCCGACGCAAGAAAGAGCCCAAATCTCTGTTGCTGCTACAGCCATACGTTGGACCACCGCTTGCCTTTAATCCAGTACTCTGCAAAACTACACCCAAATTATTTAAACAGGTAGCCGTATCCTGTGGACTCTTCACCCCATATCGTTTTAATTTCTCTTGGTAACTCGACACCGATTCCTCTTCACTGGAATAGTCCACAATCGGATAATCCCCATAGCAACTATTTTCAAAGCTTTCATCCTGCGTGTCTATCGTTAAATCCACACGAGAAGTCGAGGGTGAAGTAGAGGCAGGAGGGGTAAGCAAGCTCTGGTCGTAGAATTCATCATAGCCGTTCTTTTTACTGCTTTTCTTTTTCGAAAGCAATCGCTTGCGGGCCTCCTTTCGCGAGGAAGATGATTTTCGTTTGTCGAAAATGAATGACCAAAATGGCATGATTCTTTAAAATATGAATGGATTTCGAAACACTTATGTTGATGGTTTCAAAAAGTTCGATGATATGTAAAAGGCTTAAATAAAATCAATCAAATGTTGAAAGATTCTTAACAAAATTCAAAAGATGTCGGTATACGTCAAATCTTTCCTCGTCTCGTCGTTTGGAAGGAGTTCAAACTATATAAAATTCAAATTCACTTTTCAGAAGTAGTAGGATTGTTCAAAATATCGACTGACATTGAGAAGCAGCATGAGAGGTGACGCACTGAATGGATAAGATGATGGCCAATAGTCAACAAACAAACAAAGTCAGAGTGAGAAGTCGTCAGAAGAGATCGTTTCATACATTTGATGTGTGTCATTTTTGTCCTGACAAAAAAGGAAAATTCCTAAATCTGGATCTACTTATTCCATAAAAAATTTAAACTTCATTGTCATAATATGAAAGAGCGTTCGAGCCCGCCTTTTTCTGTGATATGTGTGTACGTACTTCAACGGCGGGTTCGAATCTCGAATCACAACGGTGAGCTCAACGGTGTAAACTCCGACTTGTACCTGTACGCTGTACGAGTAAGCCGAAATCGAAATGCGCGTCCCGAGAAACTCAAAGATGACACCTCGTGACTCGTGACTCGTGACGTAAATGTATATACACATATGTAATGAGAGGGAGAGGTTTTATTTTTTGTTCAGGTTCAGGGCCTCTACTTTAGATCTTAAAGATTATTGACCACTGAGCAATGAATGTGTCGAACAATAATGTTCCAACGATGGAACTCTGAGGTGAACAAATTGTGTTGTCTCTTGAAGAGCAACTATATCCTGCTATCTTTTGAAATACATAATTGTTGGAGCGGCAACATCCATCATTGTCCACAACATTGCATCTCTACGCGAAAATTGAAGAAAGTTTGAAACGTCCTTTTCACGTATACCGCAAGCAATTGCGGGATGAAGTGGTGTCTCTCCAAAACTATCTTGTATTGGTTCCATATGTATGAAAAGGTTTCATTGTTAAATTTTTCAGTTACAGATCGAAAATTTCTAGTTCTGTCACTTTTTGTAAACCCATGGATTGTGAGAAAAAGTATTAGTCCTGCAAATCTACATTTTTACTAAGTTTACACTTTGGCCTCTCATCGATACCGCTTATGAACGGATCTTCAATAACATCGACAGGTAAAATGGTGCGAATAATTTTATCCTTAAGTTCTGTACTCTCTTCTTCTGGGGCATTTAAAATTGAAGACCTGACCATCTCTATGGGCACCTGTTGACCAGGCACGTAGTGACCTTCTGCAATGAATTCTTCCACAATATGATCTCCTTCTTCAATATCAGTGTTTGCTTCTTCCTCTGCGTTGGTCATGCAGGCATCACTTGATGTACTTATTTTACCTTTTTGACCATCAGATAAATGTTTGCTTCTCTCAGTTATCTCGTTAAAAATGTCTGCAACTGATGCACTTCGCTTGCAATCATTAGAGGTCGACGGCACATCTCTAAGATGTGAGGTTTGTTGTGGACATTCTTTATTCAGGTCTCCTACCTTGTTAACTTGTCTTTGGAAGACCTGTTGACGAAAGTTTCCTGTCACTGATCGTCTAATTAAGCCCTCAGTCATGTTTTTCTCCACCAGATCAATTGCTTTATTCATGTCTTCTTTAGATACCTTAACGTCGATCCCCTTGTATTTTGCTCGTTCCAGACATGATTCCAGTTGCCTTACAACTACTAGCTCATTCATGCGCCTTGCAAAGCTTGGATGATTTCTTAAAATGTTATCAAAAGTATCCTGATGTAGGACATTGAGCTCACAAACAGTTCTCGCTTGAACAGAGCATGTTCTTCTCGTCTCCATAATAAGGGCAATTTCACCAAAGAACGAACCCTTCCGAAGTAAAATTGGTGGGCTTAGATATCTCTTACTTGGCGGCAAATCATCACGAAGGACTTCGACAACTCCTTTCGAAATAATAAATAACTCACGACCAACATCATCCTTGAATAAGATCATATCTTTCGGAAGAAAAATCCTCGTTCGCAGTGACAAACAGATTTCTCCTAACATAAGATCATCGATTTCAGAAAAGAACGATATGTGTGAAACTACGTCTTTATATAGATGAAGTGCCAATTTTCGTTGAAGATCTGTCGACATTTGATCATCACTCAGCAGAGCAATTCGATCATCGTACTGCTTTTGGTGGACCCAGACATAATTATAAAATGCTTTGACCTGTGTTTGCAGCTCGTCTGGTATAGCATAATATTCCATTTCATGTTTGACTCTATCGCTTCTTTGTTGAAATGCTGCACTTCCTTGCATCCTCCCCATTATATACACATTCATTTTACCAATCAACAGCGCAACAAGAAAGAGACCGAAGACCATGAAAAGTGTACTCATAAAGTAAACCCTTGTGCAACTGTCTAGAGAACAGCTAGCATTATCCATAACGCTAAACTTTCCAGACTCGAGTACAATATGAGAGTTTGATATACCCAGAATCATAACTGCACTCATATGAAGAATTTGCGAGTACGCATGTAATATTTGATTCTGCGAACAAATATCATCCTCTCCAAAAGCAGTGTATTCATCAGGGCAAGGGTCCACTACTCGTACCCAAATGCAAGATCCGAAATGAAGGAAAGACATCACGAAAACAAGAACCTCAAATATATCATAAACTTGTTTATGTACGTGAACGTATTTGAGAACTCGAGACAGGCGCATTAATTTGGGGATTTTGAAGTATTTCACTAACTTCAAAGACTTTCTAGAACTAGTTTTTGGGTTCAATAAGAGCTCAAATGGAAATGTTCCCAGCAAATCAACAGCAAACCACGTGCTAAAATAGTGACTGAATCGAAAAAATGATTAGATAAAACAATCAAATGTAGGCAATGATCCTATTGTGCATTTTTCATACCTACAAATCTTTCGCTCATTCATAACAACCGTACCGTGTAGGATATATCCGGTTCTGAAGTTCAAAATTATATCTAGGGCAAACCACACATCAAGGAGCTTTGAAAATATCTTGTACCATTGTGGCATAACATACCAGCTGAAACCAATCTCAAAAGGGATAGTAAAGGCTATAAGCATCACCCATAACACAGTAACAAAATCGAAAGATCTACGAAATTTTCCATTTGGGTGCAACGCTTTTTCGAAGAAAGGCCATCGTGCTTGATCTCGTAAATCAGCTAACGACTGTTTCTCTGCTGTATCCGTGTGAAGAATTTGGATTGCATGTTGTTTGATGTCCCAATGATCTAAATATGTATCGCTGCGAAAAGCACTCCTTCGACGACGACTTCCGCGTCGTGAGCTTGCGGATTGTTTCCGGTCCGTCGAGTCATTTGTCTTCTCAAAAATCTCAGAATAGATTCTCTTCAGTGAGTCTCTTTTACGCATTAGATGTCTTGCAGATGATGTGATTCGCAAAGACTGAATTTTCAAAACCTAATTCAGATTTCATTTCGGTGCCAATCCGATCAAAGTATCAAAGTTGTTGCAAAATATAGATTCCAACCCCAGAAAATTCAACTTTTACTATGGCCTTTCCCAGATATTATTGGAGTAAGAAGAGTTTCATCACGACTAAAAATCTTGATGCACAAAATCGCATCACGATTGAAAGGATAACCTTCAATTTTCCACAATAGGGCTGCGCATCAAGTTTTGTTAGGCTGTAGTGGTCTCACGGATTCGCAAAGTAATTTGTGGCATTCCAATTTTTTGTATTAAACTTAACTTTAACGCTCAATTACTCAAACACAAGGATAATTTAATCATGTCGACGGTTCTTCAACGTGGTCCGCAAAGGGAAAATATGACCATTATGGACCAACAGGTAGAAGACTTGAAAGAAAGAATGCGTTTGCTCCAGCATGATCGACGAGCGAATCTCGAATTTTTAGAAGCAAATAAAGCATCGAATACGGAAGAAGTACGACAATTACGGGAAGAAAATAAAGCACTTCGGAGTCAACTTACAAAGTTGCAAAAGAAGGGATCGTCATCCAAAGCTGATATCCATGTGCTTGGAAATCTCCAAAAAGAGATGTTAGTAATGCGCACCGAATACGATGCCCTGCGAGTTCAATCGAACAAATGCAAATTAAAATTAGATAAATTGAAGGATGAAGCTCGTATATGTAATTTGGAGGACGATAAGCGTAACCACGAAGACAGTCCATTATCACGCCAAATACGGACGCTCGAAAATAGGTGAGACTGTACATTTTACCATCAAGGCCACTGCGAACCGATTCCTTACTGATTATTTGCTCATTCAAATTTGTATAGATTAGATAAAGCAATGATAAAATATAACGAGGCTCAAACCATAAAACGAACTTACGAACATATTGTTCGAAGATTAAAGGAGGAACGAGTTAGTTATGACAACCAACTTCGGGCACTCGAAACTACACTCCAATCTAAACAAAAAGATTGTGAAGAATTAATACTTCTATCAGGTGATGCAAATCATGCAAGAGACTTGGCTCTACAAGAACTCAACAGAGAAAGGCATCAGTATGAAGCAAATCGGATAAAGAGAGATACTGAACTCCGAGAGCGACAACAATTGGTGAAAGTACGCAAACAGATGATTGATAGGCAAGCAAAACGCGAAGCAAGGAGAAGGGAACTAATCGAAAAACAAATTCTACAAGACGAACTTGCAGCGTCGAATGCAGTAAATGATCAAGCATGTTTAGCTGCGGACGAAGCTACTATTGTCGAAAACGAAAGAAAAATCGACATCTATGAAGCTGCCTTTAGAAAAATTAAATCTGCAACAGGAGTGAGTGACGTTAACGAGGTGATATATAAAGTGTCGGGACAAGAAGAGACATCTGAAAATCTTATTCAGTTGACAAAAACAAACCAAGAAAAAATTGAAGAACTTACAAGTGAACGCGAGCGTCTGAAAGAAGCTGTCAACGATGTGAAATACAATACACATGGACAAAATCAACGACGAACTGAGATCGAGCGACTTGAGCATCAGCTTCAATCGAGGTAAGCATTCAAATATCGTGAATGGAACTTATATCAACTCATCAACTTGTATCGACTTTTAGTTCTAAAGAATTGGAAAGCTTAAAGGCGAAGCACGAAAGGTTGGATACAACATTTATCAATGTCAAAGGTGGTGTAAGACATTTACAGAGCAAGTTAGAGTATGCTCGACAAAGTATAGGAATGTCAGCTATAACGTTGACCGATTCTTCAATAGTGGCAGTACTTGAGTCAATCGATGATTTGCTGCAACACATGATCACAAAAATCAAAGATCATGATGATGAAACCTTGCTAATGGCAGATTATAACGACAACAAAGACCAAACAGTCGGAAATTCAATGATTGACAACTTTGCTTTGTTGAATGGTAGCGAGATCTTCGAGGATCGACCATTCAACCAACGAATAAATGTTTCTGCAATGGGTGACGATGAAGACGTAATTAAAGCCTTCGATCCGTTAAATGACGATGGTATGAACATTGAGTTGGATGACGACGAATGCGATTTATCTCGCGATAGGATAAAGAGGTTTTCCTCTCAAATTGTTGTATCAGAGAATAGGAAAAGCCGAGCGAAATCAAATAATTGTCAGTAAAAACGGTTAACCCAACAATCGAAGGGCATTTTCTACATCTATACAATTTTATGTTGTACATTAACGAACGTTTAAACCACCTTTGAAACAAAGAGCAATTTAAAATCCTTTATCAGTAACACTACTAACGTGCAAAGTCTCGTCACCAACTACTCAGTGATTCTTCATCTTCGCTCATCCAATACCATGCAGGACCAAAAACCGAGCTATCATCCCGCGAAGGCGAGGAAAGCAGATGAAAAATAAGGTTCCAAGCAAGAAACACGCTTATACTCGCAAGACTGCCAATTGCAGAATACTTGCGCCACTTGGCAAATTCCACTTCGTCCACTGCTCCATCGTCTTCATCATCTTCGTCATCGCTATCATCTAAATCTATAGTTTGCGATATATTGAAATTATCTAACATATTTGGTGCATGACTATGAACATTATTATCAGTAACCTCTCCGTTCCCGTCCGTGTCCTGCTGTTCAGTCAGTTTTCGTTTCCGTTGCTCCTCTTCGTAGTAATGAACGGTATTGGCGATCCATAAGAAGGGAAGGACGAGAACCCCGCCTGTTATGAACATATATTTTGCTAACTTGTCTTGTCTCATTGTTGAATTTAGGTGCAGCAGTAGATCCGAGCTACAATTTCAAACTGGAATCGGAAGTCGTTGTGTTTTTGATTGTGGTACCGTTAGCTGTTTCGTTTCGTGATACTTCGAAGTAGTTTTTTTTCTGCACTCTGTTCTCTCTT
>Ga0213867_1000526_pt1 | contig 17237 bp, 27 predicted proteins | sample PICome_12_FD_160120 | JGI IMG/M metagenome (GOLD analysis project Ga0213867, IMG submission 160120) | Coastal seawater microbial communities near Pivers Island, North Carolina, United States - PICO540 | ecosystem: Environmental > Aquatic > Marine > Coastal | place: USA: North Carolina... | reverse complement strand
AACAGTCATAGATAATTTTTTGTCTTGTAAAAATCTTTCTAATCTACTTACTAGTTCACTTATTCCGTAGCCGACTTCTATATGTTCGTAATCATAGTATTCTGTTAATGCGGAAAGTTCGTCAGCATGGGTAACATATTGTCTAATGTCTAGATCTATTTTTATATGCCTATCATAACAAACATTCTGTGCAAGATTAATCATTAGTATGATCCTCTTAGGATTGGACCTTTGCCTTCATTTATGCGATGCATTCCAGGTTGTCTGCTTTGAATGTTTACGGTCTTTATGTAAGGATTGTTAATCATTATTTTTATCTGCGACTTTATGTCTTCAATGCTTATTCCATTTAGGTGAGGATATTGTTTTAATTCTTCTGTTCCTTCTATATGGCTTATGTTTATGATACGGGAATCTAAATAACTTTTGAAAAAAGCTCTATCAAAGTTTATTTTCTTGTTAGTTAAGTTAAGTAACTGTTTTTCGAGATCATAAGTTCCACTAGGATTATGTAATACTGCAAGACCCAAATAACTACCTATGTTTAACACTGTATGGTTAAGTTTATTTGTATTACAATGCTCATATAAATCATTTAGTAGTATAGATGCCCTGAATCCATAACCTACACAAAAGTTTATAGTCAAATCATATTTGAAAGTTTCATCACAAAAATTTTTTATATGTAGATTATTATCAATATTCCATCCAGTTGATCTACTATAAAAGTTAGTATCAAACAGTTGTGCTATCTCTTTACCTAGCCAGTGATCTGAATTACAAGTTATCCTAGCCTTCATATAAAACTCTCGTGTGGGGTAAAACTTTTACAGAAGATTGGTCAAGTATATTAAATAGGTTTGTTGTATCAACATTAATGCTACTTGCATAGTAATAGATGTTACTGATCCACAACGCTGTTTCATCATCACAGTAAGATAATAAACTTTTTAATTGCCATTCTTCTCTTATATCACATACTCCATAGTTTACTTTGCATTCTTTTAGATAATCGTAATATTTTTGTATAGTATCAAAATCTATATTTTCTAAATCTTGTTCGTTAGCCTTTCTTTGTCCAGTATGTAAAATATCAATATATTTTTTATAAACGTCTTTAACACTATTACTAGCAATTAAACTCTTTTGAAACTTAAGGCTTAAAAAACTATAATCATAATATTCAACTTCTTTAATTTTGCTTTCGTATGCCCATCTTGCTACCATGTCTCCGCTTGCTACTCCTACTATTTTTTTATAAGGTTCTTGTAACGGCTTGTATTCTTCTGTATTGGTATAGTAAACCATGTCATTATGTTCTGGTTCAAATCTTTGTAATAAAGATTCTAACTTTTTACTATCTTGTTTATCATATAAGTTTATGTAATCATCAGGATCTTCAATAATAGTTATATCCAGACTAGTGTTGGTATGTTTTCTAAAGATGGTTTCACCACTAACGATTACTTTGATGTTTTTAGTTTCAAGTATTTTAAACAATGTGTCATTAGTAAATATTGATCCTTCTTTTATGACCATAAACGGAAGTCCATGAGACTGTTTAGTGTAAGGCTTTACAATAAATTTTTCCTGAATAGGGTTGATAATTCCACAAAAGGTTAAAGTTTCCTTTAAATGAGTTTCATCCAGGGTATCAATATATAGGTTCATGTTTTTTCTACTTAATAAATATTATACATATTTAAGGTAAAAAATGAGTTTTTTTAGCAGAACTGAAATAAAAGTTGATATTCAAAATGTCCTTGAGGAATACAATAAACACAAGGATAAATGGCCATGGGCAAACAATAAAGTTGCTCTGAACAATCATACAGGCCAAGAATATGATGTTACCGATACTAGATATAAATTGGTGTACACAGAATACAAATATATTAATAGAATTTTTAAAAACACTTTATGGGAACAAATGATTGATCAATTACCTATAAAAAAGGGCAGAGCAAGATTACAAATCATGAAACCTACAAGTGTTTTAGATCTACATAGAGATTTTGAACAAAGATATCATTTAGCAATTATAACTGATCCGGCTTGCTTATTTCTAGATGCAGAAGAAAACAAAACCTATCATATACCTGCGGATGGGTTTTGGTATAAAGTTGATACAACTAAATTACATTCTGCTCTTAATGCTAGTAATAATTGTGATAGGCTACACTTAGTAGTAAGTGAATATGTATAAAACTTTACTGCAAATAAATTTATTCGATACTCCACGTGGATTTGTAGAGGCAAGCATATCTTGGTTAACCAAATCAGATGTAGTTAAGTGTGTGAATGAATATATTAAAGGAAGAAAGTTAATAGAAATAATTAAAGAAGATAACGCTTATTTGATTTCTTGGAGTAGTAAAGAAAGTTACAAAGAATTTTTATCCGAAGATGTTTATCTATCTATAGTATCTGAACTTCAAGAACTAGGAGTTTCTATTTCATGGAAGGAATAGCAGTACTTCTATATTGACCGTCAACACCATTAGGCCAGAACCAAACTGTGTCAACAACATTTTTTGTATCTAAAGTTTTTATATAATCTGTAATTGACGACATCATATGCTTATCTGGTGAGACTGCATAGATTGTTGTCACAGTACCGCCCCAATTTGTAAATCCGCTTCTTAACATTTGCTTCCATCCAAATGCCGCTGCATCTATTTCTTCTAGGGTATTTTCTATTGTAATGACAACAACATTATGTAATGTTTGTGATAGTTCTGTTTCTGCTGGAATATCCCAAAAGATTTTTATGTTGTCTTGCATAAAAATACTTATGTAAGAATTGTGTTAGTTTATGGAATTATGACAATGCTGCCCAAGCACCATTTACATAAGCAACTACAGTTTGGTTACCTGATCCAGTTGGATTCCAACTTGTTCCATCTGCTATAGCAATCATTCCATTTGCAGCACTTGCTGGTTCTGCTGTAAGAATTGCAAGTTTTGCAAAGCCGTTTACATCAAGTGTGGCTGATGCATTTTCCTGATTGATTGCCATTTGACCTGCACTATCAAATGTAAATTTCTTAATACTTGCACCGTTAACACCATGTGCAACAAGAATATGAATTTTCTGATCAACTCTGTCTGTAGTAATTGTACCATTAGGATCGGCTTGGGCAAGAATAGCACTCACCTGTCGGTTATCATTACTTGGTGAGTCTTGTCCTGAAAATGCATACGCTCCAAGTATATCACCTGCTACTAACTGAGTCGGACTGGCAATCGAACCCTTATATGATTCAAGAGTCATTCTACGTAGATTTCCTAAGCCAGTTAAAACATCGCTAACTGAACTTGGTGTTGATGCTAACGTAGCAAGGGCAAGCGGTGAATCAGCATCTGTTCCTGGATAAATTACTACTCCGCCTTCAGCCTGTGATCTTGCATCAAATAATGTTGCGCCGCCGTCTAGTGATTGACCAATGTTTAAACCTGTGGCTACAGTAATTGTATTGTCTACTGCATTAACAATTACAGATGAATCATCTCCAAAGACAGATCCTTGTATATCAGTTAAAACTGATTCAGAACCACCCATAATAGCAACGCCGCCTACTGTTGATCCTACTGGTAAATCAACTACTGAACCAGTTGCTGTAACTTCTGCTCCACCAAGATGTAATGAAGTACCACTTAGATATAAATCTCTAAATCTAAGTGAACTACTACCTATATCGTATGTTTCAGTAATATTAGGAGTGATATTTCCTTTAACTGTGCCATCTAAATTAATTTTATTGTCTACACCATCTACAAGTGTAGTAGAATCATCACCTGAAATACTACCGTTAAAATCTGCTGTAAGTTTGCCAGTTACTGCTAGGTTGCCATCTACTGTTGTTGTGCTTAACGAAGTATTGCCAGATACTGTAAGAGTAGTTAAACTTTGAGTTGGGCTAATTGTAGCACTAATGCTGTTTCCTGCGTCACTGTGTGCAAAACTAATACCTGTATGCGGTCCTGCGTCTAATACACTTCCTATATAGTCTAGTGCATTTTCGTCTGTATACCCTGTAACAGGTGTAATATCTCTTAATAAACTTGTTCCGTCACCTACGTACAGTTGTTCACTGTCTGTAATGTATACAAGTTCTCCTTGTTGGGGCGGAGTCGCTAATATCTGACGCTCTGCTTCCGTTCCTCTTCTTATCTGTAATGGCATATTCTTTAAACTCCTGGCAAAATTTCGTATTTCGTTCTTATGCTAGTGTATTTATGCCGAAAAGAAAGATACCTGAAGTTTATATTGTTAGTGTATTTCAACATCTGCTGCTAATATAAAGCGGTATTTATTGCTTTGTGGTGCTGCAGGACGGTGCCAATACTTACTAGGGTATATTAACCAATGAAAATCGGTTGGTTTTATATGAAATTTACCATCGTTTTCTGGTCCGTCAGGAGCAAATTCTGTGCCGCATAAATCACGGTTATCTACGTCATCTGGTATGTGCAGGTAAAACACGCCACTCATCATTTGTGGTTCTTTAACGTGCTGATGATGGTGCCAAAGTTTTTCTCTATCTTCTGCACCTTCTTTGTTTGTCATAAAACTCCATGCCTGCATCTTGCCAACTTGTACTTCTTTGCCAAAATACTGAAACACAGAGAATAAAAAACTCATTCTAAACTTCATCCAACTAGGATGCTGTCTAGCAAATATATTTTCTTTAGTTTGATACTTAGGACTATTATGCCAAAACTTTCCAGATTCAATAATACTTTTAACATCTTGTATAGCATAGTCAATATCATCTTGCGTAATTACACTGCTGTAATCATACTTTTTAAAGATGTTGTTGCTATCAATAATGTTCATCGTAGTATTTATAGAGTGTTATGGAGCGGGTGAGGAGAATCGAACTCCTAGCATCAGATTGGAAATCTGAGGTATTGCCATTATACGACACCCGCTTGTAGTATTACTCGTGTTCTCCGCCGGGATCGTTTGGATCTAGTGGAACCTTATGAGCAACACCGTGCTTGTCTCGATAGATAGTATAAGTTCTACCTCTACCATGTGAATGATATCCATTTCTAAACCTAAAAGATCCTGGATACTTTTCTGCAGCCTTAAATGTTCCTACAGTAATAACAACTGCGGCTACAAAGATTACGTGTGCAGCAGCACTATACATAAATGCGTTTACACTGTTTACAATCATTATAGCAAATACACTTGACCACATAAACGCAAGTATCTGCATTACCATGTGTCTAACTTGCAGGTCCGGAATATGTCTTAGAGGATTCCTTTGGTGATCCATCACTCCGTTCCAACTATTGTAAATAAATTCTTTCATCTTATTCGCCTTTCCTTGCTTGAATAATAAGATACATTATGAGTATACTAAAAGGTATACCGATAAAGAAGAGCCCTATCACAGGAGCCCTTCATCAGTAAGTACCTTAACAGTTTCCTCGCTGAGAGGAATCTCAGTTTTAAAATTAAGATCAAGATTCTCATCATTGATCTTTTGCTTTTGCTTACGCAAGTCTTTAATCTGCGCTTTAGCCTGAGTAATCTGCTCGGCACCGATAACAGAAGTAGATACAGTATCTCTACCGTAGTACTCTTTATCGTCTCGATTCTTGATACGATCAAGACGACCTTTTACAACTTCCATATCAGTTACAGGCTTTTGACCTGCAATTGATAATAGTTGCTGAAGACGCTTTTCAATAAAAGCAGCCTTTGCAAGATTAGTGGAGATGCCACAACTTGCATTTGCCGTTGCTACAAGAGCACGGATATTATAAAATGCCTGCAAGAGTTTCATCTTGCGAGCATCGTTAGCAAACAGTTCGTCGTTTGCTGATTGGATCTCTTTGATAGGATCCTGAAACTCGTTGATTTCGATGGCAGTAACCATCTCTATTGAATTAATAGCATCTTGGATGCTAGTTTGGATATTATTCGCTTTGCGTAAATTGATTTGCATATTCTTCGGCCTCCTCTTTTTGTTTTGCCTCTTCTGCTAATTGTTCTGCTGATTTAATCTTTCCATCAAAATGATCTTTTGTGTACAAGCCTTCTTCTATTTCTCTAAGGGCTGTAACCGCAGATTTTTCATCTTTGTTTCTTTTTGGTGATAACGGTTGACTACCTTTTGATATTTCCCTGCCTCTCTTTGCTGCCATCTGTATTAGTTCGTATGGACTATTGCCTGTTTTTTTTAATGCCTCTTCTACAAATACTCTCGCCATAATGTTCCTTTCTAAAGTTAACGGTTCCGTAAAAGGTCAAGTAATGGACTGAACAAAATTCAACAGTCTGTTTAGACCTATCAATCTACACACGAACAAAGTGCATAAACTGTTTACTACCGGTTATCAAAAAACAAGCCTTAATAAAACCGGATCACACAGTTAAGGTTTCAATACCTTTTCTATGTATGGAGACATTTGTTACCAAATATCGGGTCCACTCTCGTCTACCCTTTACTTCCCCGGTTGTTTTCGAAATACAAGTATTCCTAAACAACATATATTAATATAGCATCTTTACAGTATTTGTCAACTACTTATTTGGCGTTTTGGACATTAATTTTGCATCCCATGCCAAAATAGTTCTGTTTCCCTTACCTTTCCACGGATACACAGTATGTGCAACATAACTTGGAAATATAACCATTTTCATTGGAGCAGGTTTAAATTTCCAACTATCGTTAAAAATAAAGTGTGCTGGATTGCGTATTACAGGAAAACGGAATTCTAAGCACCCGTCAGATACATTAGAATTATCATCAAGTTCGGGAAAGTCAATATAGATATTACCACTTATATGTGCTTCGTGATTATGAAGCGCCTGGTATTCGTCTGAAGATTGTTTTATAGTCCATGCACTAATTAAGTGAGGATCATACCCATTAAGATCGGAAACTCCAGTCACCTTAATAATATTATCAATATATTCTTTGGCTTTTGTTTCTATGTAATTTTTTAGATATTCGGTTTCCAAATTAAATTCATTTGGAACTATCTGTATTTGCTGTCCGCCTCTTACACTTATATCAGGATTACCTGCATCGTTGTGTTCTGAATGTGTATGTGCATCAGCGACTGTTGACTTCAGTTGTGCAAAGACGCCAGCATCTACGTCTTCAACTGCCATTACTAGTGGATTAAAATATGCATACTTCATCATACTGTATATATCACCATCCTAAAAGTCCCCAACCGTGATTGGCAACTGCGTTAAAAATAATTGCAAGACAGGTTACAATGTGCAACAGTATCCATACTGTACGCAACACTGCAACCATGTCCGCTTTTCGATCATCGTCGTAGGCTTTACGCCCTATGGTTTTACACCATAGTTCCCACATTACTTTTTATCTACTTCTTCGTATTCAGCATCAACAACATTGTCATCTTCCTTTGCAGGTTCTGCTTCTGTTGTTTCTGCTTGTGCTTCTGCCTGTTGAGCCTTGTAAACTGCTTCACCTAGTTTTTGTGCTGCTTGTCCTAGTGCTTCAACTTTAGATTTAATTGCATCTGCATCATCTCCTTTTGCTGCTTCTGCAAGTTCGTCTTTGGCTTTTTCAATTGCTTCCTTGTCTGCTGCTTCAACTTTGTCACCGTGTTCTTTCAAACTCTTTTCAGTTGAGTTGATTAAACTGTCTGCTTGGTTCTTAGCATCTACAAGTTCACGCTTCTTCTTGTCTGCTTCTTTGTTTGCTTCTGCATCTTTTACCATTTGTTCAATTTCTGCTTCACTTAGTCCGCCGTCTGATTGAATAGTAATTTTCTGCTCTTTACCTGTACCTTTATCAGTTGCACTTACATTTACAATACCATTTGCATCAATATCAAATGTTACTTCAATTTGTGGCATACCTTTAGGAGCAGGTGCAATACCTTCAAGATTAAATGTGCCTAACTCTTTATTATCAGCAGCCATTTCTCTTTCACCTTGTAGCACTTTAATTGTAACAGCACTTTGATTATCATCTGCTGTTGAGAACACTTGTGATTTCTTAGTTGGAATTGTAGTATTCTTTTCAATTAGTTTTGTGCTTACACCACCTAGTGTTTCAATACCAAGTGATAATGGTGTTACATCTAACAGTAACACATCTTTAACATCACCACTTAAAACACCTGCTTGAATTGCAGCACCCATTGCAACTACTTCATCTGGGTTAACACCTCTGTTAGGTTCTTTACCAAAGAAGTTTTTTACAGTCTCTATTACTTTAGGCATACGTGTTTGCCCACCTACAAGTATTACATCTGTAATGTCACCTTTGTTAATGCCTGCATCTTTTAATGCTACTTCACAAGGTTTGATACTGCGTGTAATCAAGTCGTCTACAAGACTTTCAAACTTAGCACGGGTAATTTTAAGATTAAGGTGTTTAGGTCCTGATGCATCTGCTGTAATAAACGGCAAACTAATATCAGTTTGTGTTGTGCTGGATAATTCAATCTTGGCTTTTTCAGCAGCCTCCCTCACACGTTGTAATGCAAGGTTGTCGTTACTAATGTCAACACCTGATTCTTTTTTGAATTCATCAATCATGTATTGTGTAAGTGTAGCATCAAAGTCTTCACCACCTAGTGTTGTATCACCATTTGTTGATTTAACTTCAAATAGTCCGTCCCCTAGTTCTAGGACAGATACATCAAATGTTCCGCCACCTAAGTCATACACTACAATTTTGCCTGATTCTTTTTTATCAAGTCCATATGCTAATGCTGCCGCAGTTGGTTCGTTCACAATACGCAAAACTTCTAGTCCTGCAATCTTACCTGCGTCTTTTGTTGCTTGACGCTGTGCATCATTAAAGTATGCTGGTACTGTGATTACTGCTTTGTCTACAGGTTGTCCTGTATACTTCTCAGCAGTTTCTTTCATCTTCTGTAGTACAAATGCACTAATCTGTGAAGGTGAATATTCTTTGCCTTCTGCCTCAACCCAAGCATCACCTGATTTAGATTTAACAATCTTATACGGAAGTGTCTTTGCATCCTTCTTAATCTCAGGACTGCTAAACTTTCTTCCAATCAATCTCTTTGCTGCGTATATTGTGTTTTCTGGATTAGTTACCTGCTGTCTTTTAGCAGATACACCTACGTGTTGTTCTTCACCTGAAAATGCAACAACACTTGGTGTTGTTCTATTACCTTCTGCATTTTCAATAATTTGTGGATCTTTTCCACTTAAGATAGACACACATGAATTAGTTGTGCCCAAGTCGATTCCGATAACTTTGCTCATATTCTTTCCTCCTTATAAAGCGAGTTACAATTTTGAACCTTTTCAGCGTTCAAAGTTATTTATCTTGTATATTATATATGCATTTATATTTGAATTACAAGAGTCTATTTTTACCAAAATATGGTGCTGGCACCAAGATTCGAACTCGGGACCTACTGATTACAAATCAGTTGCTCTACCAACTGAGCTATGCCAGCAACATATTAATTATTCCTACAAAGTAAAACTTATTCGGAATTTGGTGACTGGAGTCCTTTTTGGATAAAGACCATTAGTTCATCGGACTTTTGAAGCCAGCCGCTTTCATTAACAACAAAAACATCTCCTGGTCTATACAAGTAATGATCATTTGGAGTACCGTCTTTTTTGATACCCATTACTTCGCCGTGCCAGTCTCCTTTGACTCTAAAACCTTCGCCTTTCATTCCAATGCTTTCGACTGTATAATCTACCCACATCATTATAATATACTCCTTAATCTACGTATATTATATTTATTGTTATGAGCCGCCTACTTGCTGTTGAGCAATTTTGCGTAAAGTAATATCGCCTTTGGTTAATACATCAAGCAAAGCAATTTTTTCTTGCTTGTATACTTTATAGAAACTAGGATCATGTTTTTCAATACTTTCTGTATTGTGTATCAAGTCAGCCAACTTGATAGTTTGTGCTTCTGCTGGCGCATCTGCACTGTGTAATCTATCAATAGACTTCCTTGTTTTCCTGTTACCATCTTCAGGCCTACTTGTATCAGTTAACCATCCTACAAGTTCAGCAACTTTGCTACCAAACTTAGTTTCTATTTCTTGAATAGTAACTGGTGTGTCTTCTACAACATCGTGAAGTAATGCAGCCGCAACCATCTCGTCTGTGTGCGGCACAGTCTTAACAATTTCAGACACAGCAATAGGGTGAACGATATACGGTTCTCCCGTATACTTTCTTTTCTGACTGCCGTGTGCCTTAGTGGCAAATTTTAAAACTTCATCTAACATACTTCACCTTTGTTTGGTAGTCCCTAGGAGAATCGAACTCCTCTTTTCAGGATGAAAACCTGATGTCCTAACCGATAGACGAAGGGACCATAATTGGCAGAGGTACACAGATTTGAACTGCGACTTCCAGTTTTGGAGACTGGCGTGCTAAACCGTTAACACTATACCCCTTAAATTATTTTTTAATTATACTGTCTTGAAACTTGATTGTCAACCAAATTAATCTTGGCCGTTGTATTGAGTCATTAATATGTTCTTACCAATTTCAAATAATCCAACACCAACTGCAACATCACCTACGTAACAATGTATCTGTGCTTCGCCGTTAGTATCTAAACTTGTTGCAGTGAATTCAGTAATTTCACCAGCCTCAATACCTGCCTTCATGTGTTCAAGTATATCAAGTAAGTTCTGTTTACGCTTCTCAGAGAAATCAATAACATCAGCGTTATCATCATTCTTTTTGGGAGCATCGTTGATGCTTACGATTTTCATATTATGGACCTTTCTCTTGTCTACCATAACTACATTATAGCATCTGCTAGTTTAAAGTCAACCATTTGTTTTGCTGTAAAATATTGGTCGCTTGGGCTATTAAATTTCTTTCTAACTTCCGCCATACTCATTTCACTTGCATCTCTAATTATACCTAATGCTCTAACTTCACAATTGACATTCTCAGTCATCGCTGCTTTCATATCATGCATTTTGGACTCCATTGTATCAGAATGTTGATGACTCATTATTCCTGTATTCTTTCCAAGAAATCTTTGTCCGTTTTGTCCTGATACAAATATAAGAAATGCTGCACTCATCACTGCACCTATACCAATAGTTGATACATTATGATAACTGTTTTTCATTACGTCAATTAGTGCAAATGCTTCGTATAGATCTCCGCCATAGGAATTAATGTAAAGTGTAAGTTTACGCTTTGGCTTTTTTTGAAGATTAGCACTTACTATCCATTTGATTGCTTCAGATACATTTTCGTTAGTAATGTCGCCATGTAGGTAGTGTATGTCACTATCTAAGAGACTTTTTTCAATCGTATCTGTTGCTGTCCAGTTATCGTATTTTGTAGGCATAATATAATATACTACTATTTAGTGGTTGTGTCAAGAAGAAAAGACAGTCTTTTCTCCAACAGAATCTGCATATTTTAAAGCAAAAATTGTGGCATCTTTTTCATTGTGAAACCAAAATCTGTTACCTCTGTGGTAAAACTTTCCTTGGCATTTCTCCAACGCCCAAACTAACATCTTTTCATTAGAGTAATAATCATTCTTAGTATCAACGATATACCAATCTGATATCACTTGCTCAATTTTGTTCAAAGATATATTATTCATGTATATATTTTAACATAGCATATATCTGTTGTCAAGACTAAATACTAGCATAGTAATCCAAAACGGATTTCTGTAGGAGCGAACATAATGGACTTTTTATCCCTTGTCGGAGACGTAGGTTTCCCAATTGCAGGAGCAATTGCGGCCGGCGTATTTGTATTCACAACACTAAAATTTATATTGGCTTCTGTTACAGGAAGTGTAAATGGACTAAAAAATATTATTGGTGCATTAGATAATCGTGTTCAAACTATGAACAACGACTTAGTTAAGATAGATGCATTAATGAGCCACGTCTTAGGAGTTAAACCTAACGTGGAAAGAATTGCAGCCAACGAAGGGAAGGAGGACGCAAGGCGTGACTAAATTTACAAGTTGGTATGAGAACCAAAATGAAACTACTAGAGCTTGGTTAGATAAGCAGGCAATATGGCACGACAGTGATATGGTCAAAGCCTGTTGTGTTGGATTTATTGTAGGGTTTATTCTAGGAGCATTGTTTATATGACTTCAGAATTAGTGACAGCAATTAACCAATATGGTTTTCCTATTATTGCAGCAATGGGCTTAGGCTACTTTGTTTACTATGTATGGAAGTGGGTAACAACAGAAATTAAACCTGTTGTAGGACAAGCCAACACCACACTTATTAAATTAGTTGATCGTATCCGTATGTTAGATAACGATATGATTAGACTAAACACTAAATTGTCGATGATACTAGAGTATTATCAGCAAAAAGGTATGCAGCCTGATAAGGATCTTGAAGATATTATTAAGCGGTACCAATCACACTCGGAAACATTCGATTCTACTGGAACAAAACCAGATTCAAAAAAATAAAAAGAAGCATTAGAAAGGAGCGAACTAATGGAAATGGGTTTTAATGATATAGCCAAGGAGTGTCTTCTGGCAAATGGATATGATTATAATAAACCAATTGAAGAAAGATTTATAGGGTTTGATTTTACAAAAGCCTCGTACTGTGCAAGTAAAGGTAGAACACAATTCTACGTAAAGGATTATGAATTTACCAAGTCTTTTCTGAAAGCAAATCCGCACTTTAGATATCCCGGCGGGTCAAATGGAAACATAGATCCTTGTTGGGGACAAAATAAAAGTTATACAACACAGGGGAGATGTTAAATGTCTGAATGGAATGAGGATCATGTTTACAGTAAGCCTGTAAAACTTTATATGCTGTGTTGCGGAATATTAATTGCTTTAACTATAAGTTATGTTACATATCTATATTTTGAATATAGAGTTGTAAATGCAACGTGGGAAACAACATTTGTTTCTCCTGCAGCATTTTGGGATGAAGTTCCTGAATGGAAATGGAAGGAAGTATTTAATGACAAATCTGGATAAGGCATATACAGTGTGTCTTGTTTTAAGTGTAATTTTATTCTATGCATTACTAGTTAATGGATGGGAACAAAGAATAGCGTGGTTGCAAAATCTATAAATAGCATAGATGGAACTTACTACACTTGCTACTTTTGCATTTTTATTAACTGTCAAACACACTATATGTGATTTGGCATTGCAACGCCTATTTCCTGCAGACAAGAAATTCTATTTTAATGCCCCTGCACATGTTCATTACTTTCATCATGGTTTAGGAAGTTTCTTAGTAGGACTGATGTTTAGCCCTTACTACGCGGTCGCAATCGGTCTTTTAGATTATTTAATTCACTGGCACGTTGATCATTGGAAGACACTTGTGAGGAATCATTACGGGTGGACGAGCGAAGATGATCGATTCTGGATTTTACAGACGGTTGATCAGACACTGCATTTTCTGACTTACTATCTATTTGTGCTCTTAGCAATTTATACCTACGCTTAACATTTTCTACTTTTTCTTCTGACGTAAGATTTTCAAAATTACTTGGTCGTAGCGATGAATACTCCATTCCAATCCTTAGGCAGATCCTGCGTTTTTTGAAATTCGCATCTTTCTATCCACATGTCATAGTACCCTTGCATTTTGTGATCAAAATGATCATGTAATAGTTTACATTTCTTAATTGCTTCATCGAAACGTTGGGCACGATAATCTTCATGCATCTGTATGTGTTTCTTTTGTGCATTTTTCCATGCAGGTCCTACATCATCTAACACTGTATAAATGGTAAGTCCTACACTTTTACCTTTTACTTGTAAATCATCTATTTTCAAATAAAAGAAATCGTCTTTAGTTGCTTGGTATGTGCTTTCCCCTACTAATAATACACAACCGTATTCTTTACATTTACTTTCTATTCTTGCCGCTGTGCTTACAGCATCCCCGAGAACATCATAACTATGTCTGGCTGTTGACCCCATTTCACCAAGATAGCCAATACCAGTATTGATACCGGCACCCATACCAATGGGTGGTCTGCCTTCGCTAGTAATTTTTTCATTAAACTTCTCCACTGCCTTTAACATATCTAATCCTGTTTGCACTGCACTCTTAGGATGATGTGGATCATCTAAAGGTGCACCATGTACATGCATACTTGCATCACCAATATACTTGATAATCATACCTTCCTTATCCAATACAGGCTGTGTAATAGCATCCATATAACCATTCATTAATTTAGTAAGTCCTTTTACATCATCACCAAAACTTTCACCTAGTGGAGTAAAGCCTCTTAGATCAGAGAAGCAAATTGAAATTTCTTTCTTCATACCATCTTTGATTAGTGCAGGATTCTCTTGTAGCATACGCACAACAGTTGGTGACGCATATCCTGCGAATTGTTTCTTAATTGCTTGCTTCTCAAAGAACTCTTTGGTAAAGCGATTGAATATACTATGGAAGCCAACTATAGCAGATACAAACACTGGCCAACTCCAATCCCATAGCAATAAATGCCCCTTAAACGCAATATAAGCGCCGTACACAGGTGTTATCGTTGCTACTAGTATCAATGCACCAGCAAACCAATACGGTGCTTTTGTTGCTGCAAGTATTAATAATAGACCCATTAATATTGCTGCTGCCCATTCTACAAATGTAGCATAATCGTATCTAGTAATGTTATCTCCATTAATGATATTTTGGAGACTTGTGCCAATAAGCATATGACTATACTTCTCTCCATTTGGAGTAGCAATTACACCACTAAGTCCTTCTGCTGTAGTTCCTATAATAACAGTCTTACCTGCTAAAGAACTGTAATCATCTTCTGCTAAACTGATTGCAGGAAACTGTTTGTTCCAGCGTAACCATATTTGTGCGTTAGCATCTGTTTGCACAGTTGCATATGCAGGCACACGCATTTTAGTAATGCCGCCCTGTTCTGTTTTAACTTGATAACTAGGATCACCTGTAGCAACACGTATCGTTTCTATTGCCATTGCAGGATATACTTCATCTCCTACTCTTACAAGTAAAGGTAATCTTCTTGTAACACCATCTATTTCAGGTGCAGTGTTCAATACGCCAACACCGTCAGCATTTAAACCAAACAGTTCTATTGGACCTAACATACCTGGCCATTCAAACAGCCAAGGCATAGGATCGCCTATCTTAGCAACTCCTCTTGGTACAGCATTTTTGTTTGTCTGTGTAGTTCCTACTTGTGCAATTACAACACCATTACCTGCTAGTGCCTGCACAAGTTCCATGTCGCCACCTAGTCTATCTGGTTCTGAAAATAGAATAGGAAGAACAATTATACCAGCACCTGCTTCTCTAAGTTTCCATATAGTATCTGCAAGTACACTTCTTTTCCAAGGCCATTGTCCATGTTTTTCTATTGCACGTTCATCTATTTCAAGGAAAGCAATATCTTCACTTACAACAGGTGTATCATATTGTTGAATAACATCGAACGATTTAAAACGCAATAACTGTTTTACGTATGGATCACCCCATCCATAAAAAGTTAGTACTGCTAGTGTAACAAGAGCAGTTGCCCAGTGTGTAACCCATTTCATATTTCTGTTTTTCCTGCTTTGCTATTTGCTTCAAAAAAATTCTTAAGTTTATCTTCTCTAAAACAATAGATAGTATCAATGTTATCTCCATTAAATTCTAACAACATCTGTGCTTGTATTTGTGGAGTGTATTCAGTAACATATGTTTGGCACTGTTCTAAACTATCTAGTTCAGGCTTAAAATAGATATAGGTATTTCTATCTCCATTAGAAAAACTGCCCATCATTAATACTACTATAAACCATTTCATATGTGTATTTAACTAATATTGCACCAATACTGTTCTGCATCAGGCTGAAGAGATTCACAACCTCGTATCAATAATTCTAACATCTCAGGAAGATCCTGTGCTATGCCTGTAATCATTGCAAGTAAAATAAACAAGAAAAATAATATGAAAGGACTTAATAACATCAACCACCAATAGGTTCTAAATATTCCGTGACCTTGTGCTTTACGATATTCACGTTTACGTGCAAACCAATGTACTATTGCTCTGGCAATACGTTTTAGTCCGCCTACAAACCAATCACCTATAAAGTATCTAATAATTCTAACAACAATAAGAACAGGACTTGCAATTACTTCCCATAACAAAAGTAAAGCATCAACACAAAGATCAACAACGTGATCAATTGTCCACCATTCTTTAAACCGTTGCCAACGGCTTTTTCGTTTTGTGTCCATACACTATTTATTGTTGTGTTACAGTAGTTGTGCCGCAGCCATTAGCGTTTAAGCAGTTTTGATTTATTGAGTATGTTTGATTTGTTGAACTGTCTTGAGTAAGGTCAAGTGTAGCACTATATCCAGTCATTGATACACTTGCATTGTGATTGCCTGATCCGTCTTGGTCAACTGTGACTGTTTGATCACTGCCTACTGCTATTTCTGTGTAGTGTGATCCTGCACCCCATTGATAAACATCAACTGAATTGTCATCTCCTTGCACTGAAATAAATGCTTTTTTCTCTCCGTCATTACGTTGGCTGGTATATAAAATGTTATTATCACCATCTATATCAACACCTAAATAGTGTCCATTGTTGCCAGCATTGTTACTGTGTGTTTGTGTGCTTTCCAAAGTGTTAAAATCGCCATTTATATCAAATTCAATTCTATTGTTATCCGAACCTCCAGCAACATAACCGCCTTGGTCTATCCAAGTGTTGTTGTTGTCTCCTGTTATATCAAATAGTAAAACATTGTTGTCACCTGTTTGATATAGTATATTATCGTTATTGTCACCATCAATAGTAGCATTTACAATGCTGTTTGTAGTAGAACCAACACCTGCAATAAGGTTATCGTTACCATCTTGCCTAATGTCCAAATCGTTATTGTTTCCGCTTTGTGTAATGTATATGCCATTACCATCGTGTGTTACACTTCTGGCATTGTTTACTTGTGTAGTCTGTGCTGATGAGATGCTTGATGTGTATGATGTTGTACTATACAAACCTGCTTCAGTCATTGCACGAGTAAGGAAGTCTACCATGTTATCACTATATTGATGTGTTGACAGTAATTGTCCATAACCAAATGAAACTGTAATTGATCCACCATTACTACCATACTCCCAATTATACCAACTGTTCCAACTACTGGTTGTGGTGTTAGCAGCCATTGTTGTACCGCCACTTGCAGTAAACAGTTTGTCAGGTCCTGGCAATGTGTTTTCACTTGTTGTGCTTGAAGCGTAATCTCCT
>Ga0213867_1000525_pt1 | contig 17240 bp, 18 predicted proteins | sample PICome_12_FD_160120 | JGI IMG/M metagenome (GOLD analysis project Ga0213867, IMG submission 160120) | Coastal seawater microbial communities near Pivers Island, North Carolina, United States - PICO540 | ecosystem: Environmental > Aquatic > Marine > Coastal | place: USA: North Carolina... | reverse complement strand
CTGCAATACTTCCAACTTCTCTTGCATCTCGATACCGCTTGCAATTGATGCATTGAGCTGACCTTCCAACTCATCTACAGTTTCTGCAAGTTCATCGACAATGTCCACTTTAGACTCAGGAACCTCGATATAAGACTCAGTAAACAGATCTTTCAAGCTGTTCATGAACTTTTCTGCGATTTCTGTTCTTAGGCCATTTTGGATAGCGACTTTGTTTTCGTCCATCCAATTCTCAACTACGTAGTTAAGATAGCTGTCGACTTTCTCAACGAGTTCAGCTTTAGTAGTAGTAACTTCTTCAGCCAATTCTTCGTTGTACTTCTCTTCGAGACGATCAATTTCTTCGGCAAGCTTTGACTTGATAGCTGCTTCGAAAATGATTTCTGCTTTTTCCTTGAACTCTTCAGACAATGTAGCTTCTTCGTTGACCAGCGCATTTAGGTCATCTTTGAAATCTGCATTGTAATCAATTTCAGGAACTTCGGTGATTGATTCGTCAGACAAATCAGCATCTTCTGCCATCATTTTGCTGTACATACCAGCAAGATCTTCTTTCTTCATCTTACTAGCTTTCATGTACATAGCATTAATCATGCCTGCTTTTGTGCCAGGCATTTTTGGCATTGGATCCTGTTTAGTCTGATCACCTTTACGCTTTGTTGCAGTCTTACCAGCATTTTCAGCTTTATCTACTGATGCGATAGACTGTGCCTCTGCGTTTTTAGGATCGTGAGCTTCTTCCACGACATCGTTGTCATCGTCATGGAGGTCAACTTCCTGATCTTCGATTTTATTTTCATCAGTCATAATTGACTCCTTACTTATTTAGATTTGAGCAACGAGAGGAAATTCTTAAACTCACGTACCTGCGTCTCATAGAGATCAGTCCGCGGAGCTTTCTTAATTTCAGTCTCCATTTTTTCAATTGCTTGAGCTTCAATGATTCCGTTGTTCCATACCCATTCAACACCTTCCATAACTCCATTAACAAAAGCACTAGGTGCAGATGGATCTTGAACAATATCTACTGCATTGAGTAGAAAGTCGTCTTTAACGTACATTGCGTCACCACGTCGTTCCAAGCTTCCCATACCACGAGTCGAGACGCCTAAGTTGACACCACCGTCGAGAAGACCTTGTACGATCTTACCCATTGGAGTTTCCAAAATAGTCGCCTTACCCACAACATCGTTACCCTTCCAGGATAATTTTTCGATCTTGTGAGAAACTTTATCGAGATTAACGGTCGGTCCTTCAGGATGATTTAATTCACCAACAGCTCGGCCTTTGGATACTTGATCACTATTATATTTTGATAGTGCCTGTTCCATTACCAGCCTTGGATATATTCGACCGTTACGATTCTTTGTTTCTGCTTGCATGAATATACCTTCGATAGCATATTTCTTATTGCCTTTTTCATCAGCCTCTGTGAGGACTTCTAAATTTTGTTCTGTATATTCTGCAATTAATTTCATTGTTTATCCCTTTGGATAAGTAATTTTTGTAAAGAAAACACTAGCAGTATTTGCGTATACTGTTTCAGTTTTTTCTTTATGTAAAATCATTGTTGTATTTGTTGGCATTTGAAATGTGCCACCATTTGATAGCGTTACAAGAGAATTAGATGTACAAGCTACGTACACAACCCTAGCGTTATCTACTGTTGTTGCAGCTCCACCGCCATTAGCTGTAACTCTTGCGGTTAATGGTTTAAAAAACATTGTCATTTCTTCAACACCTTTATAAATGATTCAGCAGCTTTTTGAGCCTCATTTTTTGACCTATACACATCTAATCGATCACCGTCTACGTAGGCTACATACCCACTACGCTCTTTGTATACCATTAATTGTATACGGCCAAGCTTTTTATTTAAGACCAAATCACCTTCTGGTTTTCGGCCTGTTAGTTCTCTTAGTTGTGTAAAGGTTTTCATTTTACAGCTTTATTTATACTTTTATTACTTTTTACTCAGAAGAATTTTCTTCTTCTGCATCGATTTCCGCATCAAGTTCAGCGAGCTCTTCATCAGACATATTGTCGATTATATCATCAAGTTCTTCGTCAGTTAAGTCATCTTCATTTTCTTCGACTTCGTCTGTTTCCTCTTCTCCCTGTTCTCCCTCTTCAGACTCGCTCTCTGCTTCAAGGTCAAGTTCGAGCTGATTATCATCTGGCTCTTCTTCATCAGGTTGTACTCCATTATAGATTGCATCTGCCAATTTCGTTTGTTCTTGATCTAACAAATCATTCATTTTAATAGTCATAATATCACCAAAAACTTTATTAGCATTATTATAATCCTGATCCAACGCGTTTTGAATCATATCTTGTACAGCTTCACTCATCAGTTATTTCCTTTTACATTAATATCAATACTATGTTTTTGTCCACCAGCAGGAGGTTCTTCCTGCTGTGGCACTTCTTGTGGTTCTTCTGGCTCTTCTTCAGTCTCACCAGCTATTTCTTTACTCATTTTTGTAATGTCTTCATCAGAAAGCATTAGTACATTCTTTTGTACCCATTCTTTAGAATAATAGTCTCCTACATAATTCTGCATAATGTCAAGAGTTTGTAATCTTTCGCGTAGTACTTCGGCATCGCGCAGTTCTGTAAAGTGGTTATCACGAACATAGTCAACAGTAATATCATTTTTCCATGATTCCCAATCCTCTTCTGTACAAACACCCTTCATTATCAATTGTTTTTTAAGGATACCATAAAAGAGATGAGAAAATCTCATACGCAGTCTATCAATAAACTTTTGGAATTTAAGTTCATCACGATTGACTTCTGTTGATCGGCCTAAACTAAACTGTGCCTCTTGTTCCAATCGATTAATTGGGACATTTAATGAGCGATAAACTTTCTTCTGAAAATAGATAATATCATCAATTTGACCTAGGTTTTCTCCACCAGGTAACGTAGAAATTTCTGTTCCCTTACCACCTTCGCGCCGTGGTAACCAGAAATCTTCGAGCATTGACATATGTTTACGATCATCGCGAATCTCACCAGTTTTTGCATCATATACGAGTTTATTACGATACTTAGTCATAATACTCTTCATATATTCTTCAGACTTACCACGAGGCATATTACCGATATCAATATAGAATATACGCCGTTCAGGCGCTCGTGCTAAGCGATAGATGACCAAAGAATCTTCCATCATACGTAGTTGATTGATAGGCTTCAATGCTTTATGTAAGTAAGATACGATCTTCTTCCTATCTTCTGTCAACAGGCCTGAAGTAACGTAACTTACTGAATCGTTAGTCATCTTGATACCAGAAGTTGATGAGCCTGGTTTTTCTTGATAAATGAAGAACTCATCTACTTTCTCAACGATTTTAGCACCAGTAATTGGATCTTTTTTTGTCTTGACCTTTTTAACTTTGCGCATCTTAGCAGCATCGATAGGTCGAATTTCTTGAATACCATCTTTAGTATTATTCTCATCAAGAACAAGATGATGATATAGTCTACCATCAACATACCAACGTCTAAAAATATCATGGCCTAATTCTTTAAAATTAAGCATACTATAAACGTTATCGAATTCTTGAGTAATTGCTTTCTTGATTCTATCAGGTGCTTTTACTTCTTCAAGATTTAATTCCAGTGTTTGCTCAAGTTCTGAGCCTGTAATACTTTCATTAACAATATCTTCAACTGCAGCGTCAACTTCTGGATGCATCGCGTTGCCGCGATATTTCATAATTAACTGATAGTTATCTTTTGAATCGTCATCACCTAAATTTAGGTATTGACCATAATGTGTACCTGAAGCAGTTGCGTAGCTTCCACCTTCGTCATCACGAGGCGGAACAACTGAAGGCAACTTCTGTTCTTCTTTTTTTCTAGCACGTTTAATTTCAAAACCAAATAGTTTAAAACCGTCTGTGCCTGGATTTCCTAAATCTTCAGCCATTTCACTTCCTAAATTAGAGATAGGAGCCGAGACTACCCCGGCTCCTTCTTATATTTATGTAGTTGTATTACTCTCATAATACTGATAAGCGAAGGTAACTTGGAACCTTTCGATCTCATCATTTGATCCATAGTTCAAATCAATAGGTGATAGTTCTTGAGGATATGCACCACGGAAGGTGTATAGCTTCAATACTGAACCATCTCTATCAAGTTGCTCAACCCGTAGATCAGCTTCGTATGCGATAGGTGATGAAAGACCGGTGTTTGCACTATGTGCATTCATACCGTTCATCCAACGTTCCATTGAATCACGAATAGCGAAGTCAGTATCGTTAATGATTTGGACAGTCCACACATCGAATGTGCGGTCGCCGGCCATCTTTAACTGTCGACCACGAAATGGGATCGTGATTTGACCGAGTGTTGAACCTGGTAATTGAGCGGTTTCACACAAGAACGATGTAAGTTCTGGATCTCCGTTTGCATAACCAGGAAAGTTAATTGTTGCCTTAAAGAGGTTAGGACGAGCTCCACCGCCTCTCAGCTTCGACTTAAAGTCATCAACTCCGAGAATTGCCATTGTTCGTTACCTCCCTAAACCGTGCCAACAACTTCTTCGAAGTCAACACCAGATCTTACAGCCACAAAATTAAGTGTGATGTAGTTGATCGAGCGCGCTGGCTTGATGAAGATGTTTGCTATGAACTCATTACGGTCAACGATTTCAGCGGTGTTATTTGTTTCGTCACAAACAACTCTGAAGTCGGTAATACCACGACGACCACGTACCTCGCGAAGTACTGGCTCAACAATATTCACAAACTCTGCTCTTGTAAATTCATCGTTGAATTCAAAGAGGGCTTGCTCAGCTGCTCTACCAATAGCTCTTTCAAGTACCAAGAACAAACGCCGTACGTTAATACGATCAAATGCTGATGGACGACCAAGCTTTGTCTTATCGCCGAAAAGCAATGATCCTTGACCTGGAATGTTAGCAATTGGGTTTACACTTGCCTTGTACAGAGTATCACGCTGACCTTTTGTTGGCGTCCAGTTTAGAGCTGTAATGCCAAGGTATTGACCGCGACGTGAACCAGCTGGTGAGAACCAAGGTGCACGGTTAAGGTCAGTAGCAGCCATGATACCAGCAGTAGATGAGGCAGCTGGAATGTTGATGTACTGATCATTAAACTTATCATAGACTTTTAAGAAGTTTCCGTCCATGACAAGATATGATGAGTTAGTAAATGTTGCTGCTGTTGCGATCACGTTATTTGTAATCGTTGCAGCATTAGTTAGTTTAACGACATCGGTCCTAGCAGGCGATGCACAAACAACACAATCTTTACGAGTTGATTGAGCTGTTGTAATCAGATCATTAACTACTGTTGTATGATCTGTGCGTGAATTCATGCTAGGTGCAATCAAGAAATCGACTTCGACAATGTCTTTGTCTTCGAAGAGATCGTGACCATTCAAATACTCTGTTGTAGTAAGTTGACCTGAATTAACTCCACTATCGAAGTTATACGCATGTCCACTTGTGTGTGCACTCAACAGGTAGTTTGAACCTGCAACTGCTGGTTGGCCATGAGCTATGCCTGCAGTTTGTTTAAAGTCTGAGTCGAAGTCAACCATATAGATATATTCTGATCTAGTGTTAACGACGTCGATTGCAAAATTTGTTGTACCATCAGGATTTTTAGCATTTGATGCACCTGATAAGAATGGATAAGTTTCAAGCACTTGTCCACGATTGCCAGTTAAAAGTCCTTCTTGGTCAATGACCACGATATGCATTTCGTCATTTTGAGCAGTTAGGTCTGATGCCCAAGTCGATGTGCCTGGAGCTCCATCAAATTGATCAGCGTATGCCCAATTAGCAAATCTACCAGCAGAATCGACTGATGGTAAAACATTAACTGAGATACTATTACCTAACTCGCCAGGATAACGAGCTACAAATGTGTGTGTATCCGAATCTAATCCGCTCGTTTGAGCAGTAAAATCATCGAGATAGTCTACAGTCGGTGCACCAGAAAAAGTAGCTGGTTTAGCAGCACCTTGTAGAGTTGTTGAGTATGCGTTTTTAGCTGCAGCTGTTGCTTGCCGTACTACTTGCATAGAGCCTGAGTAGCGTAGGAAGTAAGATGCAGAATGCCAATCGATGGTGCTAGCCGAATCAGGAGTTGCAAAGTTAGCGGCTAATTCTGCCTCATTTGCAATTTTAACTCTTTTTCCGACCGGTCCCCACCGAAAATTACCTACAATTGCGCCAGTAGTTGACTGAACGTTTGGAACGCCACCAGTCAGATCTATTTCTTTGACGACAACCGCTGGTGATTCAGACGGTGTACCTAGTGCCATTTTTATCTTCCTTTATTAAAATTATATGATTCCATAATACGAACAGTCAAATACAGTGTTATTTATAATATTATAAATTTGGATCATACTCAATAGCCCAATCGTTGTTTTTATCATTTTTTTCTAATTCATTAATATACTGAGATCCATCATCTACAAAACCAAACGGTACTATATCAGCATCGATTTCTTGCATACGTTGTTCGAACATCAATTGCTTCATATTAATATTTGTCATATCCATAAAGTAGCTACCTGTACTAAAATATCCAAACATGACTAAGTTCATCATTAGATCATCATGATTGCCATCTGAAGCTTCGTATGATTGGCCGCGCGCTTCAAAAGTAGATATTTCCATTATTGTCTGTTCATCATGTATTTGTAGTTTTCCAGTTTCTAATATATCTTTTATAGAAGAACATCCTAATCTCTTAGTCTTACGAGTAATTTCAATACCTAAGGCATTAGCTTTAATTGCAGATTCAACGTGCACATTTTCATATTCTAAATCATGCCATAATCCGTTACATACTAAAGATCCTTGATCGTTTGATTCAACAACTACATATGCATTGTTGTAAGAAACAGCATATTTATAGATAATATTAGGGAAGAGTAATGGAGAGATAGTATTGTTACGGTAAACAGCCACTTGCTCAAAAGGCGTGACGCTAATATCGATTAAAGTAAAAGTAGAATAATCCTGTCCTCTTCCCTTACTTACATCAACTGTCATGATATAAGAGTGTTTTTCTTTTGTCTCTTTATATATTTTTAGTAGACCACCTTCAAGAGTACGAATTGGAGGTTTAGCTCTAAATCCCATTAGAGTTTCAGCATCAACTAAAGTATCACCAGTTCCAAAAAATGTATTACCAAATTCTTGATCAAACTGTAGTTGCGAAGTGTTATTTATGGTTTGTTTTTTCCAGTCGTCGTCTCTTCCAGGTACATCCCACCAATCAACTCTAAAACCCTGAAATTCGTTTATTCTTTGGACAGCTCCTTCCCAAACCTTGTGAAATTGATTACCAATCCCGTTAGCTGTTGATGTAATGATAACTTTAGTTTCCGTACCAGCTGAAATAACTGGGTATGTCGAAGTATAAAATTCGGCAGCACGTTCAACAAAAGCAAACTCGTCAAGATAAAGAAGATTAACTGACATGCCACGAATAGAGCTACCGGAAGTAGCAGCAGCGACAATACGGGAATTATTGCTGAATTCCAAAGATCCTTTATTGAGGCCCTTAGATCCAGGTTGTAAAAAGAATGGTATATTCTCGAGCATAAGCGTAATACGTCCGAGCATTTCTCTCGCAGTTGCACCCTTATTGGCCAAAACTGCAATCGTTTTTTCAGTATGAAAAAGAGCGTACCAAAGTAAATAAGCACACGCTGATATTGATTTCCCAGATTGTCGACAAGCCAAGACAACTGAGAAACGATTATCATTAAAATGGTTAAACATTTTTTCTTGATACGGGTATAACTCAAAGTTAACCAATCCTTTATCAAGAGATATAACTTTACAATAACTTTTGGCAAAGTAAATGGGATCATCCATACACCTTTTATATTCTTTTAGTAGATCAGGAGTCCAAGCTTGTTGAACGCCATCTCTTTTTACATTAGGATTACCGAGATATGTCTCGTTTTGGTGTGACATTAATTACATCATCTCCATCTTGTAGTAGGCGCTGAATATCAGCCGTAGAACCAAGGAACACATTATTTGTTTGTGTTCCTATTTGCGGTTGATTAGACTCTTCTTCGGCCTTTTTCACTAAGTCGCGTTGTTTTTTATTTAGATCCATTAACTTATCATTAACGTCTGAAGTATTTTTTATGAGACCAGCTAATACTTCATATGCTCGTGGATGCTCAGATTCACGTGCTACTTCTATCATCATCTCAAGAGCATCTTTGCCTTTTTCTACAAGCTCGTAATAAGTTTGACGAGAATACTCATAATCATTATTTACATTATCTGCTGAATCACTCATGATCTTATAGCGCTGCTATCCTTGATTTAAAATCTGCAAAATCTGTACTTGCGGCGACAGTCGCTTGTAAAGTTGAAAGCAAAATATAGTTGTTCAATGTTGTATTATTGATTGTATTAATAGATGCTGTATTTGTATTTACACTGTTAGTCAAGTTAGTAGTTACAGATAGCGGTGCGTATTGACCAACTACTGTATTGTTAATTAATCCTTGGCAATTTGTAGAATCAAAAACATCAATCTGCTGTATTCTTCCATCTAAGTCAGTGAAGTTACCATCCAATTCAGCATGTGTTAACTCACTACCTTTAACTGACCTTAAAGTAATAGTCATTTATTTCTCCTATATGATAGTAGTGTTAAAGCCATAATCACTGTCTGGATTGACATTTAATGGATCAGGTGTTACACTTAATCTTTCTACTCGTTTATCTGAATCTGCTAAGTTCGTTGAATCAAAGAATATATCGGCGTTAGCCTCTCTAATAATTGCACTCTCTGCATCAAGCGAACCATAATATTGTAACTTCATTTCGAATTCTAATGTATATATGATTGTCCTCCGTTGCTGCAATGAGCCATCATAATCATCAGCAAATGACACTTGTTGAATAATAATTGGTATATCCTCAACAAAATCTGGATATTTATCAGCAAATGGCTTTATGGTTACAGTATACTGAGGATTAAATGTTGGTAGTATTTGCTCTACAACCTGCAATGCATCATCATGTGATTTAGCATATATGTTTAAAGTAAATCCTAAATTGTATGGTACAGGCGAATACATCTTAGTACGTTTACTACCAATTGAACCTGGCTTTGAAAAATTACTAAGCTTCGTTAATTGGCGAGTGGTATCATACGAAAAATTACTAATTTCAAATGAAGCTCTCGGTAATTTAATAGCAACATCTTCATCAGTAGAAAGTTCAGGATTTTCTCTAATACGATCAATATAACGTGATTTTGGTGCATAAGCTAATGGTAACTTAATCTGACTAATGACTGCACCACTTGCATTTTTACGAATAATGTATACGTTATTAAATAACCTGCCAAATATAGCAACTGCTTTCCGGGTTTTTTCATGATAGAAGTGTGAACCAAACATTAATTATTCTCCGGATCGCCAAATGGATTATCTTCTGAGAAATCTAAGAAATCATCAGATATTGTAGTAAACTCTGTGTTTTGCTCGTTATTAGATAATTTATTAATTTCAGTTGCACTCTTTACAAACAACCCGCTTACACTATTATTACTACTATTTATGACTGCTATATCAGATACAAAATTATGGAACTTACCATCATCAGCACCTGAATGTATTAAATAAAGATACCTATTTGAGTCACCAGCAGAATCTAATTGATAGCGCGCAACTTCACCGCGCATAATGGTAGTACTTAGAGTTTGATTAATACTATCTCCAATATCATAATCACTATCAATAATATTATTTCCACCTATAAAGGAAATTTTTGGTACAGAATCATATCCACACCCAGAATCAATAATAGTTATAGCTCCAATCGAGTTATTTACTGAATCTAGACGTACGTGTAATTTAGCTCTTCTATAATCCCAATTTTCTTCAAAGACTGGTGTAGTATTTTTATAATAATCATCAGCAGATTCAGGTACCCAATTAGTCCAAACATCCATAAAACGCTGACTATCTGTTATACTACTCGTAAAATTAAAATTATCAATTGTTCCATTAATACCTTTATATGAAGATACTGGATTTTGAGTCACACTATGTGGGAATATGGTGCCTAATGGAGATGCATTATCAGAATCATGTCCTAGATTTATCGTAGCTCCTGAATCCCAGAAGTTACCAGCCGATAAGTACATAGTATGACCCGCATTATTAAAATTACCACTAGGTGTATGCGCTGAATCAACCCCAAATCTTAATTGATCTTGCGACACTTCAATTTTAATAAAATGCCAATTATTTTGAGTAATTAGATTAGAAGAGTCGTATATTGTATTTACTTGTAGAGCAGCAGCTGCGCTATCTGCTATCCAACTTAGGCCTAAGTGACCAGCACTATCAATATGAACACGATAATTTTGACCCCAAACAATAGTACTAGGAATAACTGAATCTAAGTTAATCCACATTGACATCATGTTATGACGAAATAATGGAGAACTATCTTGATAATTACTATCGAGAGTGCCTATTGTTACCGTATCATCAGAATCTAAATTTAGAGCTCCACAGCCAAACTTATATTCTTGACTATCGATCATAGCAAGTGTAAATTTGCTGCTATCAAATGCTGGTGGATCTACGATTACGATTGGCTTAGTCGAGTAGTATCTACCGCTATCTTGTAATGATATGCTCGTAAGTTTTGTCATTATGTAATACTCGCTATAGCTGCCGCTTTACGCGGTGCCTTAAGTGTTAATTTATGTGTATATGCGTATTTTCTCTCAACTGCATCAAGATCTGTAGTAATAAGATCAAAGTCTTCACCGCTGTATTCGAATAGTTGACAACGCATTTTAAACACTGGTATATTTTCAATTTGATAAAAAGGTTGCTCATGTTCTACATGCATAATTTCAAATATTTTATTTGTTAAAGAAAGATAAATGAGATCACCTTCAACTGGTCGTGGAACAGTAATTTCACTATCATTTCTTTTGACTTGATTTAGCCATCTACGTCGTGATACAACAAACGTAGCTTCATCTCTGATCTCTACACCAAATCGAGTAAACAAATCACCTTCACCTTCAAAACCTTCAACATTCTCAATATACATTTCGATTTTATGAGATGAATTAAATGAAGACTCGGCATCTGCACCAAATATAGTATCGTAATTTACTAAATCTCTTGGAATATAGTATACATTTTGACCATATATTTGAAGAGCCTCAATGACGAGGTCTTCATACATGTCCATTTCACTTCGAACTTTTTCTGAGAAATAAAAATTACGGCCCATATTAACCTACCATCATCGGCGCGCCGAAAGAAAAATCCTCATGCAGCCGCTCTTTAAGTCTTTCGATCTCGGATGTGGCATCATCATATAGTTGTCTTCCGTTAAACGTTACTCCTCCAGGCAATTGTACTCCTTCAAACTTAATAAGGTTCATTCCCCATTGTTGTTTAATAAGTTGAGTAGCGTATTCCTTCAACCACCAATCATTCCATACGGATGTTGAAGTGGCAGTATCTACTGTCTGATAAACATCTAATACAATGTATTCACCGATTTGAATATCGTCGTCGTTAAAATCTCCGTAAATATAGAGTTTATTTTCATGTCGCGACCATTGAATTTGTGGTTGACCATTAAGTTTCATATCAAGCAAAGATAAAAACTGTTGCATTTGTTCATAATAAGCCAAATCCCCCGCAAAATTTTGCATATCAGCAATATCATTTAACATCATTTGATATTTAATATCAAAGAAATTAAACGATGTACCAAATGAGGATGATACTGGAAACATCTTATTGATGAATAGTACATTTGACGGTATACTAATATATTCGTTTGTTTTATCAGCCGCGGTAATTTGATGCTTTAAGAATGTACGAACTGTTGCATCATAATGATACTCTTGCCAGTATTGCAGAGCTTCATCGACTCGATCTTCAATTTGAAAATCATCGACGTTAATCTCTAATACTGGATCCCCGAGTTTACGCTTACAATAATCTATAAGCGTTGTTCTAGAATTAGGTACAGCCATAAAATAGTCTCCGATATAAAAATCTTTTGACTATTTATATGTTTTTTGAATTAAACTATCCTGCAAATTCTGCAGTTGGTGGTGTAAAGTTAGAAGTGTATCTTGCAAAACCTTTTGTAACTCTGACGTCTTGAATATAACCATTATGTAAATAAGAAGTAGTATAGGCACCACCAATAGCCATGTACGTACCTGTATAATTTTGTGTGTCTGATGTAGAAATTTCTTCTGTGCCGTTAATGTATAATTTTGTAGTACCACTGCTTCTAACTACAGCAGCATGATACCAAGTATTTGTAGACAATGCAAAAGAAGAAGACCCATCAACGTTGGTGCCACCTGCATAAATTTGCCATTCAGATGGACTATTTCTCCAAACAAATCCTAGTGTTGTCGTATAATTCACATCTATACCACCCACAGCTGATCCTATTTGCCATATTCCTCTATGGTTTGTATCTGACTTATATACCCAGCATTCTACAGTAAAATCTCCAGTTCCCATAGCTAGTAAATCATTAGAACCTGTAGATAAATAATCACCTGTACCGTCAAAGTACATTGCAGAAGATGTAGTAAATTTTCTTTGTGTGTTACTTGATGTAGCGTTACCCACTTTTGACAATTTATTACCAGCTCCAGCATCCCAAATATCATTCTTATTTGTACATGTAAGTAATACAGTATTTGTTATTGCAGTTAATGGCTCAGTTGGTGGAGTAAAATTACTAGTATAAACACCTGTACCCTTAACAATTCTCACGTCAGACACATAACCAGTATACTGATAGGAAGTACTACCGCCGTATCGACCAAACCAAACCTTTGTAGAAGAAGAGTTGTGAGTGTCTGTTTCACTAGCAGTTTCTTTTCCATTCATGTACATTTTTACTGTGCCGCTAATTCTACATACAGCCATGTGATGCCACGAATCATTTGTAAAGACTGCACCAGTAGTATACAGATTGCCGCTAAATCCTAAAGTTGAGTTTGTATAAGTAAATTTATTATTTACAATACGGAAAATTAGTCCATTCGCGCCAATATCAACAATATAATTATTTGCTTGTGTATAACCAGATGGAACCCAGATCCACATCTCAACTGTCCAATCACCGGTGCCAAATCCAAAGTCAGCGTGATTAGTGGGCCCAGTGACCATATAAGTATTGGCAGCATCATCAAAGTATACAGAACCACCGTGATCTGCCTTTGCATAGCCGAGATAATCATATGGCCCAACTCTTTTTGTTGTTGTGTTGCCACCAACAGTAACAGCATTACCGTTGGTTGATCCATCTGCAATATAAGGAAGATGACATAATAATATTTCAGTACCACTAATTGCTGTTAATGGATCTGTAGGTGGTGTAAATGTTGTCGTATATACCGCAGTTCCTTTCACAAGTCTTACATCTCTTACATATCCTGTATAATATGCTCCATTATAATCACCAGTACGACCGACAGAGAATGATCCTGATCCGTCATTAAATCCACCTGTATGAGCTTGAGTAATTACTGCTGTACCATCTACATATAAAATTACATTTGTTTGATCAAATACTAGAGCTAAGTGATACCATTGATTTACTGATCTGGTTGTAGATTCATTTACACTGATATTGCTAGCAGCAGAAGTTCTACAAAATATTCCAAAGTTTGCACCATTCATCACAAGATTGACTGATGTTGTGCTACCAGATCCACTTGAAGCATGATCTCCAAGAATCCATTTATTTCCTGCTGCAACACTGGTTGGATATACCCAACACTCGTATGTCCAAGGATCTGATCCTAAAGTCTTATATGTGCCATCTGCGACTGAGATATAATCATTACCATCAAAATAAACACTATACCCACCAGGATGATATGGTGAAAATGCAGTTGAGGTTATGGGACCACTTTCGGTAAGAGCATGTGTGGTTGGACCTGCATCAACTTGATTATCTGTACCAGCTGTATCTGCTTTTGACAATAAAGTTGTATACTTTGAATTCGCCGCGGCGAATGTGAGTGATAATGTTCTTTGACCAGAACCAAAGCTAATACCATCAGATGCTTTAAATGTTAATGTTGACGTTGTAGTAGTAGCACTATCTTCACTTAATGGTGTAATTGTAAACACGCTTGAATCTTGACTAAGTGTACCAAGTCCTGCAAAATTGCCATCTGAATCTACGCTAAAGCTTAATCCTGCCACTGCATTATCGGAATCTGTTGCCGTCAGTGTAATTGTAGTTGGTGTTGAACCATCTTTCGCAAGTGCAATAGCGCCGGTTGGATCAATAGTTAATGAAGGAGTAGCATTAATCAAAGCAACATTATACCAACCAGAACCATTCGAAATATATAAACGAGAGGTATTACTAACATATGCCTGATCACCTGAAGTCAATCCAGTCGTTGGTAAATTTTCTTTGGTAGCATATACTGTAACACCTCCGCCATCAGCTAAGCTTCCAGACCCATCTATTAGATTAGCCATTGAACGATTTATACTCATGCTATCCACCTTTGCGTGTTACCGCCACTACCAGCATTTTCAGCGGCTGTTTCTGCGGAATCTAATGAAGCTCGTAATGTAGTTATTAAATTATTAGCCGAATCAAGTTCTGATTGATCAGCTCCACCAGATGTGGCAACTACACGACTGAGAATACCAGAATAATTTATTGAATCACCAGTTGCAATTAATAATAAATTAGAATCTACTCCTCTAGTAATTACCGTTAAGCCTGCTGAATCTGAAACCATTAATAACTCGCGAGAGGTATTTAATAGAATATCATGTCCAGCAGAATCAGCGGGTCTATTTAGAAGAACATCTGCCAATTATTAGTCGCCTCTTCCCTCTGGGAACAAGTAGCATGCGTTTCTATATAAAGTGTCTGCTACGTTACCATAACCACCTCCGCATCTGTGTAATCTAAAAGAACGATAGTACGTACCGTCTTTTTGTACTCTTTCACCATAACCAAAACCTTCATCGTTTGTTCTCCAAATATTCATCAACCTAGGAAATCCATGGTAATCATTATGGTTATTACTTCTATTCACATAACCAATGTAAGACCAAGCTGTTAAAGGTTGCATTATATAACCAGTATCGCCATTGGCTACAGGAATTTGTGTTGGCATATCATACCACGGCGGTGGGAACATAGAAGGATAGGCATTATAATTAGCGTTTGTAGTTGTGTAACCCCAATGATAATGTGAACCTAAACCTGCTGTTTGATTTTTAATTCCATTTGCCCCTGGTCTGTGTTTCATACCAATAGTTACACGTTTAGAATGTGTCGTAGAATTCACCGATGATGTTGCCGCGTCAGCATCATTTCTTAGTCTCATATCTGCAGTGTTTATTGTGTATTGAGGACAATAAAAATTATTATCATTCCACAAGTGTCTCATTAGATCTGGACTAAATTCAAGATCTGTTAAGATATGTGAATAATAATAGCCAGTTACTACATTAGAGTGTTCAACCCACATACCAAACAATTTATCTGTCATAAGAACATGAATTGCATAACAGTTACCAGGATTTATTGGCATTCTCCACTGCGATGTACTCGTGTCACCAGTCCAACTGCCGGCGCCGTCACCTGTACTGTATGGAAATGCTTGTGATACCGCTTTATCAAGTGTACGACATATCAAACCATAAGTTTCGTACCATCTAATTGTAATATAATTAAATGCACCAAAATTTGCATCTGTGCTACCAGCTTCTTGATTGCCATAGTGATATTTTTTAAATCTAATGTACTGATTATTATACGAAGCAGCACTAGTATTATTTCCAGTAATATCTCTATAAATATTTGCTGACGGCCTATCGGCGGTGTCATTAATAATAACTGAAGAAGATGCATTAATATACGTACTATTCATATCGGATGTTGCAGTATGATTACCATTCAAGAATTCTTGAATTTCGTGCATAACATACCATCTATGAGCAGCGTTGTTCATATTAGTTGTGCCACCCCATTGGGTGTGATTCATAACTAGTTTTAAATATGCCATTAGTGTAGCTCCTCTAGATCGCTATTTGATGAATCATAATCATGACCACCTAAGACGAATATATTTGTTACTCCACCAGATTGATGGCCAAGTTCTTCTGTACCAATCGAATGATTAGTAATTAAGTTTGGTAAATCATCATCGCTTACTCCGACAATACGATACCAATGAGCAGAGTCCCAATTAACATCCGATGCTGTCATCGGTTCTCCGACGGAATCTACAAGTTTGAATAGGTCTAGTGCAGATTGTTTAGCATCTGAATCCCATGACATTGTTACTTCTCCTTATTTATAAGATATGACAATATTTAAATCAGAACCCGCTGTAGTGGAGCCAATTTGTGTAATATCAACTGTTAAATAGTCACCTTCGGCGACTGATAAATTTAAATTATTTGTAACGTTCGTTGAACCACCAGCAGCAATACTAAAAGTTTGTATCGATGATCCATTTTTCTTTAACGTCATATTTAATGCTGCACCCACAGGCGCTGTTGCAACATGTTTTCTAATCTTAGTAATAGTCACAGCACGAGGTGAATACCATCGCGCAGTACCAGTATTTATAGTGAGTGTACCATCTTGAACAAAAGTTGTATTTTGTTCTTTTTGAATTGTTGATGATGCAGCATTTGTAAAACCTAATTTAGTAGCTACATAGTCTGAGTCTATAATTGAAGTTTGTACTAAACTAGTAACCTTAGCAGAATCAAGTCCTGAAGAGGCTGTAAACACGTTTGAATTATCAAGAATATTTTTTGTTCTTAGTAATCCTAATGTCTTATCTGAGTCTATAGCTTGTGATTTAATTTCTTCTCTGATCTTTTGAGTAAAAGAAGTTGTTTTTTCCATATAGTCGCGCATGTCTTGTGGAACATATTTTCCTTTAGCCGCATCGAATGTAAGACACATTTGACCAACAATTGTTGGTACTTCTTTTACGGGAGATTCAGTAGCATGTCCTTCTTGACTATGTTGAAAATATATTATATCTTGGCCTGCTCCGTTGCTATCTGTTTTTAAATCTTTAATGGTGATATTACCACGCATTGCAGAGTGTACACCACATTGATAAGTCATTGTACTAGGTGCAGAATCTGGAACTACAAAGGTAACTGTGCCGTTTGTTCCGCGAGAGTTTGTAACACCGTGT
>Ga0213867_1000524_pt1 | contig 17260 bp, 24 predicted proteins | sample PICome_12_FD_160120 | JGI IMG/M metagenome (GOLD analysis project Ga0213867, IMG submission 160120) | Coastal seawater microbial communities near Pivers Island, North Carolina, United States - PICO540 | ecosystem: Environmental > Aquatic > Marine > Coastal | place: USA: North Carolina... | reverse complement strand
CTCGAAATCACCCCAATTGTCAGGTAATTGCTGTGTCAGGAAATGTCCTGAGATTGCAGCGAATAGTTTCTCATATTCTTTAGTCATTGTTTGTCTCCGTTGTTACATGTTGGCCTACGTCAAAGAACGCGCCAAGGATATCTTGAATGTTTCCATAGTGATCGTTGTACACATCCTGTGCCTCTTCTGTATATGTCACATCACCATTGGGGTGCGTCATATATGGATAGTCAAGATATGTCTGTTCTAGCATGTAAGATGCTAGGGTTGCTGATAGTTCTACAAATTCACTGTTAGTCATTGTTATCACCCTTCATCAGCACGGTCTGTATACGTGCAGTATCCATCATCAATTAGGCGTTTGGCTGTGCGTCCGTACCAACCCTGTAAACGCCACACTAAACCTGTATCAATTAGGTATTGCCATGCGGCTGTTTCTTCAAACTCATCAGCAGATACTATCTGTTCACAGATTTGAATCGCCAGTTGTGGGGTGAACTTATACTCTTCCATCATTTCACCACCTCAATAAAGCCAAAGCCGCCACCGTTGCCCTCTTCATCCTGCGACAGTGTTAGTTCTACTTTCTGCCCACCTATTGATAAGGTGAACACTGGCATAGGTTCCAATAGATATTCATCCTCGTACCATTTGAAACCAACAATCGTTGCGCCTATCAATTGGCTATAATATTTATTCATGTTCATTTGTTTGCCACCCTCTCTTCTGCAATAACATATGATGTAGCTAATTTATTCAACCTGCGTTTATTGTCCATAGGAAAATATACACCATAGATTTTGTGTATCTTTCTTGCATCACGTTCCCGTGGGTCTGTGTCTATGATGGTGTTTCCTTCCATGTCTAACATCAGCACATGATGATCCACCATAACGACATAGGCTGTCGGATCAGTTGTTAACGGCCTGTTGATGCCTGTATTAAATTTGCGCCTGATCCGCGCACGTACCGCGCCCACTGTTGTTTGATATGGTTTGACCTTCAATGCGGTTTTCACTGATCTGAAAGACCAACAGGTGCGGATCGCTCTCGCAAGGTCTGACCACGTGTGAAGGTATCGTGTAGCATCGGCAACCCCTAGGGCATTAGCAACTGTCAGGCCGCACCAGTTCTTGTTCGGATTTTCTTTGTTGTTTGATCTGTCTTTTAAGCTTTGTCTGTTCAAGGTCATGTCTGTTTACCTTCCCCTCTAAAATGTCCAAAAATTTAATGAAACCTAATGTTTCAGTGTGTCGAGCATGGCGCACTTTTGCGCGCCTTATGCTCTTGATGTTTTGTTTAAGCTTGCGTTCCATCACATCACCAATTTGCGATAAACAAACCACGATTGAGAACGTTCATTGTCTCTGTCTATGCCATCAACAAAAGAGCAATTCGACATTTTGGTTAGCGTGATTTGGTGTTCACTGAAACCCTCACAAAGTAGATCACATTTACAAGCATGTATCGCTTTTTTGCGTGATGAGTAAAAGCTGTGCGGATGTTCACCCGCGCGGTTCACTGAATATACATATTTCATTTTCTTATTCCTCGCTCTTGTTTATTTCTAGATATGTTAGAATTGCTACATGCTCTTGCGCATCGTCTAGTGTTTCATAGCATGTTTTTGCTAGGCCGTTGACGTACAAGCGATACTTATATGCGCTACCACGTTTTGGTTTTAGCGGTTTAATCTCAAAGCTTTTCATTGTCTTATTCCTCTCTTTACTGACCATCAACTAGATCAATTTTGCCATTGGTCACACGCACAAACATTGGTGCGCGTCCGTTCTCATATGTGTCGGGATCAAGGTCAAACATGGTACCATAAACAAAAAAGCTTTCTGTTTCTTGATCAAAATCAATCTTTGTTATTTCACGCAATCCCTCTTTTGATGCGACAGACAAGGCTGTCATACGTGCTATCATGTAATCAAATTTATGCATTGTCTTAGTTCCTCTTGTCCATAGTAGCTTGATTATTGATTGAATACTTTACGCATAAAGCTTGTATCGTCATTGCGAATTGTCTGACCCTTACCACGTAAAACCACGAACGCGCCTCTTGTATTGTCCAGAAAACGCGCATCATGCGCATCACCATCGACAGTGGGCAATGTTATTCCCTCAATTGTAAGCTTGTTAGGCACCGCGTATTTATAAGCTTTTTTATCGCTTGTTTTGTTTGTCGGTATATCTGTAACAACCGCAATGTTTGCACCATGTTTCAACGCTGTCGGAATGAATAGCGCGTTATTTTCTGACAATGAAAATGTCATAACGTAATTGCGGCGCGGATTGTTAACGATACGATTGATATCTTTCACGTAATCATAACATTGAACGCTTAGCATGTCGCATAGGTCAAACAATTCTGGAAAGAGCTTTTCAAATTTGATTTCGCTAAAGACGTTAGGACGAAATGCCATTGCAATTCCCTTTGCGCGTAATGATTTCGCTTTCGCTTGTATTTCTTTCAAAAGCTTTGCTTTGAATTGATCACGATATTTGAACCACAAAATTGTGCGGATGATACGTGCAATCGCTACTTTGTGTTCACCATCCGATGCAATCATGAATTTCTGCCCCATGCCAGTAAACATTAAACAAGCTTTAGCGCACCCGTTTGATAGGCCATTACATGTATTAAATCCGCTTATGTAATGAGGCGCTAAAGATAAACCCCATATTTCTAAATCAGTATCGGTATTAGAAACGTCTTTAGCTATTTTTGTGTTTTGTCCAATAAGCTTTGGAAGCTTTGCCCATTGCACATTGCCATTTTCGTCAATCGCATTGTTTACTTTATCCCACGCAATAGCGCGGCAATGTTGAATGAATGTATCGCTTTCACATTCCTCTTTCGCTTGGCGCATAGCATTGCGCGTGTTGAATTTGTATTCATTGAAAGCGATTTCATTAATCATGTTAGTCATTGTGTGTATTCCTCTTGTTTGCCCCGAACCAGTGTGGCGCGGTTGGTTTTATAAAAGAGGCGTGTTTTTAAATCCGTCAATCTATCAAATTAAAATTGTGATCAATTGTTACAGTTTTGAAACATATTGTGATGATAACGCAAACATTCAAAACCGGGAATGTTACGGCTAACATTCAAAACCCGGAATGTATTGCATTTGTGATCACATATGGTGGGGTATATCTGTTTTGTGATCACATGGGTGTGGTATTTCATACACGTTTTTCGCTTTTGTGATCACAAACATGAAAACGCCTAAAAAAATAAGCACATATTGTATTTCAATGATAATATATCAGTATAAAAATGTAATAATATCAATACTTTAACCGAATAAAACAGCTCTATTTGCACAATTTAAAACGAAAACAGCCAAAACGACACCCTGCGAGGGCCACTGGGGGGTATGACGTTACACGTATATGTACAAATACACAGAAGTGATTTTTAGTTTTGGCAACTTATACGGGTATTTCCTGTATATACACCAGGATATTAATCACAAATTGTTACAATACTGTAATATTTAGCAGAAAGGGGGTTGACTAGGGGTAAAATATGGGTACAACTGCGGAGCAGGAGCAGCAGAGTTAAACTTTTAGTGTATTAACTTAAAATAAAGTAATAAATAATAAATAGTTAAACTTTATATAAGAGTGTTGCAATAAAGAAAGTGGACATAGGTAGAGTTTAACTCTTGACATATTCACTTTTTCTAATGTATACTATTATCAAGTAACACACAATAACAAGTATAAACATAATAGTGTTACACTATAGGTACGTGTCACGAATATATGTGTCACTCTTCCTCTTGTCTCCTCTCCCTCACACGTAGTTTGCGACACGTACCTTTTTTCTTATAAAGGTATTGACAATGAAACGTAAGCATATACAACTATATGCAGGCGATAACGTTATTGAAGAGTTTTACTCCGCTATAGCCGAAGGTAACTCACGTAAATTACAACGCATACATATTCCCCGTAGTGATGTATTCTATGTTCGTGCTGCAATAGAGCAGGACACTGGTGTTCGCTACTCCTTAGACCATGTAGAAAGAGCTATGTACCTAGAGGGTATGCTTGATCGAAAAGATGTATTAGACCCTGATAGAGAGCGAGACTATGGATAACCTAAAGCTACCTATAGCACTTGTGCTTGCTATGGCTGCTCAGCTAGCAGGTGGTGTGTGGTGGGTATCACAACAGGCAGCAACTATTGCTGGCCTTGAAGAGACAGTAGCACAGTTTGCTAGTAAGATGGCGGTAGAGGATAACGTCAATCTTAAGCGTGATGTGCAGGATAACGCAGACTACATCGCTGGTGCGTTTGATGAGATAGATGAACTTTGGGAAGAGACTGAAGAGTTGTGGGACGAGGCAGCATCAATGGCAAGCCATATGGTTAGCATAATGCAGTTACAGCAAAGAGTTGCAGTTCTAGAAAACAGCTTAAAGTTTCTTAACAGAGTGGATACACCTAAATCTGATATGCGGTAATGGACCCCGTTTCCTGCATAGCCCTTGCCAGTGGCGCTTATAAAACGCTTAAGGCAGCTATATCCACCGGGAAGGATATACAGTCAATGGGTAACACCTTGGCTACTTGGGGTAAAGCTGTATCAGATTTTGGTAAGCTAGAAGAACGCGCTAAGAATCCACCCTGGTGGGAAAAGACCTTCAAGGGTAGTGACGAAGAAAATGCAATACTCATTTGGAATCAGCGCCGTAAGCTGGACGAGATGAGAAAATCCATTAAGGATGAAATAAGTTTTTTGTATGGGCCTTCAGCTTGGGAGGAGGTTCTCAGAATTGAGGCAGAGCAGCGGCGTATACGTAAAGAAGCTGCATATGCTAAGCAAGAATTTATTGATAATGTAATTAACTGGACAGCAGGCTTAGCTATTGCTATAATAGGCGCTGGGATATTTAGTTTTATTATATATCTAATAGGAGTATCCCAAGGCAGATGGTAGATGCGACTAGTCGAGATAGGCAGATTAAAGTATGCTCTATATGATGATAACGACAAGCTGGTTATACTAACATCTTATAAACGGATAGCTGAGAATATGGCACGTAACTATAAAAAAGAGTACGACAACTATCAGGGTAAGCCTACCCAGCGCAAACGTAATGATGCGCGTAAGACAGCTAGACGTAAGATGGAAAAAGCTGGTAAAGTTCGCAAGGGTGATGGCAAAGATGTAGATCACAAGGATGGCAACCCTAAGAACAACAGCAGTAAAAACCTACGGGTTACCAGTAAATCTAAGAATCGTAGCTTTAAGCGTACCAAATCAGCAGGGAAAGCATAATGGCTAAACCAGCAAAAGGTAAGATGTTTGCTAAGACAGTGACAAACCCTAAAACAGGGCGTAAGCGTACTGTATCTTACGGACAAGCTGGTAAAGCTAAGGATGGTGGTAAACGTATTCGCCCCGGCACTAGTAAAGGTGATTCATATTGCGCACGTAGCGCTGGGCAAATGAAGAAACATCCTAAAGCAGCTAAAGACCCGAATAGTCCATTGCGTCTGTCTCGTAAGAAATGGAAATGCAGCGGGACAAAATCGAGAAAATAATGGTACCAACAAAAAAGATTTCAATTGTAGGCCGTGGCACGGCTGGATGTATAGCTTATCTTAATTTACTAAAGCAACCCCAAGATATAGAGATTGATTGGTATTATGACTCAGATATACCAACATCATCTGTAGGAGAAGGTACAACACCTTTATTTCCAAACCTGCTTGCAGAACTTGGTCACGCTGAGGCATCTAAATTACATAGAGGTGCTGAGTTTATTGATATTTCATCAGGTGATAACTATGACATATTAGATGCAAGACCTAAAATTGGCATAGAATATATAAACTGGGGTGAAAAAGATTATATACATCCTTTTGGTGTAGGCTCTCATGGTATTCACTTTGATGCAACCAAGTTCCAAAAACATGTATTTAACAACCTTACAGATAAACCTAAGGTTAACCTTATAAATAAAAATGTTGATGTAAATAACATTGACTCATGGGCTATTATTAACGCAGCAGGTTATCCTAAAGAGATTAATGATGATTATCGTGTTCCAAAATTTATTTGTGTAAACGCGGCTCATGTAACACAGTGTGATTGGCCTGATGAACCAAAATGGTTGCACACAAAAACGATTGCTCGTCCTTGGGGTTGGGTATTTGTAATACCATTAATGAGTCGTTGCTCTGTAGGCTATTTGTATAATAGAGATATTGCAACCCTAGAAATGGTAAAAGCAGATGTTGAGAATGTTATTGATGAACTAGGTGTAATTCCTAATGGAAAAACTAACAGCTTTCACTTTGAGAACTACGTAAGAAATAAATTAGTCGATGGACAAGTTATTCACATAGGTAATGCTGGATTCTTTTTAGAACCTATGGAAGCCACCACATTAGATGGAGTTATACGTACTCTAGATTTCTTAAATCATGGTATTCAACATGGTGGTACACATGCTGATGAAGCTAACACGCTTTTACATAAGTTCTTTAGAGAAATAGAATACTTTATCATGATGCACTACGCTGCAGGTAGTAAATGGAATAATGAGTTTTGGGATTATGCTAAAGAGCGCGGAAGAAAAGCTCTAGAAGAAGCACAGATGGATATTGATTTTTATCCATTGTATATGGAAAATGTACATCGTAGTCGTACAATTCTTCAGTATTTTACTCAATATAGCTATAAATCAAACTTAGATGGTTTAGGAATAAAAGGTATAGGGTATTCAGATGAGTTTATGGGAGAATATACACAACAAACGCAAACGAATCGCTGAAGGTAGTGGTGAGAAAATGCGTAAAAAGGGCGCTAAAGGTGCGCCTACAGCATCAGCATTTAGAAAAGCACAAGGTTTAAATAAAGGGGGAACGCCAATGAAGTGTACTTGTGGTAAAGGTGGAACATGCAACTGTGGTGGCATGGCAAAAAACAAAATGTCTAAAGGCGGTATGCCTAAGAAAGGTTATGGTAACGGTGGTATGCCTAAAAAAGGCTATCGCAACGGTGGTTTCTGCACAGGCCCAGCTAAAGGATATAAAAAGTAAAAACCATGAGCTACTTTAAAAAATATGAAAAAGCTCTAAAGGCTGCAGGATATCGCTTAAACGGAAAGGGTGTTTATGATGCTCGTGGCAATCATGCAGCGCTTGAAGACCGCTTTGGTACGGCTTATATTAATGATGTGCGAATTAAAGATATCATTGCTGCAGAAGAGAGTAAGGTACTTAATAAAGTTAAGAAGACGGTTAAGAAAGCGGTTAAACCAAAGCTGAAGAAGGTACGTGCGCGTAATGCTGATGGTACTCTTCGTGGTGATGATCCTAGCACACCTGATGTTAATGAAGCGTGGACATACGTAGAGGATAAGTAATGGCACTTAATCAGTTAGGTAGGCCAGCTAGACGAAAATCTGTGTATGGTCATAATACAGGAACTACAACAGAGACAATCTATACCTGCCCACCTAACTGTACTACAGAGGTGACATTTATTCATGTTCATAACTCTACTGGTAATACTAGTATAGAGATTGAGTGGTATGTTGCTGAAGACAATTACACATCTCATTTCCTAGAAGGTAAAAACCTAGGTGCAGCAGAGTATATTCAGTTTCCTGATGTTGAGCTTGTATTACAGGCTGGTGATGAAATAAGAGTAACACCTGCATCTGCAGCACATATTGATACCATTATTACAGTTACAGAAACATTTGCTCAAACTAGATCATAACGGGTATGCAAAAATAGGTACTACTACCTGACCTAACCATAAGTATAACTATCTCCGCACACAAACAAAGGAGATCGTGATGCTTAACTTTCTAAAACGTGTATTCAAGGCTATTGAAACAGCACAACAAAAACGCGCAGACTACAGACTATTACAAATGCTATCTGAGCGTGAACTACGTGACCTAGGTATTGGTCGCTCACAAATTAAGGAAATCATCTATGGCGAGGACACTAACGGAAAAGCAGCTTAAGTTCCTTGAGGTACTATTTGACGAAGCTGGCGGTGATGTTGTTACAGCTAAGAAACTGGCAGGTTATGCACCTGAGTCCAGCACTGCAGCAATTGTGGAATCTCTAAAAGATGAAATCGCAGATAAAACACGCACTTACTTTGCTCGTACTGCGCCCAAAGCTGCTATGGCTATGGTTGGCGCTTTATATGATCCTACTGAACTAGGCATCAAAGAAAAGATGGTTGCGGCAAAAGATTTACTTGACCGCGCTGGGCTTGGTAAGGTAGATAAGGTAGATGTCACCAGTGGTGGTGGCATTTTCTATTTACCACCAAAAGAAGGTACGAACGAATAAGTAAACCGTTAGTAATCCCTGAGAGGGAGCTTGGGTACTGGCAGTTACCCCTCCCTCCCAAAACACATAACAAAAACTGGCACACAATAGTTCGGGTAACAAAGAAGATACCGTGGGGCTATGAACAGCATCCAGACAACGATAGGCTTCTTGTACCTATTGAGTCAGAGCTAGAAGCGTTAGAGCTTGCAAAACGACACCTCAGGCAGTATAGTTACCGTGCGGTAGCTCAATGGTTGAGTAAAGAAACAGGCCGCTACATATCACACATGGGCCTAAAAAAGAGAATCGAAGTTGAGCAAAGACGTAGGAAAGCAATTACAATTAAACGCAAGTTTGCCAAGTGGCTCCAAGAAACGCTACACGAGATCGAAAAGCTCGAAAGCCAAGGGGTCGGGGCATACTCAGAGTCCAGAGAAGACAGTTGAAACAGTCGCACCCCCAGTAGAGACTGTACCTGCAAAAGTATCTGCTCCTGAGTTTGACGTGGATATTGCACAGGATGTTGTGTTCAAGCCAAACCCCGGCCCCCAAACATACTTCTTAAGCTCATCTGAACGAGAGGTACTTTATGGTGGGGCAGCAGGCGGTGGCAAATCATATGCAATGCTTGCAGACCCGCTGCATGGTTTAAATGATCCTAACTTTAGTGGGCTATTAGTACGCCATACTACAGAGGAACTACGTGAACTAATACAAAAATCTCAGGAGTTATACCCTCGTGCAGTGCCCGGAATCAAATGGAGTGAGCGTAAATCCCAATGGACTAGTCCTAGGGGTGGGAGACTATGGATGTCTTATCTTGATAAAGATCAAGACGTTACTAGGTATCAAGGACAAGCATTTAATTGGATTGGATTTGACGAACTTACTCAATGGTCTTCACCTTTCGCTTGGGATTATATGAGATCACGCTTGAGGTCTGCATCTAAAGACCTTGGCTTGTATATGAGAGCTACAACAAACCCCGGTGGAGCAGGACACCAATGGGTAAAGAAAACATGGATAGACCCAGCGCCTGCTGGAAAAGCATTTTGGGCAACCAATATAGAAACTGGTGAATTACTAACTTACCCGAAAGGACACAGCCGTGCAGGTGATCCATTATTTAAAAGGCGTTTCATTCCAGCTTCTTTGTTTGACAACCCTTACTTGGCAGAAGCTGGTGACTATGAAGCAATGCTTCTCTCGTTGCCTGAACACCAAAGAAAACAACTCCTCGAAGGAAACTGGGACGTAAATGAAGGAGCAGCTTTCCCTGAGTTTGACAGATCAAAGCATGTCGTGGAAGCTTTTGACGTTCCCCGATCTTGGGTTAAGTTTAGAAGTTGCGACTACGGTTACGGGTCTTACACAGGCGTTCTCTGGTTCGCTGTTGCACCTGACGAGCAACTCTATGTATACAGAGAGCTATATTGTTCTAAGGTTACTGCTACAGATTTAGCAGATATGATCCTAGAAATTGAAAAAGATGATGGTGGAATGAGATACGGTGTGCTAGACTCATCTTTGTGGCACAACCGTGGCGACACGGGGCCATCCTTAGCAGAGCAAATGATCATGAAGGGATGCAGATGGCGTCCATCAGATCGCAGTAGAGGCTCTCGTGTCGCAGGTAAAAACGAAATACATAGACGGTTACAAATTGATGAATTTACTGAGAAGCCTCGTCTTGTATTTATGGATAACTGCACAAACACTATTGCGCAGATACCAAGCATCCCCTTGGATAAGAAAAACCCTGAGGATGTAGACACCAACGCAGAGGATCACTTATACGATGCTTTACGTTATGGGGTGATGACACGCCCACGCAGCAGCATATGGGACTACAACCCAGCAAAACAACGCACTGGTTTTCAAGCTAGTGATCCTAACTTCGGGTATTAAGAATGGCAGAACAAGAAGAAATGTTTGAAACAGATGAAATCGTAGCTGCAGAAGACAGTGAAGATTCTATCTTTGAAAACCAAGCTGGCGTAGTTGGCTTTGTTCAGGATCGCTACAAACGAGCAGAGGATGCAAGGTTTGCTGATGAAGAGCGTTGGTTACGTGCATATCGTAACTATCGTGGTATCTACAGTTCTGAGGTTCAGTTCACAGATACAGAGAAATCACGTGTATTTGTAAAAGTAACAAAGACTAAAACTCTAGCAGCATATGGACAAATTGTAGATGTATTATTTGGAAATAATCGGTTTCCTCTTTCTGTTAACCCCTCTGTTCTACCTGATGGTGTTGCTGAGTCAGTACACATAAACGTAGACCCTAACGCAGCACAGGCAGGTCAATCATTAAACGCTGTAACTTCAGATGCCCCAGCGCAGCCATACTTACTAGACGGTACAAAGGGACAGCTACAACCAGGTGAGACTCTTATTGATCTACAACGCCGCTTGGGGCCAGAGCAGAACAAGCTACAAGCTGTCTCTGATAAGATTGTTGAGGGTGACGGTACTACACCTAGCACAGTGACATTCCATCCTGCTATGGTAGCAGCTAAGAAGATGGAAAAGAAAATCCACGATCAGCTACAAGAGAGTGGTGCTAACACACATCTACGCTCTATGGCTTTCGAGATGGCTCTTCTAGGCACAGGTGTTATGAAGGGTCCATTTGCTGTAGACAAAGAGTACCCTAACTGGAATGAAGAGGGTGAGTATGAACCTCTCATTAAAACAGTACCAGAGTGTAGCCATGTAAGTGTATGGGATTTCTATCCAGACCCTGAAGCTAAATCTATGCAGGATGCAGAGTATGTAGTAGAGCGTCACAAGATGTCACGCACACAGCTACGCGCTCTAAAACAACGTCCGTATTTTATGGATGATGCAGTAGATATGGCTGTAGCCAAAGGACCAGATTACGTACAGAAATCTTGGGAAATGGTTATGGAAGACGATGACACACAGCCTACATCTGAGCGCTGGGAAGTGTTGGAGTTTTGGGGTTATGTAGACGTTGATCTTTTAGAAGAAGCTGGAGTTAATATTCCTAAAGAGCTAAAAGACCTAGACGAAGTAAACTGTAACGTTTGGACATGCAACGGTGAAGTACTACGTTTTGTACTAAACCCATTCAAGCCTACACGTATTCCTTACTACGCAACACCATATGAGCATAACCCATACAGCTTCTTTGGTGTAGGTATTGCAGAGAACATGGATGATACGCAGACATTAATGAATGGTTTTATGCGTATGGCTATTGACAATGCTGCACTATCTGGTAATTTGATTATCGAAGTAGACGAGACTAACCTTGTACCGGGACAAGACCTATCTGTATACCCCGGCAAGGTCTTCCGTAGACAAGGTGGCGCACCAGGACAGGCCATTTTTGGCACCAAGTTCCCGAATGTTGCACAGGAAAACATGCAACTCTTTGACAAGGCAAGGGTATTAGCTGATGAAAGCACTGGGTTCCCTAGCTTTGCTCATGGTCAAACTGGCGTGTCGGGCGTTGGTCGTACAGCTTCAGGTATTAGTATGCTTATGTCTGCTGCTAATGGTTCTATCCGTACAGTAGTTAAGAACGTAGATGACTACCTGATTCGCCCACTAGGTAAATCATTCTTTGCATTTAATATGCAGTTTGATTTTGATGAATCACTACGTGGTGACCTAGAGGTTAATGCATCAGGTACAGAAAGCTTAATGGCTAACGAGGTACGCTCCCAGCGCTTAATGCAGTTCTTACAGGTAGCACAGAATCCAGTTCTTGCACCATTTGCTAAAATGGATTATATTATACGTGAGATTGCAAAGAGCATGGACCTTGACCCTGACAAGGTTACTAACTCTATGCAGGATGCAGCAATCCAAGCAGAAATACTCAAGGGCTTCCAAGCACCACAACCTACGCCAGAGGCTATGGGACAAGGTGTACAGGGTGTCCAAGATACTACTGGTGGCGGTGGCGCACAGATGGGCATAGGTACAGCACCAACACCGGGTGAACAAGGATTTACAGGTAATGAGCAACCTCAAGCAGTTGGTCAACAATAAAGAACTTTATGAAGAGTTTCTTAAGCATGTAGATGATTTAATCTACTTACAGCATAAACAAATGGAGCAGGCTACAGAGCCTGCCATCTTCTACAGAGCGCAGGGTTCTATCTCTACTCTGCGTAAGTTAAAGTTACTGAGGGAACAAGTAAACGATGGATCAAAGCCCTAAGCCTAAACTTCGCCCAAAGCTTCGCTTATCATACGATGATCTTAAAAAGATTGAACGTGTTGTTAATGAGGAAGCTAAGGGTGAGGGTGTAGAAGGAAGGAACGCTATTCGTGGCGTTATATTCAATCGTTTAATGTCAGATAGATTTCCTGACAGTGTAGATGAAGTTCTGTCACCTAGAGAGTTTGAGCCAGTAGGCAAATATGGGTCTATTGATAAAATACCTGTTAACGAAGATACTCTACTTGAACGACTCACAGAAATGGCTGACTATATTCAGTATGGTGAGGATGCATCTAAGGGTAGCACTTTCTTCCTTAACAAAAAGCTAGCCAAGAAACGTAAGACAGATTTTGGTGGTAAGGGTGGTATGACTATTGGTAACCACACTTTTTATAAAAGCTATGAAGGGCAGGAACCTGTAGAAGATATTAACTTCTCTCACAACATTGAAGTGTCTTATGATGGTTATGATGAAGGTGGTTTTATAGAGGGTTCTAAAAAGCGAAATGGCAGGCGCAGTGATCCTAAAGGATTATATAAACAACGTGTAGAAGAATCTGATGCCTATGAAAATATAGCAGGTATGATACCCGGTATAGGTACTGCTATGACCTTTACTGATATAGAAAACGAGCTTAAAAAAGAAGAACCTGATTATCTAAAAATAGGTATGCTAGCAGGTACAGAAGCTATAGGGCTTATACCCGGTCTTGGTACTGCTGCAAAAAGTATGATCCGTAAAGGTGCTGACATGGCAAGGCAAACGGATGAGGTTGTAGAAGTAGCAAGTAATGTACCAAAAGTAACTAAAACTACATATAATAATACAGTAAAAGCATACAAGTTATTCACAAAAGGTGAGGACGGAAAGCTTTATCCTTTGTTTGTAGACGCAGACACAGAGGTGCCTTTAGGACAGTACATGAAGGCTGTATTTCCAGAATATCGTTTTAAAGCAGAGAACGGTAACTTTTACGTACCTTCGCGTGGAACTGCTGGTAAAAAAGGTACAGGTGACAGTATCAAAATACCTGACCAAGAAACAAGAGATATGCTTATTGAGGCAGGTTTCTTACCTAAAGGCTCTAAAGCAAAAACCATTAAAGCTGTTGCAGCAAGACCGGGTTGGCACGCTGGTGATAATCCTACTGCTGCGCACATCGGACCAGAAATTAAGATAGACGGTAAAACATACAAGATACGTGGTGAAGATCAAGTATGGGCTGAAGTAGAAATGCCTGCAGATGTAGATTGGCAAGCTATTGCAGATAGCCGCGCTATTTTAAAAAAAGATGGTACGCCTAACGTAAAAACTGCGCACATTACAGATGAACTACCTTTTGGTGGCTACTATCGTTATAAAACCAACCCTAATATGCAAGGTAATTGGCTTATTAGCGGTGACATGAAAGTTAATCGTATTTTAGATCGTGACGAGGTAAAACGATTAAATGCAGAAGCAGGTGTTGAAGATTTGCCTACAGAGGCAGAATTAAGAGAGCAATTAGGCAACGGCTTTGCCGCTGGTGGATTAGCAGGAGAAGATATGTACCAAGGTGTTGATGATTACCAGATGGCAGAAATGGGTGCTGGTATGAAAGAAGGTGGCATGATGTTTAAATCATCACGCGGCTTAGCAATGAATGAAGGTGGAGAAGTAGGTGAAGCACCTGATACAACAGTCGGTGTAGACCCTGTATCAGGTAACGAGATTCCTCTAGGCTCTACTGCAGAAAATGTACGTGATGACATCCCAGCGCAACTAAGCGAAGGTGAGTATGTTGTACCTGCTGATGTAGTTCGATACTACGGTGTTAAATTCTTTGAAGACCTACGTACAGAAGCTAAGATGGGCTTCCAGCAGATGCAAGAGAATGGTCGCATTGGTGGTGAACCTGTAGGCATGGAGATGGCAGGAGATGATCTACCATTTGACATTTCTGAATTACAGATGGTTGATGATGGTGAAGAACAACCTATGATGGCTGCAGGTGGCTACATGAAGGGTTATGCACCTGGTGGCTTTGAATCATATTCACCTGCTGATTATCAGCCGGGCGGCTCTATAGGTACAGGCGGTATTGAAATTGTTAAATATGTACACCCTGATGGGCGTGAGATATTTGTTCAATTCATGAACGGCACCCCTCTAACAATGATCCCAGAAGGTTTTGAAAAAGAAGCAACCGCAGAAGAGCAAGTAGCAGAGGGCGTAACTGAACAAGTAACTCGTAATGACGAACCTGAAGGAAGAGACACACCTATTGAGGCACCAGAGCCTATTGATTGGTCTAACGAGGCTACAGTAGAAGATTTCCAAAACTACGCTGATCGCCGTGGTGGGTTTGGACAAAAAGCTCTTACTGTAGGTGCAACAATGGTTGCAGGTCTTAAAGGTAGTGCCTTAGTTCGCATGGCTCAGAAGATGGAATATAATAACGTTGTTGCAGGTCTTAAGGAACAGATTGAGAAAACGGAAGACCCTAACAAAAAGACTCAGCTTGAGGAGATTTTAACTAATCTAACTAAAGATAAAGATAAAGACCCCAAAGAAGGTGGAAAGAGTGGTATCTTTGGTGGTAAATCTGGTCTTCTTGAGGGTCTAGAAGATACTGATAATAGTGGTACCGTAAATTTTGGCGATACGTGGTTAGGTGATCTACTGGGCTTTGATGAAGACGGGTTCGGTGTAGATGGCGATAGCTTTACAGATTCATGGAAAGGGTCACGTAGAGATGGTAAACCATCAGATACCAGCACTACTACAAATAATAATAATAATGATAAGCCAACTTTTGCAGGAGAAGGTAACAATAATAACTCCTCACCAGCTACTGCTGAACAAATAGAAACAGCAACACAAACATCTCAACAAGCAAATGCTGATACAGATTTCACACCAGGAGATGATCAGTTTGATAACCAAGTTGAATATGATGCTGATTTTTACAGCAAAGGCGGCTTAGTAAATAAAAAGAAATAATATTCGGTTCTGACCCGATAATAATAATAAGGCTACCCGGTCTACTTGACTGGCCCCACATAAAGGAGTAAAAAATGTCGGAAGCCCAAACTATTGATGTAACATCTGCATCACATTTACGTAACATGGCACGTGTTAAGCGTGATGAAGAAGAACTAGAGGCACTGAAGCGACAAGTTCGTGGTGAAACTGATGAAGATCAAACCGACGATACACAGAGTGAACCCAGTAGCGAAGACACTCAGGGAGCCGCAGTTCAGGATGCGAGTGTATCTGAACAAGAAACAAAAGAGCAAGTTAAAACCGAAGCACCCAAAGAAGAACCTGAGGGAGATGCTGGATTAAGTGCTGAAGAAAAATCTTTTAAGAAACGCTACGGTGATCTTCGCAAGCACATGCAAGAGAAAGATGCTGAGTTCAAGGCACAGATCGAAGAGCTAAATAATAAGCTGGAACTAGCAACAAAGAATGAGCTAGTACTACCAAAGACAGAAACTGAGGTAGAAGCTTGGGCTAAGAAATATCCAGATGTAGCAGGTATCGTAGAAGCTATTGCAGAAAAGAAAGCAGCAGAACGTTCTACAGACCTAGATAATCGTTTAAAGGAAATTGAACAGCTACGCACAAAAGCTAAGCGTGAAAAAGCTGAGGCTGAGTTAGCTGCACTACATCCTGATTTCTCTGAGATTCGTGCAGATGATGCTTTCCATGAATGGGCTAAGACACAGCCTAAAGTAGTTCAGGATGCTCTATATGAGAACTCAGAGGATGCTAAATCTGTAGCCCGTGTCATTGATTTGTATAAATCAGACAAAGGCATAAAAACTAAGAAAGACAACAGCGCAGACAAAGCTGCAGCATCTTCAATTAAAACTAAAGGTAAGCCTACTATTGATCCACAGGATTCCTCACAGTACCTACGTGAATCAGAAGTAGCTAAAATGTCTATTAAAGAGTATGAGAAGCGGCAGGAAGAAATCCTAAACGCACAACGCTCTGGGAAATTTATTTATGATGTAACAAAAAGAGCTTGACACTCTTAACATCCTAGATAAAACTATAGCATATACACAGCATAAAGTGTGTATGCTTTTAAAGCACTAGCCACACAAAGAACTACCTCAGATGACAGGCCCAGCGCAGAGAAACAGCGCAGTTTCAACGCAAGCTGACTACCCTAGATGAAGAGCCTCTTTAGTGGATATGTAGTGTCATTTTTCACGCCATATCTATAAGGAGAATTAATTATGGCTATTACTTCCGCATCAGGAGGTTTTGACGGTAACTGGTCCCCGGTTATTTATTCAAAACAGGCACAGATTGCCCTACGCAAATCTGCTGTCACAAACGCGATTACAAACAACTCTTACTTCGGTGAGATTGCAAACCAAGGTGACGTTGTTCGTATTCAGAAAGAACCAGATGTAACTGTTAACGCTCTTGAGCGTCATACAACTATCTCTGTAGAGAAATTGAATGATGAAGATTTCTCACTAACAATCGACAAAGCAAACTACTTTGCATTCAAAATGGATGACATCGAAGATCAGTTCGCAAACGTTGATTATGTTAGCCTAGCTGCTGATCGTGCAGCATATAAAATGGCTGACTCAATGGACGCAGACGTTCTATCATACTTGTCAGGTCACACAACTGCAGGTGCTAAAATCACTGGTACATCTGGTGATGCACAGCACGACACAGCAGGTAACCTATCAGGCGAGTTCTTGCTAGCAAACCACCTAGACGCAACT
>Ga0213867_1000523_pt1 | contig 17303 bp, 22 predicted proteins | sample PICome_12_FD_160120 | JGI IMG/M metagenome (GOLD analysis project Ga0213867, IMG submission 160120) | Coastal seawater microbial communities near Pivers Island, North Carolina, United States - PICO540 | ecosystem: Environmental > Aquatic > Marine > Coastal | place: USA: North Carolina... | reverse complement strand
GTCAGGCGCTCACCCAAACGTGCAAGCTCACCTGGCTTGAAGTGCCAATCAACAGAAAAAATACACCAGTATTCTCGATCTGTATTCTGTTTAACAATCTGGTTGACGCTACCAGAAAAACCAACGTTTAATGCATTGGTTACCAGCTGGATTTCACCTACAAATTCGTTTGGCGTTGATAAAACGTGATCGATTGCTTCTCGAACACTGGGATCCTTGCCCATTGAGTTGTCGAGAATGAAGTACCGTTTAACTGGATAATCAATACAGTTGTACTGTTTAACCAGGTCTTCTCCTCCGTTGAGGATCATGGTACCAATCATCTCGATTGGGACTTGAGTTTCAACCTGGGCGACAACTTTACGAGTCATAGATCAATCCTTAGGTACTCTTCGCCTTCTGCTTTCAGTTTTTCTTCGAAAGCATCAGCTTCTTTAGTTTCAATATCCTCAAAGGCAATACCGTGCCTTAACCGCATATCTCGAATCAAAAACGCTTTAACACTAATATCTTCTTCACAATAATAAAATCTAGTGAGATTGCAAGACACCTAAGAACTCCAATACACTCATTTTATTCAACAACTCTAGCTGGATCAATACAACGATCCCTACCATTGCAGCCCTTCCGTTCCAACGTTCAACATAAGCAATGTAATCCTCTGGATGCCAGGGAATATCATTAAATTTCAGGTCCACCATATTTTCTTTGAGTGTTTTCCACAGTTCTCTAGGAATCCAGGACAGGCAACTCCACACCCCCACTACCCATAAATAAAACTTATTCATAAATTATCCGGGATGAACTTGAAAAGATAATAGCCATCTATTGCTGCCACAAGGAGCATCGAACCGAGAATAGCCAGAATTAAATTCCTAAACTCTCCCATTTGTTTTTTATGCGGTAAGCTTCTAATAATATACAAAACCGAGAATGGTTGCTAAAGTAAATAAAGGTGATCCTTGGAAGGAAGCCGAAGAAAAGCAACCAGAATTAATGCGGAACCTTAATAGGACCGCAGCCAGAATTAGTCTTAACGGTAAAAGACATTACACAACTCCGTTACCTACTGGACCTGCGCCGTCCGTAACTACCATTATTAGTGAGACAGCTTCCGAAGCTAACAAACGGAAGCTTGAAATGTGGTCAAAGAATAATCCTGGCGTCAAGGAAGCTGCTGCTGAACGTGGTACTGCCATCCACTACGGGATGGAATGCTACCTCAAAGGCAATAAAGAGCCTGACATTCCAGATGAATACAAAGATTTTTGGGCAGGCATGCCGCCGATTCTTGATCAGTTCCAGGAAGTTTTTTGGGCTGAGTCACCGGTACGGGAAGATTACAACTTCACTATTGGTGCTGATGACGTTGCTCGCGTTTGGGGCTGCGACGATGAAGGTCGCGCCTGGGCTGGGGCTCCTGACATTATTGCTGTGGCTAATAACAAGCTTACTCTTGCTGATTTAAAAACCAGCGTCAAACCCTACTGCCGCAAGTGGCCCAAAGAATACGAGAAAGGTTCTCAGGAATGGCGAGACCTGCTCGGTGGTCACATGAAGTTCAAAAAAACGTGTAAGCAACTGGCTGCCTATGACATTGCCATCCAGCAAACTCTTGGTCTCAAGGTGTCTCAGGCTGCGATTCTTGTTTCAACGCCAGCTCGCACCCAGATCTTCAAGATCTCACGTCGTTACCTGGACCTCCTCCACAACGACTGGTACAAAATCGTAGAAGAATATTACAAGCAGGTTGACAACTGCAACGTTTATGATCCGGACCTTATTTAAAGACATCATTGAAGCCGTTATCGAATGGTTGAAACGGCTTTGGTTTGAATCAAAATTAAAAGCTCGATTAAAAATGATCGAGATTGAGAACCAGATTGCGGCGGAACGCGAGCTGGAAGAACACTTCACGCCTGAATATACAGAAGAAGAAATTGACCCAGAGTTACAAACCGGTGAATCCTTGAAGCTTGGTGGAGCAATGAGGTTGACTGCTAAATGGCATAATAAAGAAAAGATAAACAATACAGATGAGTCAGTTTGAAGCGAAACTGTGGGAGTCTGCTTGTGAAACCGCAGTTGTCACCAAAGAAGATGCAATTGTTATCTATAACAGAATGCTAGAGCGCAGAAAAGACATTGAGACCAAGGGCCATCAAGTTCTAAATGAGTCGCATAAGACTTGCTAATTTAATTATTTCGAACGTGTTCGCCTTGGATTGCCAGCCGTAGGATAAGAAGACACTCAATTCAAGACCTCCAATGGAAATCAACGTTTCCGTTGGTGAGTGGATGAATACGCTCCAGCACCTCATGTCCGATGCGGCTGATGGGGATTGTTTTCGTCTGCCAACCAACATGCATCTTCATGCGTTCATGTTGTTAAAAGAAGGTCAATTCTCTGACAGAAACTTTACAGTAACAGTCAACCAAGCTACAGGCGATGACCAATAAAAACGAACAAAAGCTTAAGCCAGGTGAAATCCGCCTCGACTATATCCCGGTTGATTGGCCGCTCACGCCATTAGGTAGTGAGAAAAATCCATATGTCCCAGGTTGGCAAAGCAACTTCTTTTCTGTAACAGATATTGCACCAGAGCTTTTATCAGGTCACTGCAAAGCCATTGGTCTGATCAGCGGACCTGTCTACAACTACCCTTACGGCTTGGTTTGGGTTGACGTAGATGGTGAAACTGTTTATCCACTGGTTAAGGAACTCTCAGGCATTGACGATTTCAATGCCGCACTGCCTCCCACACTGACCATTTGCAGCGGTAAACCCGGTCGTGAGCGCAAACTATACAAAATTGATCGCGAAAAACATAAACATTTCCTGCGCAATAAGTACGTTTGGTACACCTCTCCTGAAGGAGGCGATAAAGAAAAACTAGAGATCCTTTGGAAACGCCACCAAGGGGTCCTCATGGGCCTTCACCCCAATACGGATGGCTACTTCACCCCAGATGGGATGGGGTACGAATGGGTTGATAATCTCCCTGAACTCCCCGATTGGTTACTCCAGCAAATTGTTACCAAGAACGTCAAGCTTGGTGTTCCAGCTAAAGAAACCCAACGCGTCATTGGACCTGGTTTTGCGATCCATGCAGAAATGGATCTTGAAACTGATATTAAAAAAGCGACTGATGCAACCTGGGCTTTGCCGCCTGAAGCTGCTGATGATTACGATCTCTGGATCAGTATCGGTCAAATCCTTCACGAGTTAGACGACTCTCTTCTTGATGTATGGGACGAGTGGTCCAAGCAGTCAGATAAATACAAAGAAGGTGAGTGCCAAAAACGTTGGCTCACTTTTGTCCGTGGTGGTGGAAGAGGTCCAGGCAGTCTCTACTACATGGCCAAAGAAAATGGTTGGTCATACAACGACAACTCTCAAGAGCACAAAGCTTTGCTGCCTGACGATCACGTACTTGAACACATCAATACCATGTTTGAAGCATTAGAAAAAGATGTACAAGATGATTTCCCGCAACCAGTCTCTTCTGTAGCTAAACCCAATTCCCGTGACGTTCAGTGGTTAGGTCATGGGAACACAAATAAAAACGATAAAAAAGGAACACGTAATCCCTCCTACGACCAAATTGCTGAAGTTCTTCTTCAGGAATATGGAGGCAATCTCCTCTACAGCCAGTCGCACGGTTCGTTCTTTATCTATGAACACAATCGCCGCAAAGGTCTGTGGTGCCAAATCTCAGAAGCTGAGATGAAAGGTGACATCCGCTCAAAGTTTGAACGGATCAAAACAAGCCTGTTGCCCAGCGGCTACAGCATGAAGCTAATCAATGACGTGATGGAGCAACTCCGCATCACTGTCATCTTTGATGATTGGTATGAAGGTAAAGAATTGTTACTGTTTGAAAATGGTGTCCTGAACATCGAAACCAAAGAGTTCAAGCCTTCCACTCGCGATCTCTACATCACACAACAGCTGCCCTACCAATACGATCCATACGCCAAATGCGAACCAATCATCCAGTGGTTGAAGGGAACTCAAGAAAATAATTGGAGTCGTACCCAAGTTCTGCGGGCCTGGTTGCGTGCTGTACTGCTTGGTTACTCCGAGATCCAGAAGTTCGTTGAGATTGTTGGACCTGGTAAGTCGGGCAAATCAACCTACGCAAACCTGGCTCATGCCCTGGTCGGGGATGAAAACGCCATGATCTCCTCGCTCGAGCACCTCGAGAAAAACAGGTTCGAAACCTCCAACCTCTACAAGAAAAAACTTCTGCTCTTCAACGATGTCGAGCGTTACGGCGGTTCTGTCTCTGTACTCAAAGCCATCACTGGTCGTGACTTAATTCGAAACGAACGGAAGTTCCAGGCTGCAAGCCAAAAACCTTTCAAGTTCAATGGCTTGGTCATGATCACTGCCAACGAACCCATCCAAACCACTGATCCCACCTCGGGTTTGGCACGTCGCAGGCTCACAATTCCTTTCGATAAACCCTTCACTGGTTCTTCTGCTGAACAAAAAACATTGATCGATATGGATGACAGAGGTCGTCCCTTCGGTGAATTCGCTGCTCTCCTACCTGGTCTTGTCAACTGGGTCCTCGAGATGCCTGAGCTGGAGATGCGGGAATACCTGATGGAAACCAACAAGAAGGTCGATTTCTTTGCAAGGCATCACAAGGAACAAATCCTTAAGTCCAACCAAATCATGGATTGGATGAGTCACTGCATCGTCTTTGATCCAGGTGCATCCAGTGCTGTTGGCCTGGCTAAAACAGCTCAAGGAACCACATACGTCTACAGCAACTGGGACAAGTGGTTGTATGCCAGCTACTGTGAATTCTCACGTGGAAGTAACAGTAACATCCTTGGTCGCAGCCGTTTTGAAACCTTACTGATGGATGTGTGTGTCCACCAGCTGGGTCTTGATGTCTACAAAATGGGCACTTCTCGAGGGCTGCGCATCAATAACATCGCAACGCGTGCCAGTAATCCAACCAAATACGGTGACTTCCCATCCATTGTTGAGGTTGGTTTAAATAAAGCTGAATGGGAGCCCATGTACGGTGCTGTATTAACCAAGAAAAAAGATGCGAAAATAGAACAAGAGAATTTAGATTTTTGAGCAACGGTCGCCATTTAATTCTTGATCTCTATGGCTGCGATCCGCAGCTATTAGATGATTATGACTTTCTCAAGGGTGTGATGGAACGCGCCCTTGAACTGTCGAACGCGACCGTCGTGCGAGTGATTGGGGAAAAATTCTCACCACAAGGAGTAACACTCCTTGCTTTACTGTCAGAATCACACTGCTCGATTCACACCTGGCCTGAAGTTGGTTACGCAGCTATTGATCTTTATACCTGCGGAGAAAAAACAGACAGCAATCGCGCTGCTAATTTCTTTAAAGAACAACTTTGTTCGGACATAACTAAAAAACAAGAACTAATTCGATCTATACAGCCTTAAATAATTTTGTATAGTTGGTTAAGTTAATCAACTAATAATGACGGAAGGTAAACCCAAGCTTTTGTGGGTGGGCGATATCGTCGCCACCACGGGTTTCGCACGTGTTACAGAAAACGTACTCGAAAGGCTTAAAGATAAATACGAAATTCACGTCCTCGGTTGTAATTGGCACGGTGATTACACTCCGCTCCAGGAGGTCTATAAACTGTATCCGGCTTCAAACCGCTTCCAGCAAGCACCCTTTGGCGAAGAACGTATCCGTGAAATAGTCTCTAATGTTCGCCCTGATGTCGTCTTCACAATGAACGATATCTGGATCATTAATGAGCAATTCAGGCGCATTGCTGATCTCCGTGATGAACTGAAATTCAAGTTCGTTGGTTACTACCCCATGGATTCCTATGAGTGGTATGGCGCACTCATGGACACCATCAATGACTGGGATGCTGCTGTCTGCTACACCGAATTTGGTGCACACGAAACAATTAATGCTGGTTGCAAAAAACCGGTCAGCGTGATCCCACATGGTGTTACTCCTGGTCAGTTCTCACCTGGTGACAAAGCAGAAGCACGAAAGAAACTAGGTCTGAATCCCGACGACTTCATTGTTTTTAACGGCAACCGGAACCAATTCCGTAAACGGCTTGATATCACCATCAGTGGCTTTGCAAAATTTGCAGTTGGCCGCCCTGATGCCAAGCTTTACCTCCACATGGGGATGAAGGACCAGGGTTGGGACATCATGCCGTTGTTCGCACGTGAAATGACTCGGCAAGGTCTGGATCCTAATAATCGGATCATCATGACAAGCCCTAACCCCAATCCCCCTTCAGTCCCTGTGGAACTGTTGGAAACGATCTACCAGGCCGCTGACGTAGGCGTCAACACCTGTAAAGGCGAAGGCTGGGGTCTTGTTAGCTTCGAGCACGCAGCCTGTCGTGTGGCCCAGGTGGTGCCCAATCACACGTCCTGTAAAGAGATCTTTGATGGTTACGGACTCCTACTCCGCTCTCTTCACGCCGATGTGGATACCAATTTTGGTCGCATCATGCCTTGTCCCGACGACAACCACCTGGCTGAACAACTGGGCAAGTTGTACGACGACCGCAAATTGCTGGATGAAGTGGCTCAAAAGTGCTACGACCGTGTAACGGACGTTGCCTTCCACTGGGAAACGATCGCCTCTCAATTCGACGAGGTGTTCCAGGAGACCTTGTCTCAGGCTGAAAAACCACAAATTGTGAAGCCTAAGGGCAAGAAAAAAAACAAGAAGTAACTTGTATGCGGTGAGACCTTTGGGTTGAGAACCCCTGCCAGCGGACACTGGTGGGGGTTTTTTCTTGGTTTGTTAGTCTCAACTTGAGTCCTGTGCAGACTTTCAGAGATTGGGGGGTCATTTCATCCCCCCCTATGGAAAATGACACTTTGTTCAAATGGTGTAATGTTGAAAAGTTGATGGCAAAAGTAAAGAGATAAAAACAGGTATCTGTTCTCGGTTCTCAGTACACTTTGTTTCAACCGTGTCATTTAACTGAAGCTAGAGAAAAATTAAGGCTATTCTCTGTTTTCACGCACCCCCTTCCAATGGCGACCTCAGGCATGTCTCTTCCACCCCTTTGGCGGTTACGAGAACTGTTTGATTTGTCTGACAAGTATCCTTCTGGTCTCGAATGGAGAATTGATCGTGCTGGTTACAAGGCTGGAGATCAAGTCGGACGCATCAATATCCGCACCGGTTACTACATGGTTTTCGTGGACAACAAGCGATACCTGGCGCATCGCATTGTGTGTTTCATGAGAACAGAACGAGACTTAACCAATTCCCGTGTGCTCCACCACAAAAGCAACACTGAAAAAGACAATCGAGAACCACTGCTGATTTCAAACGTCGTCAAAAAAATCAGCGTGGAGGAACTTGGCTAACATCTACCGTTCTCTTCGGAATACCAACGTTCCTAATTCCTTTAGACATATACCCAATATCACTGAACTGTCTGACGAAATCCTTAAAGACAGAGGTTATTACCGTGGGTTCCAGTGCCCGCATGGCCATACAATTCGCCACTCAGAAGAACACTACTGTTATTTGTGCGTTAAAAAAATTATTTCCAACATCTGTGGATTTGATATCAACTACTTACACGTGGATTACAAAGGTAAATATCAAAGCCTCTGGAACCGAATCCAAATTGGTGAACCAGATGAGTGCTGGGAGATCCAAAACAATTCCATTTACACCCCTAAACGTTTTTGTTTTCCCTCCTATCGCTCCCTATACAGCAAACAAAAAGCTGAAAACGTCACCTTTCACAAGGCCATTTACCAATGCGCCTGGGGCGATATTGGAACGGGTGTCGTAACCAGGCTCTGCTCAAATCCCTTGTGCGGCAACCCATTACACCTGGTGTCCTCCTGGAACCGGATGTACCCACCACGTACCATTCACCCCTTCTGTACTGAATTTGAAGCCAAAAAGCTGATGTATTTTGCCAGCATCAATAATGATGTTGAAAAGATAAAAGATTTATACAAAAGTACAATTTCTAGTCCTTTAAAGAACAAAGAAAGCGAAGAGTAAAATAGAAAAAAGACTACACACAATAATGCGTATTTCACAGACGCAACGGCAGAGGACCAAGGAAAGTCCCTTGGTTCTTGGACCGTTCGATCAATTATCAATTAGAAATTTAACCGGATCCCTCGGTCCCAAAAATAAAGTTGTCAGTGGGGGATACGGGGGTGGAACATATAACCATTGGTTCCGGATCGATATTTCTGCTGATGCCTGGATCATTCTGGCCAAGGGTGGGCGCAACCCCAATTACATCAATGTTTCTGCTTACGATCTAAACCTTACGCCAATCGAAGGACGCAATCCTTTTGATAAAGATAGTATTCCAGAAACCATCGACGGGGAGGTTTATTACCCGTATGTTGGTCACGTGATGAATAAACAATCTGATTTATACAATAACTTCAACCCTGACAGGCTAGATAAAGGCGATTTGCGCTACTACCCCCTGGAAAAAGGAAGTTACTTACTGTGCATTTCTTCTACGCGAAATGAAAATATTGATTATGAAGTTGCTTTTGTTGTTGAATTTCCAATAACAGGATTTGATCTGCTTTTAGAAGATTATGCACTTATGCTATATGAGGATGGAGGTTACGTTGTTGCAGATACCACTCCGAATTATGTCGAGAACGATCGACATACTCATTCGTTGTCTGAGTGGGATGAAGCATGGCAACGTGAGCGCCAGCAGGGTGTTCCATTTCCAGCAATTCTTGTTCCTCTAGCAACACAACCATGAAAAAACTTTATACTTTAATTATGCGTAAGGTGTTCAAACGTCCTGAGGTTATCGAAATTAAAATGACACCTTACGACAAACAGTTTATTTACTGTCTTGAAACACCCTGGGCGTCTGAATGCAAAATGTATGACGTTTGAAAATGTCTCTCCGTACCAGGCGTCGCAAGAAGACTGGGAAGATTTCTTTGAAGGATGGGACCTTTCTCAAGGTACGACTTATCCCGTGGATACGGACCCAGAGTGGTTGTGTGTGGTTAGTCAGCATGGCCGTATCACGTTCGACGAGGCAGGCGAACGACTGGTTATTGAGAAGAAAGAACAAACGTGTCCGCCGCCTGGATATGAATTTGACAGGTAAAGCAGGGAATCGTTCTCAAGCTTTAGCTGTTCGTTTTTTAAGAGATTGTCAAGAGTACATTCCAAAAGGTGATTCTCTTGTTATTCGATGCGAATGCGTCGAATCAGATAAACAATTTCGTATTTGGAAAAAATGGTTTGCTCTCCATGAAGACTCTGATTGGGAAGTAATAGAAGAAGATAAATCTTTTTTCTACTACAAATCTAGGTAAGTAGAATAAAGAAAAAGCTTCCAGGTTATGGAACACATTTCTAAGTACATCGAAGTTCTGCTTGCAGTGCATGCCGCTGCATCTGCAATTACAGCTTTAACTCCTACTCCCAAGGATGACGCCCTGGTGTCAAAATTCTATAAGGTGCTGGAGACGTTGGCGCTTGTGGTTGGCAAAGCAAAGCAGCGCTAATCAGGTAAAGCCTGGAACCAGAAAACAACACCGTTGTTTTTCTCAACCCAATCTCTTGTTGCGTAAGCCTCTTGCTTATTGAGGGTTACGCATTTTTTTTCGTCACCAACTTCCCAGCAGATATTAACGCGTATCTGCGGGTCTTTATTTCTTTTCACCTTAATAATTCCAGCGGATCTTGTTTTGGGTTTCCCTCATTCCAATATGAATAAATCCTTTTTTTGCACCGTACCCCAATGAGTACTTCCAGTTCTGGTCGCACCATGCTTGAACATCGTAGATGTTTGCGCCTTCAATATAGAAATCTACTGCACCTTTAAGTGGTGCATCATAGGTATGTTCGCTGTTTTTTGCACCACCGACTTCACGATTAATTGGCTCTGGTCTCGAACCACTGGTAATAATAATTGGCTTGTTGTTAAATGCCAATCTAACTTTCTCTAAAAACTCACAAAGTTTTACGGCAGTTTCACATTGGAAGTGTTTTGTAAAACGTCTTGCCTCTTGATTTAGTGTTAATTCACCGTATGTAATGTTTGGAGTTACTTTATATCCAAAGGGGCTCCAGGGGTCAAATGCAATTACATTTTTCTTTGTATTTTGTTCTTTTTTAATTGTATCTACGGGCATATTATTGTCCGTTACAATTAATTTTTCGTCTTTTTTAGCTTTATTTCTATACTTATCTGCAAACGTATTTAACGTTTCTTCTGAGAGTTGATTTTGCAACCAACTCCAGGCATCAATTTGATGTTTTAAGTTGTCAAAATATTTAACAGCATCAAGAATCTGGATTGTCATTTTCTTTTAAAAGTTGCTTGTAATCTCCTGTATACACTTTAGGTCCAATATGCATGCAGGTTGTTGTTGTATTCACCCAGATGTCAAAACCTAGTTTCTTGATTTTTTCACAGAGAAAAATATCCTCTCCCATAAAGCCTTCTCCAAAGAAATCGTACTGACAAATATTCTTCAGATACTTATCGCGGAAAAAGATTTGTTGGCTGTTTTCACCAAGTGCTTGAAGTACTTTTTTTCCTAGCTTTAAACAGCTGGTACTTACACGGGATGCCTTCACCCAATCTCCTTTTGGTTCTGGTTTTTTATCAAAGAAAATATCGTATAATTCTTGATCAGATTTTTTAACAGTTGGGATGGCAACAACTTCTCGCTCGTCTTTAATAACTTGAATCAGAGTAGCTGGATCACAGTAAACATCCGAGTCAATAAAAACGAGTGCATCAAATTCTCCTTGGATAGCGGCAGTTAAAATTTCGTTTCGTGCCATTGGCAAAATGCTTTCGTATGAAAGCAAGATCAGATTGAAATCAATGCCATTAACGAGACCGGCCTTACCCAATTCGTGAAGTGCAAAACAGAACCAGGCATCAACACGTCCATCAAGCGATGGCGTTCCAATCAATACACGCTTTGGCCGCTTCTCACTTTTTTTAGAAGATTTTGCCACTGGGTAAATCTTTTTTGCCATGTCCAGTTTTTGTTATAGAAGACAACTTGTTCTGCCAAACGTTCTTGGTTTTCAGAAGTCCAGTAGTTATCTATTGCTGTACTTAAGACTTTAGCGTAGTTTTGAGCTAAACGACGGTGGTCGCTGTCGTATGAAACAAAATCTGCGTATTCACCACAAGTTTCATACAATGCTCCGTAGTTTGTAACAACTGCCTGGCAACCAGCGCACATTGCTTCAATTGCTGAGATGCAAGACGTTTCTTCAAAAACGCTCGGGTAAGCAAAAATATGAGCGTCTTGTACGGCCTTGCGAATCTCCTCGTTTGGTGCGTATCCCTTTACGTTGATGCCAGGAGTTTTTTCTAGTTCCGCAAACAACCAGTCATATTGCCCTGCAGTGAGCTGTTCAAAATGTTTTCCGTAGATCTTCGTTGACGAGTACACATCTAACTCAATATCATCTCTATTGAGTAAACGGAATGCTTCTAAAAGAACATGCAGACCGCGCCAGGGGGTAGATGTGTAGATCAGCTTTAACTTGCCTTTTGGTTTTTCTTTGTATTGAAATTCTGTTGTTGCATTTTTAATGACAACAGATTTCCATGCTGGTGTGTTGAAATGCTCACGAAACTTTTCGTAGCACCAGTGGGAATCGTAGATAAAACAATCTACTTGATCCACAAAATAAGGGCTGCGCATGCCCTGTACATTTTCTTGATCGTAACTAAGTTCTTGTAGGACAATATTTTTGACACCTGGTACCAAAAGTTCTGGACGACATATTGAAACGATTAAGTTTACGCCTGTAAAGTCAATATTGTTCTTAAGAGTTTCAACAAGGATTTCCGTTCCGCCTTTCGGTTGATCAGGCATTGCGTTCAAACAGGAAGTCTACCTGTAGTAACTGATTGTTGTCATCATACATAAGATCAATGATATCTTGCAGCTTGTACCCATGTTTGAATAAATAAGTAATTAATTCACTGGCTAAAGGAGCGCCTTGATTGTATTCTTGTAATGCGGTTTCCAATAACAAATAAGTTGGCTTGGTTCGTTCCAGGTATTTCTCTCCGCCTTTTAATACGTCAAGCTCTGCACCTTGGACATCTAATTTAATGAGATCAAATGATTTTAAATTTAAATCATCTAATTTATGACACTGTTTTTTAATTACCATTGGCTGTCGATAATAAACAGTGTTTTCTTTATACATTGAACTACCTGTTGTGCAGGCATTTTCTGGAAGTGTATAAAAATCTACTTTTTTATTTTTGCTTCCAAGTAAGCAAAATAATGTGTCAAATTCTTGTAAATACTCTTGTTGTCTTTCGTCTGCTTCAATACATGTAATAGATGCACCGGGGAACAACTTCTGGCTTAAACGTGCGAAGTCACCGCGATAAGCCCCAATATCTAAAACACTCCTGACGGGATGTTTCAAATACTGGAGCCTTCTCGCAAAGCCTTCAATAATTCTAGTCTGTGCTTCTGCGAAGCCCAAGCTATTTCTGCAACCTGAATCAGCTTAACGAGCTGATATCAAAATCGTCAACGCGAGTAAAAACTTCTGCAGGGGGAGTAGTCAAGCTTCCATACATGCTGTCGAACACAATGCAGTAATGATCAATGTTTAGCAAGCCAAGCAGTTCAGCTTTAGTAAAATCACCTGGAGCTTTGTCCAGCCCGCTTACATCAACGGTGTCACTAAAAACCTTTGTGATGCAATCAGTATGGTCAGGATTATCACAAGAGAATTCAACGCAAAGCTCCCATTCGGTTACTTTGCCATTCTCATTGATTGTAGGTACTCCTTCACAAAGTTCGTAAACGGTGTCGTGAGCGTGTTGAAAAGCCATGGCTAATTTCTATTTTGAAGGATGTTAGCTGTTTTTATTTTAAGGCATCAAGCTAGCTTTGCCTTAAGACCTGCAACTTCTTGGATAAGCTCTTGAACAGCTTTGACCAAGATTGGGTAGGTACGCATGTAAGTGGCTTCCAGTTTTTCTGGATTGCTCTTATACACAAGGCGAGTGTAATCTGTGGAGTTGAACTGTTGTTCAACTTCATCTAACTCTTGTGCAATAAAACCGATGTCTTTTACGCCAACTTTTGTTTTATCTCGTGTATTCCATTCAAACTCTACGGGACGTAAGGCTTGAATAAAGGGAATGCCGTAGGAAAGATCCTTGACATCTGTTTTATCTCTAGCGTCAGATAATGAGGTAATTGTTGTTTGCTGACAGCGAAGAGTTGCGATAAACGTGTCGCCTAATGTAATTTCGTTGCTGACAACACTGGAAGAAGGCTGGGCTCCGAAACCAATAAAAACATTATTAGTTCCAGATGTAAAAGCTCCTCCAGCAGATTTACCAATTGCTGTGTTATACCTCCCAGAGGTCATGAAAGCTAACGCATACGAACCAACTGCTACATTGTCGAGTCCAATGCTAGTAGTATCCATTGCTCTGTGGCCTATTGCTACGTTAGATTGACCAGTGAAACAAGCATCAAGCGCACCATAACCAACTGCAACGTTTTGTATTCCAGTGGTATTAAATCGAAGCGCAAAACGGCCAATTGCTACGTTTTGTATTCCAGTGGAATTTGAAGGAAGCGCTGAAATACCCACTGCCACATTATCAGATCCAAGGGTGTTATTGGCTAGTGCTTGATAACCTACTGCTGTGTTGCTATATCCACTGGTATTTTCTCTAAGCGCATCATAACCTATTGCTGTACTCGATATTCCTGTTGTGTTATTTCTTAATGCGTCATAACCTACTGCAACATTTCCGGTCCCGCCTGTGTTTAATACCAATGCAAAATGACCTATCGATACATTTTCTTTTCCTGTTGTATTAGACTGAAGCGATTGTGTTCCTATTGCAGTATTACTTCTACCAGTTGTGTTTTGTTTAAGCGCAAAGGTGCCTACTGCGGTGTTATCTAATCCAGATGTAACACCACTAAGCGCTTGATAGCCAACAGCAATATTATTGTAACCTGTAGTTATATCTGATAACGCCTCATAGCCAATTCCAACATTTCTAAGTCCTGTGTTATTTAATCCAGCTTGCGAACCTAAAAATGTACCAAACGGAGTTGCGTTGTCTGTGGAACCGGATAAAGAAGATCCAGCAGAAAATGTTGCAGCTTTCCACCCAGGAATACTGCTGTCGTATTGAAGAACCTGACCACTGGTAGGATTAGCAACCGAACCACTGGTCATTTCAAAACCAAGGCCAGGGATACGGAAACCTGTGATTGCAGGTCCACCAAGGGTGATTTCGTTGTTTACACCTTCAGAAGAAGCTTCACCTGACGTGCCAATAATAATGTTATTGCTTCCTGTGACCAGGTTTTGCGAAGCCAGATTACCAACAATAACGTTATTGCTTCCAGTTGTGACACTAAAACCAGCATTATTACCAACGTAAGTATTACCTGTGGCAGTAGTTGTGCTTGCTGCTGCTACACCTCCAACTGCTACGTTGCCTTTACCAGTTGTAAGTGCGCTGAATACATTATATCCAATACCAACAATTGGGTTATTGTTATCTGCAAACTGCGTAGCAGCATACCTTGCCGCCCTTGCACCGACTAAGGTCATCCAATGTCCAGAAGTTGTGTTATCAGCTGCCTCATAGCCAATAACAACATTTTGACGACCGTCAACTGCGCCTTTGTAAGAACTATGGCCAATTGTTACACTGTATTGTCCGCTTGTATTTCCACTGCTTGATCGATAACCTAGTGCAGTATTACCATTATTGTTTATTACCTTAAGCGTTTCGACGCCAACCGCGACGTTTTGTTGTGCAGTAAGACTGCCGGAAAGGCTGCTTTGACCAATGGCAACATTAGCGTGTGTGGTTGTAGATGCTGAAGTTAATGCGTTGTGGCCAATAGCAGTGTTGCCTGTACCATATGTGTTAGATTTTAAAGCTTGATGTCCAATTGCGGTATTTCCAATACCTGTGTTATTTGATTGCATTGAACTGTATCCAATGCTTACATTCTCCTGTCCTGTAGTATTAAAATATAAAGCGTTTCCGCCAACTGCAATATTATACGCGCCAGTCGTATTTGTTCCAAGCGTATTTGCACCTACTGCTGTGTTCCGCCTTCCAGTGGTGTTTGCTGTCAGTGAAAAAGCGCCTAAAGCTGTATTTTCGTATCCATTATTTTCTTCTAACGATTGATAACCTACTGCTGTATTCCTAAATCCTGTTGCGTTTCCACTAAGTGCGCTATATCCAACTGCGGTGTTCTCAAAAGCGGTACTGGTACTAACGCCTGCATTTGCGCCTAAAAATGTATTAAACGGAGTTACGTCGTCTGTAGCGCCAGATAAAGAACTGCCTGCAGAAACAGTGCCCCATGCAGGAGCTACACCCGCACCCTGGCTGGTCAAAACTTCGCCGCTAGTGCCATAGTTGGCACCATTAACACCCCATTCACCAGATTCGGTAATAATTAAACGGTCTACACCACTGGTCTGGATAACCCTGGTGTTCTCATCAGAGCTTTTAAAACCGACGTAATCAGAGTAGTTAGCCATTTTTTTATCAGAGGATTACCCAACCTTGGGAAGCATTTGCATAAACCAACCGGAATCTCGCGTTTACGTCATCCAGTGTTAAGTCAGCTCCAGAAGCCATAATATTGCTTCCGTTTCGAGCAATTGTTCCTGTAACAGTATTGCTTCTATTAATTATACCAACGTAATCGCCCGCAGCTGGAGAAGCGGGAAGCGTAAGTGTTAAACCTGCAAGTAAAACATAATAAGTACTTGCAACAGCATTAGTATCACTTGTAATTCCACTAATTTGGAACACAGTTGGGTTATTGAATGCAACCCAATCTGTTGTTCCATCTCCATTCGTCTTCAGAACATAGTTTGCCGTTCCAACTGTTGTCGGGAATGAGTACAAACCATATGGCCTGACATCACCAGAACCACTGATGACAGTGACATCACCACTGCACTTGTAAAGGTTGCCGGAAAGTTCAGTAGTAAAAACAGCGTTAACACCGGTAGCGTTCGTGAAATCAGCTGTAGTTCCAGTGATAACTGCTCCGCTTACAGTTCCAGTGGTTACAACATCCCCAATGTCGCCGCTACCTACAATAAAAGTAACACCGCTAATTGACTGACCTGTAATATTGGTTGCATTAACGTTTGTACCAGTAATTGAGTCACCTGATACAGAAGTTGTAAAAATACCAGAAACACCAGTAATTACATCAACGTTTCCTGTTGATCCCGTAATTGATGCACCAGATAAGCTTGTTGTAAAAACTCCAGTTACACCAGTAAAACTTGTTGCTTCTATTACACCGCCACTAAAGTCACTGCCACTTGCAAGAAGCGTTGTCAGATCAATGGTTCTGTCACCACCACCTGAGTTAAAAATAATTGTATTGGCTTTAATACTTCCGTAAGCCATTTAATGCGCCCAGGCTTTGGTTCTATTATTTTTAATTCTACAATGTCAAATCTAAATAAATACCCAGCCTTCTGATCCGCCGTAGTAAATAAAATCTGCTCTGAAATTTACGTCATCAATTGTTAAATTCGCACCGGAACTCATGATGTTTTCCCCATTGCGGTCAATTGTCCCTGTAATAGTATTGCTTCTATTGATAACTGTTAGGAAGTTACCGGTTGCTGGAGACGCAGGCAAGGTTAAGGTTGTTCCTTCAGTAATCACATATGTTTTACCAGCTTCCCCAGTGATTGGTGTCGTAACAATTTCTACGGCATAAACATCTGTTTCCCAATTTGTATTACCGTCACCATTGCTCGTTAAGATCTGACCAGATGTCCCAACTAATGGAGGGAAAGACAGCTGGCCATATGCCCTGACATCCCCTGAGCTTGTAATAACAGTAACGTTTCCACTGGCTTTGTAACTATTACCGGAAACTTCAGAGGTAAAAACACCCCTGGTTGCAGTTAAGGTCGAAAACGAACCGGCATCTCCGGTTACGTTAACTCCGGAAATTGTACCGGTTACTGTTAGGTCGCCAATATCACCAGTTAGAGTTGCGATTGTGCTTCCACTAATTGAATTGCCTGTAATATTTGTTGCATTTAAATCGGTTCCTGTAATTGTTTGGCCAGAAACTTGAGTCGTAAAAATTCCAGATATACCTAATAAAACCGTAACGTTTAATGAAACACCTTGAATTAAAGCGCCCGAAACAGATTCTGTTAATACAATTGTTTGGCCACTAATTAACTGACCTTGAACGACAGCGCCACTAAAATTATCACCATTTTGTAAAAGTCCTGAAGTTGTAAATAC
>Ga0213867_1000522_pt1 | contig 17318 bp, 22 predicted proteins | sample PICome_12_FD_160120 | JGI IMG/M metagenome (GOLD analysis project Ga0213867, IMG submission 160120) | Coastal seawater microbial communities near Pivers Island, North Carolina, United States - PICO540 | ecosystem: Environmental > Aquatic > Marine > Coastal | place: USA: North Carolina... | reverse complement strand
TTCGAGGACAACGAACTAGAACAAACGCTCGGAGTCGACGAGGAGCGAAAAAAACTGTTACTGGTAAGAAAAAATAACTTTATTAGTAATCGTAATTAAATTTATTTAAAATTTTTATATGGCACAAACAAAAAGACGATCAACGACTAAAAAAAATAAAAACAGTTTTACAAGCGGAGTTGTTCATATTCAATCAACGTTTAATAATACAATTGTAACAATTACGAATTTGACAGGTGATACTGTTTCGTGGGCTTCAGCAGGAAGCTCTGGATTTAAAGGTGCGCGAAAAAGTACACCATTTGCAGCTCAAACAGCAGCTGAAAAAGCTGCATTAGAAGCATTAAGTACTGGAATGAAAAATGTAGAAATTTTAGTAAAAGGACAAGGATCGGGTCGGGAGACGGCTATTCGAGCAATAGAAGGTGCAGGATTTGAAATAACATCAATTCAAGATATTACATCTGTTCCACATAACGGATGCCGACCGCCAAAACGCCGTCGGGTTTAAAATTTCTATTTTTACTACATTAAATTATGAATAACATTTCTATTAAATGTCTTAAATCAGAAAAAATTGAATCAGGAGCTTGTCATGGACAATTTTTAATCAGTTCATTAAAACCAGGGCAAGGGATAACAATTGGAAATCAATTACGTCGTGTATTATTAAATGATTTAGGTGGAGTTGCGATTTCAGCAGTTCGAATTGCTGGCGTAAGTCATGAATTTTCCACTATTCCAGGTGTTCGAGAAGATATTCTTGAGATATTATTAAATTTAAAAGGAATCGTCTTTCAAAGTAAAACTCAAACTTCACAATTTGGTCGCTTAAAAATTCAAGGACCAGCTGTTGTTACCGCTGACTTAATTCAATTGCCGTCAAATTTACAAATTGTAAATCCAAACCATTATATTATGACAATTTCGACGTCAAATATTTTAGAAATTGAATTTAAATTTGAATATGGAACTGGATATCGATTAGCATCACAGACTTTTTTAGAGGAAAATGAAAATTACTTGCAACTGGATACAATTTTTATGCCTGTTCAAAAAGTCGATTTTAAAATAGAAAATGTTTATGATAACAATAATAATATAATTGAACGAGTCTTTTTGGATATTTGGACAAACGGGAGTATTTCTCCAACTGAAGCCCTTAAATCTGCAGCCCAAATTACAATTGATCTTTTTACGTTCATACTTGAAAATAAAGAAACAGAAAAGAATAATCAATTGGAACCAAAAACTCGCGCAATTAGTATTGAACCATATACAAATATTGCAATTGAAGAATTACAATTATCAGTTCGAGCTTATAATTGTTTAAAAAAAGCGCAAATAAATACTGTTGGTGATTTATTACAATATTCACCAGAGAAATTACAAGAACTTAAAAATTTTGGGCGAAAGTCTGCAGATGAAGTTTTTTCTACATTAAAAAATAAATTAGGCATTATTTTAAAATAAGGAATAGTCTTCTTTATTTAATTTAAATTAAAAAATTATGAATTCATCAAATAAAACATTTTTACCCACGCAAAATTACAAGAACCGTAATTGGTTTATTATTGATTGTAAAGGACAAAGCTTAGGTAGACTTGCAACAACTATTACAAGTTTATTAAAAGGCAAAATAAAACCACAATATCATCCCTCTGTTGATACTGGTGATTATATTATTTTAGTAAATGCCGATTCTATTGTGATTAATGAAGATAGTAAACATTATCTTGTATATAATCCGGGCCGGCCTGGTAGTTCATTGAAAATTAAAAATGTTTCAGACTGTCTTCCAAAATTAACAATTGAACGAGCAGTTAAAAGAATGTTATCACAAACTGAAACAAAACGATTAATGAGACGATTAAAAATTTATAGTGATCAAAATCATTTTCATCAAGCACAAAACCCAATTGAGATTGATGTGAATAATTTATATTCAAGTATTCAATTAGAAAAATAAAAAGATATATAATTATGGCAGAATTAATTTTTCAAAAAGATAATATTGGTCTAGGAAAACGAAAAGAAGCTGTTGCAAGAGTCTTTTTAGTTCCTGGTGAAGGAAATTTAACTATTAATAAAGTTTCAGGAAATAAATATTTACAATATAACAATACTTATTTAAATAAAGTATGGGCCCCTTTAAAAGAACTAAATTTAGATCAACAATTTGATATTATAACTTTAGTTAAAGGTGGTGGTCTAACCGGTCAAGCTGAAGCAATCCAACTTGGGGTTGCCCGACAGTTATGCAAAATGGACAATCAAAATCGAGCAATTTTAAAACCATTTGGTTTTTTAACACGTGATGCACGAATTAAAGAACGTAAGAAATATGGTTTACGAAAAGCAAGAAAAGCTCCACAATACTCAAAACGTTAACTTTTATAAAAATATGCCAAAATCTAATATACATCCAAATTGGTTTCAGGATACAACCGTTTTATGTGATGGAAAACCACTTTGTTTAACTAGTTCAACAAAAAAAGAATTACAAGTTGATATGTGGTTAGCAAATCATCCATTTTATTCAAAATCACAAGTTATGATTGATAGTGAAGGTCGAGTTGAACGATTTATGAAAAAATATGGTTTAAATTCAACTGATCAATAATTTATAAAATTTATTTAAAAGACATTTTTAAAATTTTATGCCAACTATACAACAATTAGTTCGTTCAAGACGTATTCAAATTAAAAAAAAGACAAAATCACCTGCATTAGTAAATTGCCCACAACGACGTGGGGTTTGTACACGAGTTTATACAACTACACCTAAAAAACCAAATTCAGCAATTCGAAAAGTTGCCCGAGTTCGCTTAACTTCAGGATTTGAAGTAACAGCTTATATTCCGGGGATTGGTCATAATTTACAAGAACATTCTGTTGTTTTAATTCGGGGTGGAAGAGTTAAAGATTTACCAGGTGTTAGATATCACATTGTCCGAGGTGCTTTAGATACTGGTGGTGTTAAAGATAGAACTCAAGGTCGTTCAAAATATGGTGTTAAGAAGCCAAAAGGTTAAGAAATTAAAACTAACCGTTAAAACTTAAAAATAAAAGCTAATTATAATTAGCTTTTATCACATTTAACTTAGCTAAAATATTTATCCAAATAAATTATGTCACGTAGAAATATTTCAAAAAAACGTTTTCCACAACCTGATTCTATTTATAATAGTTATTTAGTTAGTTTACTTATTACACGAATTTTAAAATCAGGTAAAAAAACTATTGCAGAAAAGATTGTATATGAAGCATTTGAAATCATTAAGAAAAAAACAAATGAAGATCCATTAGTCGTTTTTGAAAAAGCCATTCGCAAAGGAAGTCCTATTGTAGAAGTAAAGGCTAGACGAGTAGGTGGTTCAACATATCAAGTTCCAATCGAAGTTAGTGGTTTTAGAGCAACTAATTTATCATTAAGATGGATTATTCAATATTCAAAGCAACGCGTTGGACGAAGTATGTCAATTAAATTAGCTAATGAAATTATTGACACAGCTAATGAAATTGGTAATACTATTAAGAAAAAGGAAGAAACTCATAAAATGGCGGAAGCAAATAAAGCTTTTGCACATTTTAGATATTAATTTCAAATTAAATATCTCGCTAAAAGCTTAAAACTTAATTGTAATTTTAAAAAATTTAAAGGAATTTTATAATGGCACGTGAGAAATTCGAACGTACAAAACCGCATGTTAATATTGGAACTATTGGTCACGTTGATCATGGAAAAACAACTTTAACAGCAGCGATTACTGCTACATTATCATTAGAAGGTGGTTCAGAAGTTAAAGATTATTCTGATATTGACGGAGCACCAGAAGAACGTGCACGTGGAATTACTATTAATACAGCACACGTTGAGTATGAGACACAAAATCGTCATTATGCACACGTAGATTGTCCAGGTCACGCTGATTATGTAAAAAATATGATTACGGGTGCTGCACAAATGGATGGTGCAATTTTAGTCGTTTCAGCAGCAGATGGTCCAATGCCACAAACTCGTGAACACATTTTATTATCAAAACAAGTTGGTGTACCTGATATTGTTGTATTTTTAAATAAACAAGATCAAGTGGATGATGATGAACTTTTAGAATTAGTAGAATTAGAAGTTCGTGAGTTATTATCAGCGTACGATTTCCCAGGTGATGATATCCCAATTTGTCCAGGATCTGCATTACAAGCAATTGAAGCAATTTCAGCAAACCCAGCTATTAAACGTGGTGAAAACCCATGGGTTGATAAAATTTTTGCATTAATGGATGCAGTTGATGAATATATTCCTACACCAGAACGTGATACAGAAAAAACATTCTTAATGGCAATTGAAGATGTTTTCTCAATTACTGGTCGTGGTACAGTAGCAACTGGTCGTATTGAACGTGGTATTGTAAAAGTAGGTGATAATATTGAAATTGTTGGTATTGGAGAAACACAAACTACAACAATTACTGGAATTGAAATGTTCCAAAAAACTTTAGATGAAGGTTTTGCGGGTGATAATGTTGGTATTTTATTACGTGGTGTTGATCGAGAAAACATTGAACGTGGTATGGTATTAGCACAACCTGGTACAATTACTCCTCATACACACTTTGAATCAGAAGTTTATGTTCTAACAAAAGATGAAGGTGGTCGTCACACTCCATTCTTTACAGGTTATCGACCTCAATTTTATGTTCGAACAACTGATGTAACAGGTGCAATTACTCAATTTACTGCAGATGATGGATCAATTGTTGAAATGGTAATGCCAGGTGATCGTATTAAAATGACAGCTGAATTAATTTATCCTGTTGCTATTGAAGAAGGTATGCGATTCGCAATTCGTGAAGGTGGCCGAACAATTGGAGCAGGTGTAGTTTCTAAAATTGTTAAATAATTAAAAATTTTTATGGAAATGAAAACGAATGCAAAAATTCGTGTAAGATTAGAATCTTTTAATGCTGAACTTTTAGTTTCTTCATGTCAAAAAATTATTGATACTTTAGCTAATAGCTCGTTAAATTCGATTGGAATGGTTACGTTACCAACTTCAAAACGAATTTATTGTGTTTTAAGATCACCACACGTTGATAAAGATTCACGAGAACATTTTGAAATTCGCGTTCATAAACGAATGTTAGAAATTTACTATGATCCAGAAGTTCCAATTTTTGACCTATTGTCTGAAATTGATTTAGCTCCAGGAATTTTTTATCGGATTTGTTTATCGTAAGATCTTAATGTATAGTAACTTAAACTTTTTAAATCAAAATTTTTTTGATTTAAAAAGTTTAATTAGAAATGAAAAAAGATTGATCATTTTTTAACTTAGATCCGTTTTAGAATACATACTCTTATTTTATTTTTTTAATTTATTTATGAAACTTATTATTAGGCATAAAAGTACTTTAACGCATCTTCGTTTCACTTTCAATTTTTGAAATTAACGTAAGAATTATTTTTAAGAATTTGTAAGGTCAATAAAAATTTTTTGATTAAATTTAAAACTTTTACCTCAGTCTTTAGATAATGCTAAAATACTAAGTTTCAATTATCAAAAATCATGGATTAATATGTTATTGAGTTACTAAATCGACTTGTGATTTAATTTTTTTATTTGAAACGATAAAATATAAGTTAAGTTTATAGATAATAAACAAAAATAATTTATTATTTTTGTTTATTAAAAATTAAGAATCTTAAAACATGAGAGTCAAGTTTTAAAACATTTGAAAAATTATGAATATATTTTGGAATACTAGAAAAATTTAATTGAATATAATTTCCTTTAACTCGATTATTAATTGAATAAGCTAAATTATGTTTTCCACGTGAAATAACTGAAATATCACAAACATTAAATTTTCTTAAATTTTTCGCATAATTAAAAACCCAAGTTTTTAATTCGCTATCATTAAATTCTTCCGTTAAAAGAATCATGATTTCATATTTTCGTAAAGCTGACATAAAATAATAAAATTAATTATTTAAATTCTATTAACATAATATAAAGTCCCTTTAACAATTTTGTCAACTATAATTCTGTAAACTAATTTTTTAGAAATATATTAACTTAAGATTTTCAAAATATCGTTGAAGGATTTATTAAATTTTACTAATTTGTTGTAAAGGTGAGCTAGCATGGGCATAATGTTTTTTTTCCATTCGACCAGCAAGATATGCTAATCGACCCGCTTGCACTCCTAAATGCATGGCCTTTGCCATCTGTTCTGGATTTTTAGATTGAGCTACGGCAGTATTTAATAAAACACCATCAGCACCTAATTCCATTGCGGCAGTAGCTTCACTCGGTAAGCCAATCCCAGCGTCAACAATTACAGGAACAGTAGCATTTTCAATAATAATTTTAATATTTGCTAAATTATTTAAACCTTGGCCCGAACCGATTGGAGATCCCAATGGCATAACCGTAGCACACCCTAAATCTTCTAAATGTAAAGCTAACATAGGGTCAGCATTTATATACGGCAATACTGTAAACCCTTTTTTAACTAAAAACTCAGCAGCTTTTAATGTCCCAATAGGATCAGGTAATAAATATTTGGGATCAGATATAACTTCTAATTTAACAAAAAAGTTGTCTTCTTGACCAATTTGACAAGCTAATTCATGACCCAAAAATGCCATTCGAATTGCTTCTTCTGCAGTTTGAGATCCTGCCGTATTTGGTAAAAGCCATAATTTTTTCCAATCTAAGTTATTTAAAAAACTTGTTGTATCATTTTTTAAATTTGTTGGAAGTCGTCGTATTGCAACAGTTACAATTTCACATTCACTACTTTGAATACTGCTCAACGCATCATTTGTTGTTTTATATTTACCTGTTCCTAACATTAATCTGGAACTAAAAAATTTATTTCCAATTTTTAATTTATCAAAATTTTTATTCATATAATTTAAATTTTATAAAAACTCCCCAGGTAGGACTTGAACCTACGGCCAATCGGTTAACAGCCGATTGCTCTACCACTGAGCTACTGAGGATATAATAATATAGCTATATATTAGCATATATTAATTCAAATAACAATAAGTTTTTTCAAACGTGGCTCTCCAATTAATAAACATAAATGTAAGTGCCTTTTAAATTAATAATTTATATATATACAATGTATTGATCGAAATATATATATAATTTATATAAATATAACTTAGAAAAAATATGTCACATTTTACACATATTAAAACTCGTTTTCAGAATCTTTTCTATTTAGAAAAAGCTTTAAATCGATTAAATCTTGATCCTAAAAAAGAATTTTCGTCAGACAGTTCAAATACAAATTTAATTATTTCTCAATCGAATGGATATGATATGAAATTTGCTTGGAATGGTGAAGAATATGAATTTGTAGTTGATATGAGTTTCTGGAACCAGTCGTATCCAATTGAAAATTTTATTGATCGAATTACACAAGAATATGCTGGAGAAGTTGTAATTGGCGAAACTGAAAAAATTGGTTTTCAACCAACTAAATACCAACAGAATTCTGATGGATCTAACACATTAATTTTAGAACGTTGGTCTTCGAAATTTTAATCTAAATATTCAAATTAATCAAATACAAAGTAGGTTTGATAAATTATCCAACCTACTTTTTATTTTTAATTCCCTCTTTAACAAGTGAATTTTTCGCCTCGTTAATGTCCCATTGACTATCTTCTGGGATAATTTCGGGGTCGCTAAATTTGTCCAAAAACCGAACTACCTTTCCTTTCAGTTTCGCTGTCTTTGAACCCGTCACCTTGATCTTGGGAGATTCAGAAACTACTTCTGATACATGTTCAGAAGCTGCTTCTGAGAAATTCGGCGTCCCCATATCTAAGACATCGTTAAATGTTTCCATATCGTCCATTGAAAGGTGGACGACATCCGCCATATTCACCACTCCATCATAATCTAAACCAAGCTCCGGATTAATCACAGTTACTTTTGGAGAACATTTCTTCCAAATTTTCGTAACACCAGGAATTTTACAAATCTTTTCGGGGATCCTGTTTTTGATTTTGACTACCAAGGACTGATCTGTGTTTCTCATATTAAGACTCACAACGTCTGGCAGTTCTGGAATCCGCGATTTCATTTCCGAAACCACTTTGCCATCAATAGCAACATATCTGCTAGCTATGTATACAATACCTGGATCGCGTCCCCAGAACATTGAAATTAAACTCACTAGCAATGATACGCTTGCACCTATTAGCGTAATCCGGCGGTTAGCATAGAATTGCTTGGCGCTTAACCCTCCCACCATTTTACTTCTAAATGCCTTATAAATAAGGTATCCCCCATAGACTGCAGTACTTATACTTACGGCATTACGAGCCGGATTGACCCAACTCGATAGTCCCACTGCAGTCATAAAACCAGATCCGTATGTCAGCTCATCTAGTACGATTAACTGACAAAGCGCAGATTTTGTGATAAAAATCACTCCATACTTTGCTTTGTGACGAAAATGCTTAACCACTAGTTGGGTATATTTTTTATTTTTAACATATCGCACGCCAGTTTGTATTAGACACATAAATCCTGGTTTTGTGGCATTCACTAATACCCAGTCTTGTGGAACGACTGGGTCTTGTGGAACGTCTGGGTCTTGTTGGCCACCTCGCATGTCCTCGAGGTACTTCAGTGGTTCTACACCTCGCATGTTCTTCAGGTTCTCGGGTGGTGTTATACCATTGGATTTGTAGTATTCTATCCATTCTTCGTCAATTCGTTGGTTTTCCTTGTTAATCTGCTTAATCAAATATACTAAAACCATAAGACCAATAGGAGTCAGCACCCACATCGTACTGAAAATCCACATTTTTCGACCGTGGATGAAGTAAATCATAAGGGTTCTTCTTTTAATTAGGTTTATTTATTTTTAATTAATACTAAAGACATAATTAATTAATTATGTCGGCTTTTTTTAATAAATCTTTAACAGTCTCTGTAGGTTTAACACCGTAGCTTAACCATTTTTTAATTTTTTCTTCATTAAATTTATAATTTTTAGAAATTGGATTGTAATATCCCACTTCTTCAACTGGTCTTCCGTCACGTCGACAACTATTTTCCATAATAACTAATCTATATGACGGTGAACGTTTTCTTCCAACTCGTTTTAATCTTAATTTTAACATAACTCTAATATATAATTTAATTACTAATTTAAATGTGAAATATTTATCGACGAGAGTAATACTCAATTACAAGTAGTTCATCCAATTGCAATTGTACATCATTTCGATCACAATAATCTAAAACTACTGCTTCTAATTTTTCCGCATCAAATTTTAAATTATAAGGAAGATCATTTTTTTGATTATTTTTAATATTAGTGCTAATTAAATTTTTTGAGGCAACTTTATCTCTAACACTAATTACGTCATTTAATCTACATTGGAAACTAGGAATACTAAGAACTTTTCCATTTACTGTAATATGACCATGATTTACTAATTGTCTTGCTTGAGTAATACTTTTTGCAAACCCTAAGGTAAAACAAAGAGTATCTAATCGCATTTCTAATAATTGAAGTAAAATCAAACCTGTAACACCTTTTCTTCGTCGTGCTTCTTTAACATAACGAAATAATTGATGCTCTGTTAACCCATAATTGAATTTTAATTTTTGTTTTTCTTCTAATCGAATTGCATATTCACTTAATTTTTTCCCCATTTCTGGAGAATTTCCATCTTTACCAGGTCGATTTAATTTTCTTGATTTTTTAGTTGTTAAACCAGGTAATGATCCTAATCGTCGGCTAATCTTTAATTTAGGTCCACGATAACGTGACATAAGACTAATTTACTATATGAATTATTTTTTAAAATACTTATTAAATACAACAAGGGCGAGTGACCGGACTTGAACCGGCGAATGGTGGAATCACAACCCACTGCCTTAACCACTTGGCCACACCCGCCATATTGTCTTGACTAATAGTTTATCAGTTAATATGATTATAAGTCTAGGTTATTTCATAAAATTTTTTAAAAAAGTTCATGACAAACATTATACAGTTTTCACTTAATGGAGATTTTTATTATACAACTACAAATATTACACTTTCTGATTTAATTAAATATTTTAATTATAATGATTCCCTTCTAGTTTTAGAATTAAATAAATTAATTTGTAATAAAAAAAAATGGAGGGATATCTTCATCAAAAATAATGATAAAATTGAAATTGTTACGATTGTTGGGGGTGGATAATTCTATAAAAATTTATAGAACTATCCTTAAATAAATATTATTTAAATTCGAATTGTAGCATCAAATTTTGTGACTAATACTTTTTTCAGATTATCAATAATGTTTTCAATTTTTTTATTTTGTAATGTCATCTTGTTCGACTGAAAAACAAATTGTAAACATAAACTAGTATGATCATCTGGGATATTTTTACCCGAATACTCATCTAATAAAGTTATTTCTGTTAAAAATTGACTTCCATTTAAGTATAAAACTTTTTGAAGGTCATTAAAAGAATTTTCTTTATGAACAATAAAAGATAAATCTTTAACAATTTTTGGATATGTTGAATATTCTTTATAAACTGATAATTTATTTTTATTTATTTCTTTTTGAATTAATTCGAAATTAAATTCAAATAAATAAAGATTTGGCGAAATATTTAAGTTTTTAGCGAGAATTGGATTAATTCGTCCAAAAATACCCAATTTTTCGTGATTAGAAAAATATAAAGTTGCACTCGCATATGGATGTAAAATATTTTTTTCTTTGACTGGTTGGTATTGTTTCCATTCAATAGACAAATTTAATTTTTTAAATAATTGTTCAATTCGACCTTTTGCTTCAAACCAATTTAAAACTTTTGAAGGTTCAGACCAACTTTCCTTAGTTTGAATTCCACCTAAAACTCCAGCAACATTTTCAAGTTCGTGAATATCATTTAAATCGTTTTTTGAAAAAACATGCCCGTATTCAAATCCTTCAATTATTGAATTTCCTTGATTAATATTTTTTTGGATAGATTTTAAAATGTTTGGTAATAGACTTGACCGTAAATTTGCATAATCTTTAACTAAAGGATTAATTAATTTAATTTCATTTTTTATATATTCATCTTCATTTACTAATGAATATTGAATTAGTTCATTTAAACCTAAACTAATCAAACAATTTGTCAATTTTTGACGCGTTTTATAACTTAAATCTTTTTTACCAATAGTTTTTAGTTTGGGTAATCGCGTTAAAAAGTTATCAAATCCATATAATCTTCCCACTTCTTCAATTAAATCAATTTCCCTAACAATATCATCAGATCGTAAAGTTGGAACCGTTACTTTCCAAAAATTTTCAATTTGATTATACTCAACAGTAAATTTTAATCGCTCTAACGATTGACTAATTGTTTTTGGAGAAATATATTCTTCGGTAGTATTATTCGATTGTTTAATTGGACCTAAAACTTTTTTAATAGTTGTATAATTTAATATAATCGGTTGAGTTTTTTGCTCACTCGGTCGACCAATCGTATGAAATTTACAAATCAAATTTGGATTTGCTATTCTTAATAAAATAATTAATTGATTTAACGATTGTAATAAATTTACATTTTTTAAAGATTTTTCGTATCTAGATGATCGATCTGTTCGTAGCCCTAATTTTCTTGACTGTTGACGAATTTTTGCGGCATTAAAAACACTTCCTTCAATTAAAAGAGATGTTGTTTTAGATGAATAGCTGACATTTTTATTTGGGATAATACCTCCAATACTAATTGGTACGTTATTTGCGTTAAGCATTATTATATCGTCAGTCAAAGTATATTCAATATCATTACTTGCTAAAAACTTTTGATTACTTTTTCCAATACCCAAATTTAACTGAAATTCTTCATTATTTACCTGTGATTGAATTTTTTCTAAGTCATAAAATTCAAACGGATATCCAGTTTCTAATAATATGTAATTTTGAAAATCTTGAAGATTATTTTCAGGAGTTATGCCTGAACAAATTAATTTATCTTTTAACCATTTCGGTGATGTTAGTGTGTTTAAATTTTCAATTGTAACTGCTGTAAATCCTAAACAATCACTTGTTGGCAATAATTTATTTGATAACGTTTTACTTTTTTTTAACCAATTTGAATTTTGCAGTGAATATTTAAAACTTTTTGGGACTTCATTTAATAAGGCGGCAATTTCTAATGAAATACCTTGAATTGATAAACTATCGGATCTATTGGCTGTTGCCGATATATCTAAAGTAATAAATTTTTTTTTATTTACTTCAATTTCGATAATTTCTTCAACTTCAAAGCCTCCTAATGTTAATTTATCAATTAAATAATCTAAATTAACTGTTTCAATATTTACTAATTCGTTAACCCATTTTAATGATATTTGCATTCTTGAATTATTGTAAATTTTTTTAATTCGCTTTAGTAAAAACTAAACCATTTGTTTCTCCATATCTTTCCATAAATCTGATGAATCGGTCCCAAGCTTCAGGATTTTTCATAATATAAATACATTCGATAGCTTCTGGCTTTCCATTAATAAATTGAGCATTTACGTCACGTGTTTCTAAAATTCCTTCTTCATCAATTAAGTACATTCCTGTAATTTCTCCTTCTTTTGCGGTACTTTTATCCAAAATATTTGGATTTTTAAACTGAAAAGTTGCTGTTCCTGTACTACCATCACGAGATCGGGTTAATCGAACATCTGGTAAAACTTTTTCATCTAATCCTTTTATAAATTGAATTTTAGCTTCCATAATTTTATCTATATTTTTAGATTAATAATTTCAACAAATTGTTTTACTGTAATTATGCAAATTATAAAAATTAAAAACAACTCTTTGTTAGAAATAATATGAACTGGGGTGGCAGGATTCGAACCTACGAATGGCGGAGTCAAAGTCCGCAGCCTTACCACTTGGCGACACCCCAAAATCTTAAAGTTATATTTAAGAAATTCAACTATATATATATAATAAATATTGGGCAAGAAGGGATTCGAACCCCTGACACCGTAGTTCGTAGCCACGTGCTCTAGTCCACTGAGCTACAAGCCCAAAATATAACTTTATATAAATATCATACTATATTTGCTTTCATTTCGTAAACCCTCAACTTAATGGTTTTTTACATTAATTTAATTTAACGAAAAGCATTCGTAACAGTTTAGAAGTTATTTTAATAGATTCACCATACATCAATTTAAAATGATGTACGGTGAATAAATTTTACTGATGAATTAATTCGCTTTTTTAAAGAAGCGCGAAGATTTTCCTTTTGAATTTGTAGAATTATCTATTGGTTCTGGAGCTTCAAATTTTGAATCTGAAGTAGAACTTGATTCATTTAAGGTTGCAACAGGTTGTTTTTCAATTTTTTCTTCATTTTCTAATAAACTTGGATCAACATCACTAAAGTCAACTTCAACTTCCAATTCATTTGTATAAGTTAATAATGTTCCTTCAACTTTCTTTCGACTTACAATAATTTTTGTATTTGGATATAAAGTTTTAGATAAACACTGTTCTGCAAGAGTATCTTCTAAATATTTCATAATTGCACGACGTAATGGGCGAGCTCCATAAATAGGATCATAACCTTCATCAGTTAAAAATGCCTGAACTGCTAAATCTACAATTAAATTAATATTTTTTTCTTTTAATCGTTTTTGTACAGATTTAATCATTAATTCACAAATTTCCCAAATATCAATTCGTGTTAAATGATTAAATACAATAATTTCATCAATCCGATTTAAAAATTCTGGTCGGAAGAAGTTTTTAAGTTCTTCATTTACTAATTTGGTAACTCGTTCAAAAATTTCAGGGTCTTTAATTGGCTCCGGAACTGGTTCCCAACCTAAAACTGCATCCGGAGTAATTTTAAATCCTCTTTCTCCCTGTTCTGATTTTGGTTTAATACCACTTTCTCGTTCAATAATTTTAGCACCTAAATTTGTTGTCATAATAATTAAGGTATTTGTAAAATCAATTACTCGACCTTTGGAATCAGATAAACGACCATCATCTAAAATTTGTAAAAGTAAATTAAAAACATCTGGATGTGCTTTTTCTACTTCATCAAATAATACAACTGAATAAGGTTTAGATCGGACTGCTTCGGTTAATTGCCCACCTTCATTATAACCAACATAACCAGGAGGTGAACCAATTAATTTAGCAACTGTATGTTTTTCCATGTATTCTGACATATCTAATCGAATCATACTGTCTTCACTACTAAACATATAGTCAGATAATGCTTTTGTTAATTCGGTTTTTCCAACACCAGTTGGACCTGCGAAAATAAAACTTGCAATTGGACGATTAGGATTTCGTAAACCTACACGAGCACGACGGATTGCTTTAGAAACTGCAATTACAGCATGTTTTTGCCCAATAATTCGTTCATGAATTGTATCTTCCATTTTTAATAACCGTTCAGATTCTGAACCTGTAATTTTTGTAACTGGAATTCCTGTCCAATTTGAAATAACATCCGAAACATCGGTTTCAGTAACCATATCAACATCACGGCGACTAAATCCTCGTGCTTCATTCGTTAATGCAGATTGTTTCATAATTCGAATATGTGTTCGAACTTCCATTTCATGATCTAATAATTGTTTTGCTGCTTCGAAATCATGTTCTTTAATGCACTCTTCTTTATCTTTAATAGTCTCTTGTAACTCATGCATTAAACTACGTAGTCCTAATGGTAAGCGACGGTTTTCTAAACGAACTCTTGCGCCTGCTTCATCTAAAACATCAATTGCTTTATCTGGTAAATAACGATCAGCTACATATTTATCAGAAAGCATAGCTGCTTGCTCTAATGCTTTATCATGATAACTTAAAGTATGATGTTGTTCGAATTTTGATCGTAATCCACGTAAAATTTCAATAGTAGTTCCAACACTTGGTTCTTCTACATGAACTGGTTGGAATCTACGTTCTAAAGCAGGATCTCGTTCAATGTATTTTCGGTATTCATCATTAGTTGTTGCACCAATACAACGGAATTTTCCACGTGCTAAAGCTGGTTTTAAAATATTTGCTGCATCAACTGCGCCTTCAGCAGCTCCTGCTCCAACTAATGTATGAATTTCATCAATAACAATAATTACTGCTGAATCATTTTGTGCTTCTTCAACAATTCGTTTTAAACGTTCTTCAAATTCACCTCGATATTTTGTACCAGCTAAAATTGATCCAAGATCTAAGGCCATAATTAAACTGCCATCTAAGAAATCGGGAACTTTTTCCGTTAAAATTAACTGTGCCAATCCTTCAGCAACTGCAGTTTTCCCAACTCCTGGTTCACCGATTAAAACTGGGTTGTTTTTTGTTCGACGAGCTAAAACAGCAATAACATCATCAATTTCTTTTTCACGACCAATAACTGGGTCTAAATTTCCGTCAATGGCTTCTTTTGTAACATTTTCAGCATATTCATCTAACGTTGGAGTTGCACTTCCTTTCTTTTCGCGTTCTAATAAGAATTTTTCGGCTTGTGTTAAAGGACGTAAAATTTCTTCTTGAGTTTCTTCAATATATGTTAAAATTAAATTTCGTAACTTTTGAATATCAACATTAAGTTTATCTAATGTTCGCATTGCCACTCCATCTGACTCTGCGATCAATGCTAGTAAAATATGTTCAGTTCCAACAAAGTTTTGACCGAGATCTTTTCCTTCATGAACTGCCATTTCTAACACACGCTTAGCTCTTGGCGTAAATGGAATTTCCGAAGCAACAAACCCTGTCCCACGACCAATGTATAATTCAATTTCTTTTCGCGCTTTTTTTAATGTTACTTTTAATTTTTTTAATGCTCGCGCCCCAATTCCGTGTCGCTGTCCAATAACGCCAAGTAATAATTGTTCAGTCCCAACAAAATTATGTCCCATTCTGCGAGCTTCTTCTTGAGACAACATAATAACTTTAATTGCCCCTTCTGTAAATTTCTCAAACATATAAATAAACAGGTAAAATGATTTTTAGATTCTATTCACTTTATTTATAATTAATTATATATAAACTTTTAATATTTTTGTTTAATTAAGTATTATATTTTAGTTATCTTATTAAAAACTAAAAAATTCTAATATTCAATTGGAATATATTATAATAAAAGTATACGGCGGTATGGCCAAGTGGTAAGGCAGTGGATTGCAAATCCTCTATCCCCAGTTCGAATCTGGGTGCCGCCTAATTTAACTATAACTATAATCTTGTCTTTCGATTGAATAATTAGTATTATAATTTTATATAAACTTGGGAATGTGGTGAAATTGGTAGACACGATGGACTTAAAATCCATTGCCTAGTGATAGGCGTGAGGGTTCAAGTCCCTCCGTTCCCAAACGTATGTACACAAATTTTTTTATTTATTCTTTTATTTTCTGGTATATTAAATTATTAATTATATAATAAATTTATTCTGATTGATTTTTCTTAGATAACGAGACTTATTTAAATAAGAATTTTTTTATGACTGAAACCATTATTGCGGTTTTAAAAATTGTTATAAAAATTAAAAATAAAATAATTGAAAAAATTTCTTATGATATCTTGATGTTAGAAAAATGAATAAATTTGTTCATTTTTCTAACCTTATTTTCTCTTTTAAGTATTAAGTTAATATGCTAGACCTAAACTTCGAGTCGTTTCAGCACCTAAATATACACGTACACTTAAAAAATCTGTAGGACAAGCTGTTTCACATCGTTTACAACCAACACAATCTTCAACACGTGGTGAAGAAGCAATTTGACCAGATTTACAACCATCCCAAGGAACCATTTCTAATACGTCCGTAGGGCATGCGCGTACACATTGAGTACATCCAATGCATGTATCATAAATTTTGACAGTATGAGACATAATTTTTTATAATTTTAATATTTGTTATCTTAAATTATAATCTATTTCAATAAAAATGAAGTTATTTATTAAAAAGAAAAATTTTATATTTTTGATTTTACAGTTTAAATATTAACGTGATAAACGTTGAACTTGTTGAATAGCTAAACGGCCGATATTGTATAATGCCCATGATGCTGCAATTAATAATGGTACAGCAACTACAAATAAACGAGTATCCATAAATGACAATCCTTTTTGTGTATAATTATTTAAATTTAGGGAATAATATTTTTAAACTATATTATTATGTTTTATATTATATGCGAAAATTTTAATTTGTACACATCTTCTCACTTTCTAACTCTTTTATTACGAACTTGAAGCTGGGATGTAATAACTCTAGTGAATTTCGGAATAGTTTATCTAGTTAACTGAAAATAATA
>Ga0213867_1000521_pt1 | contig 17323 bp, 14 predicted proteins | sample PICome_12_FD_160120 | JGI IMG/M metagenome (GOLD analysis project Ga0213867, IMG submission 160120) | Coastal seawater microbial communities near Pivers Island, North Carolina, United States - PICO540 | ecosystem: Environmental > Aquatic > Marine > Coastal | place: USA: North Carolina... | reverse complement strand
TCCGTTCTCGTTTCAAGGGTAAGATGTTATTATCGGGATGAAGTCGAAACTTTTCAGTATCCATTCAGCCGAAAAAGAATAATGTTTGTTTTAGAATTTCGCCAAACAAAACCCAAGATTGTTCACGATGTTTAATTTTCAAAAATTGTTGACATGAGGCAGTCTTTTCCTACCCATGTTCAAGAAGCCTTCATCATAAATTGTATGATTTCACAATGGGCCAACTAATCAGCAAAGCTTCATTCAACCTAGCACAAAATGAGATTGAGGTGAGCCATTGATAATAATATTTTGAAACACCACGTGTATGTAACTTACAAATAATATTGCGATAATGTGTAAAGGAAAACATTCTTTTTCTGATAATGTCATTTAGCGACCATACTACGAGGTGCAAATGTATATTTCTATCCAAACATTATAGCAAAATTCTTACAACGGAAGCATCATTTCGATGGAGGCTCGAACGGCTCCATATAGAACACGGGATTTGTCCACCGCACCGCCTACGTACTAGAGAAACGTGGGGATCCGTTTTTCGTAAACTTATATTGATTCGTAGCCTTTGGAGCGATTCGTTGGTCCCATCACCTCCTCAAGTAAAGCGGATCCCTGTACACGTATCTGTTCGAATAAAACCAATGATAGACCAAACTCGTGAAGATGACGACAACAAGAAAGATGTAACTCTCCCACTGCACCAACGCTTAGCTCTGATCAAAATAAATAACGAGATTGAATCTAACAGTGATGCGATTCAAATTCTTGCTAAAAAAGGGGCATGGTTTGGAGCAAAATGGGCAGAACGTAACAAAAAGAGATCAATCGATGGAAAAAATAGTTTTGAATTGGAAAGCAAGAAAGAATTTGGTCTCTGTAAAAAAGACACTCTCAGATTAAAAAGGGGTATTCATGCGGTCGCCCCCAAAGAAGGAAAAGTGATCACGATTGACTCTAATAGGGGAGTGTGTGAGTATCAATTTCCACTAGTTTTTGATGCGAGTGCGAAACAGTGTGAAATTCATGACTGTTGCAGCAAACGCCTTCTGCATCATCTGGTAAATGGATATAATTGCACGCTCTTCGCATATGGACAGACTGGGAGTGGCAAGACATATACTATGAACGGTCCCGATGACGAAGTTTTTAAGTTATCCAAAGCGCAAACATCCAGAGGTATTATTCCAAGAATGTGTTCAGATCTTCTAGAACTCATTAGATTTAGACAAAAACGTCTAAACATAAAGATTCAATCCTCAATAACTGTTACTTACGTGGAGATATTTGGTAATTCAATACATGACTTACTCAAGAGTGGCAAATCTTGTGGTCAAAATCGTGCGACTGCACAACGAAATGTACTCAGTGGAGAAGTGGAAGTTTGTGTGTCATCATTGGAGGAAATACAACGGCTCCTTCAAATCGGCGAATCACAGAAGCGTAAGGCTGCAACAGCCATGAATAAACGCTCAACGCGGGCTCACTCACTCTTCATATTGACACTCCATCAGCATTCTTGTGAATCAAATGTCAGTCTCAAGAGCAAGTTGTTTCTTGTAGATCTTGGAGGTAGCGAAAAGACAAAGAAGAGCAAAATCGAAGCAGGGAAGTCAACACATCTCAATGTACTCAAAAATACTATGGGAGGCACCTTAGATTTTGATCAAATATCAAATGAAAACCAGATAAATCAGAAGGTGTATACAAAGGATATTCATTCGACTGGTTTTGTACAAAGCAATTGCATGCGCGAAGCAATTCACATTAATCTCGGTTTGATGGCTCTCAAATCTTGCGTGGAAGCTCTAAATTCCAATAGGACTCACGTACCATATGCAAATTCCAAGCTTACACAATTACTTTCAGAGGGGCTAGGAGGAAATAGCAGAACATCAATAATTATATGTGTCGCTCAAGAAGTTGCTCATACAAATGAAACCATAGCTGCACTTGACTTCGGACGTGCATGCACAGGTATAAACAATAAATTAATATTCAGCAGTGACCCGATAAAAAGTAGTATCGTAGCAATTGATAAACAAATTGCTGAATGCGAGAGGGAGATCAAAGCAAAGGAGCGTTGGGTTGTTCGTGAAGACCGTTGTGTTGACAAGTTTTCTATCGGATCAGAACGCATTGAAACCGAAAGAAGGAAGACAACTATTTTAGTAGGAGCTGAGAAAGAAAGACGGAATTTAGAGCAGCTTATGAGAAGAAAAGCAATGCTTCTTGGGTCAACTTTCGAGAGTGTGTCACAGGGAAAACGCTTTGGTGGCGAGTTTGGGTTCGGTAATGCAAATGAGTATGGTCTTGGGTTGAAATACATTGCTGGCAACAAAAGCTATAGGAACAATAGATTTCTAGAAACTACTAATCTTGATGACTTACCTGCCATCCTAAAATCAAGAGGTACAACTTCTTGGAATACGGATTGCCAAATCACAAATAACAAGCAATTCCTGAATTGTAAACGAAGCAAACTTGCATACTCTGGAATATCGGCATAGTTAGGTTGCAAGATAGTACACTTGTTGCAGAAGTGAAGAGAAACGAGGAAAATGTTCAGACTCCTTCGACCAAATTTCATGTAATGTCTCGTTTTCTAAGACGAAAACCTTCTTTACAGGAACCCCGATCCGGATCGAGGAAGTGATGAATATTTCTTCGATACGGCCTGTCTTTAAATCTAATAACGAAGGACTTTCAAAAGATATACTTCTGCGACAACTTTGCGCAGCTTCAAGAAACAATGTTCGTGCGTATCCATGTAAGACCTCTTCATGTGCAGTCCGGAGCGTTCCACTCTTCTCTACTACAAATAAATTCGATGTTAAACCCTCCAACAACTTTATGCATTGAGAATTCTCGGGTTCCGAATTGTGCATACATAATATTATCTCCTTGATAGAAGGTTGTATCTGAAAGAAGTTTTCAAGTGGTTTTCTTCGGTTGCACCAACCCGATAATTTCGATTGTGGATTGGTGTCATATCTGCGAGGTAAAGATCGTTTTGATTCTAGAGAGTCCAGCGCTAAAACTAAATCAATGGGATCTGGATTTCTCGTGATGCTTACTTCACATGCATGTCCTTCCACAATCAAACTCGTCATATTTGTAGACGATTGAATAGGTGTCCATAATAATGTGATCATTAGGGTAAAGTTTCTTTCCGAACAATACTGCACATCATGAAAATCTTTCAGGAAAACACGCAGTAACTTTTCACTGCTAGTGTGTGCACAATCTAGTACTTTTCCAGTCAAAAAATTTTGTGCTATGTTGTCATTTTTTGATAAGGACAAGACTGATTCGCGTAATCGATTCAAATGAAAATCCCAACCCCATACTTTACAAGGAATACTATCATCCGCAATCAGTTGGGAGTACTCCGTCGGGCCAAAATCACAACGTAACACCGTATATGCCCCTTCTTGACCATTGTGCTTTTCCTGACAATACTCCAACCATGTACGAGGTGACTTCAGCCTGCCGCCGTCCTCATCCTTCAATAGTGACATCCCTTCATCAGATCCACTTCCGTCGATCACTACTTGAGCTGTTCGAATCCAGTCCCCGGAAAAACCGTCCAAACCGAGCACCATAGCCGTCATCAAAACCAGTATGAATTCTAACCGCAATCGAATCATAATACTTTTTTCATCTGTCCTTCCACTCACTTGTTTTTGAACTGTATGCTTTTATTATATATTAACTTATGAGCGTACCATCATCACGTCAAAAATCAAATCCTGTGTATCAACAACATAATATGTATTTTATCTGGGATATTTCCGCGCAAGCCATCAGCAGCGCAAAGCATGTCTGAAGAACTTTTAGCCACTCAAAGATACTGTGTCACGTTAAGGTATACGTAATTTAGCCAGCCCGCATAGTTATTCCTGTTTCTTAGTCCCCACGCTAAATTGAGAGAATTCGATGGAGTGGGCAATACCAACTATCACACGTCCGCCACCAAACGGTAACATTTCAAATAAATTATTGCCACAGATACCAATCTCGATACAAACTTCTTCGGCATACATCTTGTGTTATAACTCCAATGGTAATGGCAAATATTCGGAACGAAGAAGCGACGAAAGACAAGGGAGGTGCAGCTTTGCTTGATGCAGCTGCGCAGCTCAAGGGGATGCTAGGCATTGGACCGACAACTGATGCGGACAAGGACGTTACGGTCGATATCTCGAATAAGGCGGAGAATCGTGGTCCGATTGAGTCAAATGGAAATGTGTCGCCGAAGTCTCAAAAGAAGAAGAAAAATAAGAAGAATAAATTGAAGCAAGTGAAGAAGGATCAGCAGTCGACACCCAGCAATATTAAGCAACACCAACGTGCTTCAAATAATTCTAGCGGGAATGGGAAGAAAAGTGGAAAGAATAAGAAGAAAAATGGTAATAAAAATACAGTTAATGGGGGCAATCAGAACAAATATGCGTGGAGTGCGTTTCAGGCCTCTCCTGATGCGAGCTCCCTGCCGTTGCCCGCGTTTCAAGATGCAGATGGAAATGGACCCGAGAAATTGGGCAAGAATCTCGTTGTCACTGAGTCGTCTTCATCAGCTGAGAAAAATTTATCAGCCCCTGCATCAACTGTGAAGCCTTCTTCTCAAGACGAAATTGTTGATCACGATTTAGTAAAGGAAACGAAACAGTCTGATCATTTGCAATCAGTGGATCTGATCCGAGAACTTCTTCATGCACCACGTTCGGACGATGAGAAGAAAACGGCGAAGGGGGCTGTTGCAAATGAGGATGAAAGTTCTTTGAGCAATGACTTTAAAAAAATTTCCATGTCAAATGCAAAGGAAGTTAAAAGTTCAAGTGGAATCAATCTGGCAGATGTAATTACTAAGTCACCTACTAGGGAGACAAATTTGATTGCTGATCAGCAAACTAGTCTACCCTCTGTTGTTCCTCCACCAGTCGTTTTAAGCCATCATCAACCGACGCGAGGCGTCGGACCTATCTACGGTTCACCACCGCCCATGCATATGCACCCTCATTTCGTAACAATTCAGGTGCAAGTTCCAGAGAACAACGGCTATATGATGGTTAATACGCCTGCTGGATATCCTGTTCCAGTGCAAATTCCTCCAGGTGTACGCCCTGGTATGGTCATTCCTGTTAACGTTCCGATTCCTCCAACCGGCCCACCAGCTCATCCTGGTCAAATGATGCCGATGCAAAACGGCCCCTATATGATGTCTCATCCTCCTCCTCATCAGCAACCCCAAGCAATGGATACTGATTCGCGTTCATGGGTAGCAGCTGCATCGAACAACCGTGGGCCTATAGAGAAGTAGAAGAACTGTTGGTATTGGCCAATCCGCTTTTGAAGATGACGCTGTTCATTAATGTAGCACATAAATATTTCTAAACGATATGTAAACTTCAGATTTGAAGATACTCATGGCACATCATATTTATCCTCCATGAAACTTAAGCTAACTGAAGATGGTATCTAGAATGATTCAAGTAACGTAGTTGCCAGAGCTGCGTCTTTAATTTTTATCCTTAGTGTTGTTCTGATAGTAAAGAGGTGAACGACTTGGACGTATCTTATGATTCCAACGTTTCCTCATTGAATCCTAAGAAGCATCCCATCTTTCGAAACGAATGTCTAATCGTAGTACATACAACATTTTGATAATTCTCGGTTTCTTATGAAGTTCTCGACTTCTGCGATGCGTTTTGAAAAGTGGAACATCTCCAGAGAATGAAGCGATAATTTCACTATCTACATTTAGAAGGAGTTGGACTACCTGCAAACTTGTTTCTTACAATAGTTCGCCTAAGCTGCTATTGGTTCAAGGTGCAAACAACACTAAACTAACATATCTTGATCACATTTAACATAAAAGTGGGCAACCAAAAAGGAGTTGATAAGGAACGAACAATAAATCTGCAAGATCTGACGACTTAGATCCATCGCTTTGTTTGTATATCTCACAAGACTTTTCAAATACTTGAGAACATCAGTGTCGGATTATTGCCACTAGTTTTCATTCAAAGAACGGAAAACACGGATCCACTGCTTCATCTCATCTTCTGTTGGCATACGCTTGTTCTCTGCAACGAACATTTCGATTAAGTCTTCTAGAACAGCACTTACTTCGTCCCCTTCTTCAGAGTCGGTCATTTGTTCCAAGGCAGCGTCTTCCTTAAGAATTTCAGGTCCAGTTGTTTGAGAATCCATTGCTATACAGTTATATTCAAAATTTTTAAATCAGCGAAATGCTAAAAGTAAAAATAGGAAGGAAAAGAAAGAGACGAACAAGGTAGAACGTGAGCAAGAATATCGATGTTTTGTTAATAATGGCGACCCCATCATGTTAGAGCGGTCCAAGTCGCTATCATGGAAAACCTTACTTTTGTAGAAAACTAAACGAAATATTGAAAACCTTCAAACTTTGTGCTGAAAAAGTATTGCTTGGGAGACTTAATTTATGAACCGTACACTTTCGAGAGAAGTGTGGATCCAGTTCGAATTCGGCGGCTGCAGAGCTAAATCATTTGAATTTAGCCATTTCAAAATCTAAGGGTTTAAAACCTACCAAACTTTGGACTTGGGCTCTTTACCGATACTCGTATATGTACGAGTGTGTACAGAGAGTAAAGATTCATGTGTTGTGTTTTCTGAAGGTTTGCGCAATCCCGTCAAGGTTTCTGCGCGGACTGCGCGGAATGAAATTGCTGTACACTGGACGCACATGAAAATAGAACGCGCGTAGTCCCAGCGTCCCAGGTCCCAGCGACCCAAGTGTGAGAAACCATTCACAACACGAAACCGCCATTACTAGACATTGGGTATTGGGTACTGGGTAATGCAAAGAGGCAAACCTTAATGTGGTATATTGCGATTATCAAAAAAAATTAATATGAAAAGGTCGAATGGCATCAGATCAAGGTCGGATGGCATCAGATCAAGGTCGGCTAACATCTTATTGATGGCTCAGCTTTTTATTGCCTTTTCTGCGCTGTATTGCATGTCTCAAATAATGTTTGTGTATTTGGCAAGGAACAGTACGAATCAGAAACAACCAAGCACCAACATTGGGGTATACCAACCTAAAGAAGATGAACCGCCGAGCAATTCCAGTGGATCGGATGAAGGTAAAAAAGACGAATCGCTGATGAATGAAGGTAAAAAAGACGAATCGCTGATGGATTCTTTACGTCGGAAAGTTAAGTCGCTCGACCCTCCGCCATGGCCGCAACTAGATTCTCGAACAGCAAATGCGATCGCAAATAAAGGCATATTAGTGGGTCCTCAGGAAACTTCTAATGATGCAACGATTGGTAAATTCATCGCCCATTGAATATTTTACATCGATGCAACCTACTATTTTTTCTTTAATCCACTTTTAGTGTCAGCATATTACAACTTTAAATCGAAACATGATACATCGTCGTACAGACAATGGTTCCAGCGTTTACTACGAGCCTCAGATCCTCTTGTTATCTTTGTCGAACCAGACAGTGAATGGGTAGATTTTGTCCGGGAACGAAGGACGCACGCCCCTACTATTATTGTGCCTCAGAAATTTGATGATTTGGTGATGTCAACCACCTTTACGGAGTCATTTTGGCAAGAACAACACGCTATAGACTTGGAGGCAAAAATACACAAAGGAACTGGCGTTTATAAAATATGGAATGAGAAGCTTGTGCTAGTGCACGCTACTATGGAACTAAATCCGTTCGATTCATCTACTTTTATGTGGATGGACGCAGGATACTTTAGAAACGAACAAATATCCCGAAAAAATGGCGAGCTCATTGTCAACCGGAATATTACTTCGGCGGGCGTCCCACCCTCAAAGGTTATGTTAATACATGTACGTAATGACCCTTTGTCAACAAGGGGTATAAACAAAGTGGCTACAGCGGGAAACGCTTTCATAGGAACTAAGGAGGCTATGTATGAATTGTATGAGAAGTATTACGAGACTTTATGGAGCTGGGTAATTGAAAAGAAGTTCTTAGGTTCTGACCAGTTTGTTATGACTGAAACGTGTTATCGATATCCTCAAGTTTGTAATCCAACCTTTCCTGGCAGATTTAAAGACTGGTTTGCCATGTCTAAGTTGTTGAGAAATGAAGAATTTCCGCTCACAAACATTTCTGATCAATTCCATTTCAAGTCCGACTCCGAAGCATTCCCTCTGCCTCCGAAGCAGCCGCCAAAAGTACCTATTAAAACGATGGATATTAAGACTGAAGGTTGAAAAGGCAAATTGTATTGAAAGCTTTTACACAATAGTACAAACAATACCGTCCACTGTAGGTGCAAGAAATGCTAGAGGCAACTATATTAGAAGTCTTAAATTAATAGTAGGGAAGACGATGACGCATATTTTATGTTTCTATCATAAAACAAATAATACCACTCGTTTACCGAACAAGTGACCAGTGAATGATGAATAAGACGAGTTTGAAACTATGCTATATCTCTTTCACAGGAATAGATGGTAACAGTGATTTCTAATTTAAGTAAAAAGTTTTATAGTTGTAAAGAATCAAAAATGTTTGATAACCCTTTCAACTCGAACCAAAAGATAACAGAACGGTCAGTTCGATTGTCAGCCTCTTCACACAACAACTAGTCACTCCTCAAAAATAAAATTACCAACTAGCGATTTCACGGCATCCTCTTCTTGTGGATCTAAATCTGACTATAGTATTACATCGTCACTTGTTTCTCTCCTTCCTAGCAAAAATTTAGGTCCCAATAGAGGGCTGTCAAGTCTTAATATTCATAGGAAGATAGGGAGATTGTTTTTCACCCTGAAAATGGCTCATAATTTTTCCGGAATTGTTAATTTGAATCAGGATGATTGTACGCTATGTCTAACTTGTTCGTTCATATTGTAACCTATAAATATAGACATATATCTGAAACTATATATATGAAAGGACAATGCACTTCAAGTGGTTTTTTGAAGTATCTGGAAAGAATATCTAAAAGTTAACATAAACATGTACACAATTTTGAATTTTGCGCAAAATTTGGAATTTACAAGGCTCTGTATCTCATGATAGAAAGAAGCTATTACTTATTTGACACTTTCCAAACAAAGACTAAAGATACATCTGTGATGGGAGGCGACGACTTTAAGCAACGAAGATAGTCTATAACCCCAAAAATCATTTCCTATTTGGCCTAAATTTCCGTGAAACTTACGAAGAGCTCTATTTTAGTTATTCCAGAAAATATCATCTTCTCCTCCATTATATTCATTATAAATCTACGTATACATTAAGAATGCACTGATATGGAGCTTGGGGTAATTGAGGTTGTCAAAATTGGTTTGTTTCAGCTTTGTCTTATGTTTCTAAAATTCAAAAATGTTGGGAACATACGATCGTTGGAACATACTAACATACCGGTACTGCATAACACGTATGATTGATTCGTATCAATAATCTTTCCAAAATTTTAAGGGGCATTCTTATTTCTTATTCTCTTTTAGGCATTTTGATTGGCCAATTCAAATTTTGCCAATGTTATTCATTATGTTTATTCACTTTAATGAATTTTGTCAAATGACCCTATCAATGGATTAAATAAGAACACAATGGAATTTAACCCTTAAACCGATATTCAGTCTTATCCGTTCCCACTTATATAAACACTAATCACAAATTTTCATTAGAGTACATCGCAAACTGTTCGTTGCGCAACACTCTCCTCTCCTCTCGCTCTATACGGATCCACACATACACGAGTATGGAACTTGAACTCGGGCAGCACTTGACGAAAACGTTGGCGCACAATATAAAATCCTTACCGACACGCACGCAATTACGCTCCTCCTCCCTCCTCACTGCACACCTCTGCTTCTTGTGCTCTCTTAATGAGAAATAATACCGACGACACGGTCGACGGACAATAACATAACTGCATAATTATGAAACGGACACGAGGTTCCGTTCGTCGTGAAGCTGTACAGCGTGCGGCTCAGAAGAAGTTGAAGGAACAACAACAGGATACCGAGCATGAGGTGAAAACAGACGCTATTCGTACTTCCATAATGAGCAGCGGAAAAATTGAACCTGAGTTGATACAATCCTCGTCGTTACCGCAACGAAGCAAACCTACTTGCGACACACAGGACCATCATGATCGTGACCGCGATCGTGGTAAAGTTAAGACACCACACATGACGCCTTCATTAAAGACTCATAAATCTACCATACCTTCCGTGGTATCCAATCCTGCTGCTGCTGGTGTACGTAAATCGAAACGGGTGAATCAACAGCAACAACAAGGCGGTAAGTATTTACATGTTTTACATGTTAGTCTGTGTGACACATATGTTTTCTTGACGTGGAGAGCGTTTGTATGAAAATCGTCCCCTGTTCCTTCGGGGCTTCTTTGACAATTTTGAACAAACGCGAAGTGAATTTTCTTATATTTATTGAAATTATTTCTTGCCTTTTGCATCTTCCTTCGTTGCTGATGTCGATGCATTTTGAACGTCATTTCGTAAATACAATAGCAACTGGTCCATCGCCACAGCATTTAGCGGTACACTATGCCGTGGCAACTGCTAATGCTCCTCCGATAGCTCGTGCTCCCTTGCATCAAAATCGAACCTCTGCTACTTCGTCGAGTTCGAGTTCGCTATCTGAAATAACCCAAGCATTTTTACAATATATTCGAAACAGCCCGGAACATGATAAGATCGAACTCGGAGTATTTTGCCGGGAATACAACGTTACCAAACGTCGCATATACGATATCACAAATGTGATGGAAGGTGTGGGCCTGGTTGAGAAACGTAATAAGAATATTATTGCATGGATGGGAGGGTCACTAGGCGAAGGGCGTGATACAGAAGGGGTACCTCAGGCATTACTGGAAGATCGTGCTGAAGATATTGAAAAAGAAATTATGGATATGAAAGAAGAAGAGGAATTGTTGGATGATTTCTTAGATCGAGTGCAACCATCCAGTATTCCCAATAAACAATTATATCTTCCCTTCGAATCCATACGAAAGAATTACAGCACCAAAGAGACGTTGCTCGGCATTCGAGCACCGCGGGGGACCATGCTCGAAGTCCCTGATCCTGACGAACATATGCCTACTGGACAACGAAGGTTCCAAGCCTTTCTCACCACACCGAGCGTGGAAGCTGGAGTCATTGCGTTGCACATGATACAACCACATGTTGCTTCGTCGAAAGGTCCTGTTGCGACAGCCGTGAGCACAACGAACAGTGCGAAAGGTAAGAAACCAAACCAGTCGCAGCTCCCATCATATTCAAAACGATCTGCGAATAAGGCTGCAGCTGAGGGAGGAACGGCCAAAGCTATAAGCAAAATTGGTGCTGTTCCTGTTTCTCAGACACAAACTATAGCTCCATCCACCGTATCCAGATCTGCAGCCGGACCGCACCCTGGATTTCCTCATAATCCATACATGCACCCCTACTATGCCCATCCACAGATGTATATGAACGTAGCAGCAGCTGTTGCGCAGGGAATGCCATTTCCACCCCCGATTAACTTACCACCAGGCGTTCCTGCCATGCCTCCCATGATGATGGGAGGGAACCTGACAATGTTTCCAGGTTTTGCACAGGGGGAAACTGACTCGAAAAGTGCAGTAGAAGCTACTAAGTCTTTGTCGAAAACATCTGATGATGCTGTAAAAGATGCCGAGAAGGCTGCTAGGGATCAGTTGGTGGTGTCTTCCACTGAAGCATTGACAGCTGATGGAACTCGAAAGCGACGAAAGCTTTTACCAAAGTCCTCGTTATTGTCGCCTCAGACAAAGCGTTATACTGCGAATGCTGGAAAAGCAGCGTTGTTCAACATGGACGTGCAATCTCCCATGTCGGCTGGGTTGAACACAATTCATGACAGCGCTTCGTTTGATGATTGTAAGTCTCTGCCGATGATGAATATGTCTCCTATTCGAAAACCCAGTTTAAGTACCACACCTCCTCGGTCTCGCCGGTTGATGGGAACTCCTCCCCGGCAGCAAAAAGGTAGTGCACATGCGGAGCTAGAGACTCCAACGCATGCAACGCCGTTGAGATCAGCGGGTGCCTTGTTTGGAGATTTGCAGTCACCAAGCTTGAATTTGTTAGAGACGCCGAACGCTGGCCTTAGTAATTTTAGTTCCTTCCAGGAGTCTCCCATTACATTTAATAACTTGCAATCACCAATGTTTATGTGTAAATTTGGTGGAGAAGACGATAAAGGTGATAATGACGACTTTTTTGAACGTGGGTTGTTTTCGAAGTCTTTTGATAGTAAGCACTCTTTTGATAAGGACGAGGATGACGAAGTGGAGGGTTAAGCTGTCACCAACATAAATTACTTTCTGCAACGAACTCTTTCATGGGCATAGAGTTTAATTCTGGATTCTACCGTGAAAAATATATGTAAAATATGTGATTAGATATTGTGTTCACGAGAACGCAATGATATTGAATAGAGATAATACGAAATACTGTTTTTTCGACTTATGTGATAATCGTTGGGAATATTCAAGTAGTTCATACTCGTATTTGATCTCCAAAAGGAGCCGCACCTAAAAGTTTGTTTTGAGAGAAACAATTAAAAATTAGGCAGTAGGCAAATAGGCAGAAGCATGAAGACATTGATATCTCCTTAACGGTAATAAACTAATTGTTTTCGTTGTGAAAAAAAATGAATTACAAGTACCGAAATTCTCAGTAACCGAACGGGTCGCATCAATACCGATGTATGTTTTTTTTGAACGTTTGTGTGGATAACACAACTGGCGACTGGCGACACGATTCTTTTCTCTTTTTCAGGCATAGATAAAAACAATAATAAAACATAAATATATATTTACTAATACTTCAGCGTATGGGCGCGATGCCGAAAACTAAACAAAAGAAATTTTATGCAGTAAAGAAAGGGCGGGTGACAGGCATATTTAATACTTGGGCCAAATGTGAAGAGCAGGTACGTCTTTTCATTTTTGGTCTTAAAAAGTGTACGAGGAATGGAGTAAATCCAAACGAAACAAAATAAATACCTTATCCTTTGTTATTCTGGCTATCCAATCTTTGAAAGGTTAAAGGATTTAGTGGGGCAACTTTTAAATCATTCAATTTACTCCAAGAAGCAGAAACCTACTTGGGTTGCCAATCATTTTCCAATAAACAGTCAAACCTGTTAGATAAGTATTCTGTACAAGACGAGAAGAAAGCGCGAACATGCAGTTCGAACGATAAATTTGATTTAGGTGTAGAAAATGAAAAGAAATCGAACGAAAATTGTATCGAAATGTCAAGATTTTGTTCTGATGTTGGTGAAATAAAAGAAATTCTGTTCGATCGAACAAAAGCCTTAAAACCCTTTTTTGAGAGCGAGCATAAACTTCAGTACAACTTTATTGTATTTTTCGATGGTGGGTCACGAGGAAATCCAGGAAAGGCAGGTTCGGGCTGCTTAGTTGATATATATTTGTCACAAAGCGACGGTCTCGGTGGAAATTGCACTCTGGTTGGGACCATTAAAAAGACTCTTTTTCTTGGTCGTGCTACAAATAATGTAGCAGAATATCAGGGCCTGATCATCGGAATCGAACTTATAAAACATCTGTTGGAGGCAGGGTGTTGTAAAGATAAAGCTCATATCAATATCGAGATAAATGGTGATTCGGATTTGATCATAAAGCAACTTAATCAAGTTTATAAATGCAAAAATACTGGATTGCGTCCTTTATATGAAAAAGCAACTGAAATACTTTCGATTTTTTACAATAGAAAGAACACGAGTGTGAAAGTAAGCCACGTATATAGGAAAGAGAACGCAAAAGCTGATGGTAAGTTCACACATACGGTCTGTATTACTATGCCGGGATCAATATACTCTTCTTATCATGCGAATTGAGTCGTGACAGCGCTTGCAAATGAAGCAATGGATCAGATGCGATCGCGGATAACAGTCGTAAAAGCAGATCTAGCGACGTTACTATCAACGCCCTCGAACCACCGGCTTAACAGCAAAAAAGAAGTTAATAAATTGCATGAGAACGATACTAGTGAAGTGGTTTTGATCGCTCAAGGAGGAGTCGTAGGTTCAGAGGATAGTGTGGCTACTTCGAAAACCTCCGATTTAATGAGTTACGCTGACATCTGAGACTAGAGAAAGGATTCAAAATGTCGTTAATATGAGTTACTCCGCTTACATCAGCAACAATTACTTTCCGAAATCTTGTAATGTAGTATTTCAAATTTACACGGTAGTGACGTCCTTCTCTTTCTTTGCCACTACTTCTTCAATTACTTTCACAAACTTGTCAGTCAATGACTGGATAGAGTTTTGTCCGTCTTTACTTTGATCTTCGCTGATAGAAGAAGACTTTTCTAATTTCTTCACCTTGTCCACACCATCTCTTCTAACATTTCTCACGGCGACTTTTCCTTCTTCGCCAAGTGCCTTAACTTGCTTCAAAAGGTCCTTACGTCGCTCCTCCGTGAGGGTTGGAATATTTAGGCGGATGACACTGCCATCATTATTAGGAGTCATACCTAAGTCTGCCAATATCAAAGCTTTTTCAATGTCATTTAAACAAGATTTATCATAAGCATCAATCTGGAGCTGACTAGAGCTAGGAACCGAAACACCCGCAAGTTGATTCAACGGCGTCGGTGCGCCGAAATATTCTACCACCACTCTATCTAACATGGACGGGTTGGCACGTCCAGTAGATATAGTTCCAAGATTTTTTGATAAACTATCAACAGACTTCGACATGCGTTCTTCGACGTCAAGTTCGATCATCTCCAACTCTTCCGACATGAAGAGGGCGGTCCTGTCACTGGCGTATCTCGTTCCAAAAGAAAATCTTTTGTTGAGGGTAAATGCCGAAGCACAGCCGACTACAAGAAGGGTGCTAGTCGCGGAAATTACCTTCATTTTCAATCTTTTCCCTCTTTCAAGTTCCAACAATTACAAAAGGTGAATGATTACTCAAATGATGGGTTAATATCAGCTTTCGAGTCTCGGGTCTCGGTCTCGGGTGACAATCATTCAGCGCAGAAAGCGAGAGTGATGTCAGTGAGGGGGGATAAAATGGTTGGAAGTTGGAACACGTTGGTAAGTTTAGATTCTATATATACTTAGGTTTTCCGCTTATGCGCAAAGACTTTCAACACAGTGAGAGTGATAGTGATAATCATCTTGAGACTTGAAAGTTGAGAGTTGAGGGATAAAAATGGCTGGAACACGTAGATAAATTTAGATTCTACCGGTTACCAGTGGTGCGAAATTTACATTGTACTTCGAAGTACATTGTACACAATACAAACAAGCACGCAAACAATCGAAACACGGAATTATTTGAACAAAGAGGCACAAACGATTCGTTGTGAATGCATTCCCTCGCCATTTTTCAAAGTACAAAGGTATACTAAAAGTTATCACGTTTAAAAGTTATTATTGTGCTGGTTGGAAAAAATGATCTGGTTTCGATACTTAGCGTTTTATGCAGTGTTATCCATATCCATCGAATGGTCACACTCGTTGGTCCAACCCCCATTTCTTTCCAACTCAATGCAGTCTATATTCGGGGGCATAGGTAGCAAGTACAAGAGTTTCTCAGAGGTTAAACGGCGAAACGAACTCTGTTTGAAATTACTGGAAACCTGTCGTAATGGAGAAAAGGATCGAAAGGTCATAAACGAGATTGTCGAAGAACTTTCACTGTTGAATCCGACAAGTTCACCTTCAATAAGTAGCTTGCTCGAGAAAGATTGGAGACTGTAAGTATAACCATCAGTATATATATATATATATATTAATAATGATATAAAGTTCCTTCTCTCACTAAATGAACCGCGCATCCTAGAGAATGGACTACTGAAAAAGAAATCAATTTGTTTTCGGACTGGAATTTGAGCGATGAAATTTCGCAATCAATTGTAGGCAGCAATATGAGAAACTTGATTGTGTTCAAGAATGGAGGTAATTTTTCTGTAGACGTTGAGCTAGGTGTGGATGATGTAAATCCTCTGAGGACTAATATTAAGTTTGTTTCGGCTGCTTTGGAATTGAATGGCTTGAATATTAGACTTCCACCTGTAGGCGAAGGATGGTTCGATACTCTTTATCTTGATGAAAACCTAAGGGTGCAAACCAATTCTCGCAACGATGTATTTGTGTTTAGTCCCAAATAGGTCTATTTGTTCATGTTATACCTACTGAGTAACCAGCAGAGTATTTGGTATTTGATGCGATCGGGTCCAATGTACGTTCTAAATTTAACGAGAGTGATTGAACGTTCTTTCTACTTTTTCAATAATAAATTTGATACAACACCAAATTCGAAAGACGACTTTTATGAAAGCTCGTGTCGAATATACGAAAAATTACAACCGAATGGGTGATTACCATATTCGATATCCGCAAGATAAGCGATTTACATGGAGGTTTTAGTTTACAGTTATGGTACTTGGCAAAAAATGCATTACCGGTACTGTTCTAGCTTAATCCATTTAGACCAAAACTGTTGACCAGATGATCAAATTGAGAGAGGCGTCAGATCTTTATGAATATATCAGGGACTATGGCACTGTGTAGGTTGATGGAAATATTAATCTTGTATGAAGGATATATCCTGATGCGCACTGTGTTGTGTATGCAACCAACCCTAACCGTTTATGATTCGTAAATTGAATATATTTCATAACTCTCAAGAGAAGCGAATAGTTTACCAGCAAAAGAATATATTCCTTCATCCTGCATGTCTGAAACCTCTTCATTGATTTATAAATTAAAAATTAATATCGAAGAATTGAATTATTTACGAGTATTATCCTAATTGCTGTGACGAAACACGGATGTTCGACACACCACAAAAATTAACCTTTTTGACGACACATTTCTTTTGTACATAATTCTTTCCAAGATTTATCACGCCATATTCTTTAAAAGGAACTGCGAAACCTTTTTCGAAATTAACTTTAATGAACCTTACTTACAATAGAGGGAAAACGATGACGCGTATTACATGTTTCGATCATATACCAACTGTTATTACCTGGACCAGGAGTGATCAATAGTGCAAGAACAGCTGCAAGAACGCACAACGCATATTTTACTTTAACCGCATTTATATTTTCTAGCTCTCTTACACAAAGACAAAAAATCAAAAAATGTGAAGATAAGAAGAAGAAAAAGAGAGAAACACGCACGCAAACAATCGAAACACGGAATTATTTGAACAAAGAGGCACAAACGATTCGTTGTGAATGCATTCCCTCGCCATTTTTCAAAGTACAAAGGTATACTAAAAGTTATCACGTTTAAAAGTT
>Ga0213867_1000519_pt1 | contig 17336 bp, 11 predicted proteins | sample PICome_12_FD_160120 | JGI IMG/M metagenome (GOLD analysis project Ga0213867, IMG submission 160120) | Coastal seawater microbial communities near Pivers Island, North Carolina, United States - PICO540 | ecosystem: Environmental > Aquatic > Marine > Coastal | place: USA: North Carolina... | reverse complement strand
TTGATAAATTCAGACAACATTCAATATGCAAGTGTTCAATGTTTGTGAATAGTAGATGTTCTTTGGTAGCTGGACATTGACATTGGGCACATCACAGTCTGGCGTCAGTGTATCATGTTTGCTCGTCGTGCTGACTCCGAAGTCCGAAGAGGAGACAACCAATCGTGGTTACCATATGGCTAAATATTTTTGATTGGGCATCTTTGCGAATTCCGCATGGATATGTGGCATTTCAGATTTTTGAGTGTATCTTTCTTTCGCAATCTCCTTTTCAGATCTCTTATTTTCCATTCGATACTTTTTGAAAACAAAAGAGTGTATTGTGAAAGCTCATGAACGCATCCTTTTGGGAGAAACATCGGAGTTTTTAGCAAGAAAGTAGAAATGATTTGTAAACCAGTTCAATGGATGGCTTTGATTTGGGTCGTCACTAGAATTGGAGAATGTCAAGCTACAAATTCGAAACCTTTTGACCGATCTCGAAATAATGAATTTATAAACTCTAGGTACTCTACTAGGAGTACGCCAAATATATCAGTGGATCGAGAACTACTGGATGGAAAGAGACAGATTTATTATCGAGGTGGAAGTAATGGAGTCGCTATTAGACAACCACCGAACAATCATTACCGACATGTGCCTACTGAATCTAAACCTCCTTCTGCGCCACTTTCGTCCAAATCTATCTCTGATACGTATAATGATATCCGAAAACGAAGAAAAGCTCTTCGCAGAAAAGAAATTGTCATGCTTGCTTTTGCAAGGATAGCTTTCGTCCTCGGCATCCCACTTTCGTTGATTCCTTTCGTTCTTACCGCAACAGTGAGCTTGGTGCTTTTCATTTTGAACATAATTTCGTTTGGGTTTGTAGGATCGAATCTCGCGAAAATTTCAATATGCCTACTTCGGATTAATATATCTTTTATCATGGCATGCATAACCGGTTTAATCAATCCTTATTTTGCAGTTTTTGGACTCGTTGCAGCAGTTGGTATAAACACAGTCGAGATGACAGAACCAATCCTTCGTATTCGTTTTGCAAAGGAAGTGCGAAAGCTGAAGCATCTGCATAAGTTAATTTCTGATCCAGTGCTAGTGGAAACGATTTCAGTAATAATTAAACAGGCCCATCATGCATCGTCCTTTGTGACATCCAAAGTTGAAAGCACTGCGAGTAAGGGCAAAAGAAGATTAACAGGCTTCGGTCGTGCCCAGGTTAAACGCATTGAAGATATGGATACTTCAGCTACATATATTGTTGAGGCATTAATCGACTCATCTGTTGTTGCTGACTTCGAATCAAAACTAGAAGCGAAATTACCACCTGCCGTCATGAAATGGGCCCGATTACAACTTAGTCAATTGAGGTCGTCAGGAATACTGGAATCCGCGGCGAAACAGACTCTTTGTTCACTTCAGGAAGACTTGTCATCAGCGAAAACAATTTTACCCTATTTGGAGGCATTACAAGAAGTTGGTAGAAGGCAAAAATGTTAGAGCAAAGGAGCTAGCAAAGGCGACAAAAAATAGAGGCTTTTACAGCTAGCATTCACAATATTTTTTGCTTGAATTATACCCGGTAGTCTCGGATTCAGATCAAAGCAAAAAACAATAGTTCCATTTTCCAAGCAGCTCTACAACAGACTGCACTATTGTATTATTAATTGTTTACTCTTCTTACTTCCACCTAATGCTACCGTTTTAAATGAACTTATAAGTATTAACTTTCTTACGCTATGGTTAGTGATGTTCGCGGCTGCCCAAAAGGCTGAAACCAACACTAAGCAATGAATTTGACTAACTTTCTGCATCGGTTAGAGTTTAATCGACATATGCGACTGCTACAAAAATACTAAACTATTAATATCTTGTGTTGGAATAATGATTGGATTCTGGTTATTGAATTTTGTACTCCTTGTTCGCCGAGATACCGAAACTGTGTCAAAGAGTTATACATAATAGCAATTATATCTTATCGTTGTATTACGTCTGTAGATGATATTTACCACTAGCAAATATATACGTCGTTGACTTCATTCGAAATCTCGTACAAAATCTTACAAATTGCTTTTGAGCATCGAGGATGTTTCAAGATGACTAGTGTTAATGTGAAAACTCTTTTTATTTGTACAGCATGATTTCATCATCTTCATTGCTATCCTTATCGTCAACCAACATTGGCATGTCTTCAGCTCCGAAAAGACTATTTCTGCTGGTAAAAACCTTGGAATTTTTCCATTTATTCGGCATTAAACTTCTTCTCACCGCCATATTAAAGCGTTTCGATTTTTTCATTGCAACACTAAATCCTATTAACCCACCAGCAAGCATTGCTACAACACCGATAAGGACCGCGTGAAGAGATGAAATTCCGGTAATGACTTCTTCGTCGTCTTCAGACCAGTCTACAAAGTAATCGTTTAATGAGAAACTTTCATCTCATGGCGTGATTTAGAAAACTGTACGTAACTTACCATCATCAAATTCATCATCATCTGCGACAGTTGGACTATATTTTAATTCGGCAGTACCACCGAAATCACATGTTGCTCCTTGTAATTGGTGCAATTTCCAATATTCGTTATAAACCAAACTTGCCTTTTTCGTTAGTGCCTCACCATGGAGATTATCAATGTTGCTTTTGTCGTTCAGCTGCCCCATGGCCCATTCTAAGTTTGGTCGAATGTATTGCTCTTTTGCATCAGACCTTGCCACGCAGACGAATTCGCCTGCATCCTCACGCTTGCATGCCGAACGAATGTGATCGGATTCGAGACTACCTGTTGGAATCCATCCTCTTTCTACTGCTAAGAGATAACTCCATTGCGCTTCTGGTACATCGGTACGGAAGTTCCAGAAATAGAAGCCTTTTGAGAGCATGGTAATTAGTGTAATGTAAAGTATATATTTTTCTACAATTGTATATTTACATACCATGACCCACGCCTGCAAATGCATTGATTTTCTTACGAGCGAGGTTTGTCATTACTTCATCAGTTCCATCACGATCAGGAGGCGCCTCCGGAGGGGCATGAATCCAATCAGTTCCATTTGCACTACCAGTATGTTCCTTAAGCCAGTCTCTATCAGTTGGGCAAAGGCCCCAACTTGGACCAGATACTCCTGTACCATAAGGTCCAAGATAGGGACGATTTGGGTCAACTGGTGTACCAGGCTGATCAGTACCCATGTAAGGATCAGGACATGGGACGTATTTACACGGAAGCATAGGATATCCAGGAACATTATCATTGAATCCGTTCAAGAACATTGCACAATTATCAGTCGCCAAACTCCATTCACCCACGATAACTGGTCCAAATGCTGCCTCCATACCAGCAATAGCTTGCTTCCAAGAACAGGCATCGTGATAAAATGAAATACGTGATGACGGTGTTTTCCAAGCTTGATAAATGTGTGTATCTAACGCCCGATCAGGACACCCACTCATAAAACCACCCCAAATGTCGATATCAAACCTAAATGAATCATGCATAACAAATTTCCAATTAGGAGCACCCTTTTTTACAATCAGATAACTTTCAAAATAGAACGACTTAAGCTCGTCGATCGGCTTTTGTAGAATTAGCGAAGGCAGCGAGCGAAAAATAAAAATTCAGATAAACCATCTATTTGTAATCAATGACGAAGATCAAAAAATATATTGATTACGTACTGTGAACTCCCACGGCTCGTTTATTGGCTCTAGACCAAGAACTGCAGGGCTATCCTTGAATCTCTCCACAAGGTTCGATACAACAGTTAGAGCATGGTTAATGTTGTCCATGTCAACTGCCGGATACGTCATTGAAGCTCTATCAAATGTTCCCATCCAATTTGCCTCTCGAATTGGCCAATGCAAAAATGTTGATGTATCACCTTCGGGCCACTTGCTAAACTTACTTGTCCACTCGACTCTTCTTGCTTGGCCACTATTATCAAAACCGTTCTGAGAACCTTTCATTGTATGAACGTCTAATAAAACGCTCAAATTATATTTATCAGCCCAGCCAAGCAATTTATCAATATAATCAAGACTTCCATCAGTACATCCTGCAAATGGACCATAACTATTGAAACTCCAATCACCTACGGGTAAACGAAGAGAAGTCACATGTGCAACTTCGGCGAGTTCTTGAATAATTTCTTCAGTTACCCAGGTGTCCCAGTGTCTCCTCAATTGCTTATTTGCTTCCTCAGCTCCAAGCACCTCGCAGAACGTGTATGTATCCACAGCGGTTGTAGTCTCATCCTTTCCGAGAAATTGATAAAAAAGACTAAACAACAAAATTGCGATTGACACAAGAGGATGAGGCAAAAGCAATCAAAAAAAATAAACGTTGGACAATATCGAAAAACCTTTTTACAAAAGTGGCTTACCTTGGAGTGATCCTATATTGATAGCACAAAAAGTTCATAAATCAGATTAGACAAAAAGAATCTAAAGTCAAGAGAGCCGTTCACGTAACACTTACCATGGCTCCAAAACCATCCAACCCCCTAGACAAACTCCCCTCACCTGGGTATTGAATGGCTCCGTATGGGCGTCAGCAGAGCAGGTATGCGTATCCCTATGAGCGACGAAACTATCAAAAGCAATATCATCGTTACCGGAACTCTGCTGTAATTTACGACGACGGTTGTCTCGGAAATTAAAGCCATCCTCCATGATCGATGAATGGTCGATAAAGTCTGGTCTGAACTTCTCGGCATGCACTGGAAAAGTACAAGACGTAGATGAAGAGTCTGAATCCTGCGCATTGACATTGCTAAAGGCAAGACCTGCTATCGCGTACCAGCACGCAATGGGAAATTTCATGATTTCAGATGCACCAAAGTCCGACGATGTTGGATTTGGGTACGAGGATAACGTTGACTGTAACCTGAAACTTCAACAAGAAACGATAACCTACTCGCAATCACACCTAGACTCTCGAGAGTTATAAATGATTGAATAGATTACGAAGGTAAGTCTTGTTGACGAGTAAGGGATAAATCTAAAACGTCTGCAATGCAACTTTTGTAATCTTGTCGATATTTTGTGTGGAGTGAATATATCGAAGATCTTCCGTGACACGTGATAAAATACATAAGATTCGACGAGATTTGGAAACATCAAAAAGTTTCAACATACAAGATGTCTAAGATCTAAAAGATGTCATTCTGGATTGAACATTTGTTTAATTTTCATTTGTGTGTGGATGAAAATTACACCACGTGTATTCTAAACGCATAATAAATTCGTATTCAACGTCTGCATGACGTCGAACTGTAAATGTACATAAAGTACAAATGTACATGAATTTACTTATGTAGTGATCATTTAGGATATGACGTCATAGCGATCTTTCCATAAACACATTATTCCATGTAGAAAATTTAGTTCAATTTTCTTCAACAGTTTTGATACTCTTCTTTGTATTAATACATGATGTACAAATATAATGTAGGATGTGCCTCCTATTTCTTTCCAAAGAGTGGGCATAAAAGCAATCCCCAATAGGATTGTTTCAATTAATTCGCGTTTCTATTCGCCCATCTGTCTCGAAACCCGTTGGGCGGTCATCTACCAGCTACCAGGTAATAATCATGATCAATGAAAATTTTAACCTTACACATTCGATTGAACTAAGAACCATACTTGAAATCTTATTGGCTACAATAGTCTCTCGGATAGGAGTTCGGAAAGTCGTGTAAATGCTTGAAGCTCACACTCACACAGACTGTTGGAATAATGGAAGGTTTGATGATTTGTGCAGATGTGTTGTTCATGTCGATGGTCGATGGTTCTGATAAAAATTTTGTCAAAAGATCTGTAGATCTCAATGTACGTGTGTGCGAAATGCGGAATCACAAAATGATGTTTCAGCAGAAATGTACACCATACACTCCATCACTACATGTACTTCACATGTTAGACGTATTGGATATCTTTCTTTGGGTGCAGAAACCGCATACGACTTCGCCTAGTCTAACCTACAATCGGATAATCCAGAAGATGAATGTTCCATGATGCAAAGATTTCTGTTTAGAAAATTTCCTGCATCGAGCAGGTCCTCCCTTTCAAAACGCCCTATCCGGATGCATTCGTCAATTTAATAAATCATCTCCGATTTGTTCTCCGGTGTCTTTCTTAAAGAAGTGTTTGTATCGAATATTTTCTCTCTTTCACAGTTGTTATTGACCATTTCACCTTTAAAAAATTTTCATTTTTACGGGCAATTCATGCTTCTTGAAGTGGATGATGAGGACGAGTACTTTACGCAGAAACAACGGAAAGGTAAAGAACATGTTATACTCAAAACGAAATGACAACAAGAACTATTCATCTAGCTAAGTACATACTTCCTCACATGTTTATTTATTTGAGCTAGGAGCATACCTGTTACAATGTACCGTAAATATACGTTCATTAACTTTCCAAATTGATTGCAATAATGTTAGAGTGAAAATTATGGATAATTGCCGTAAAAATGCAAACATATATTTCTTACATCGACTATCACTCATTTTTGATGCCGACGCAATCACGATAGGTGAACTATTGATTCAAATATCGTGCACTGCAATTTAATAGACAATATATGTAGTTTATCTGGGTATCATTCAATCCATTCAACACGGTGGTGTGTTGATAGCGCTCATATTATTTAAAAGTAGTACTGAACTTGAATAAGAATCTTTTCATACAACCAATATTGTGTCTGGTAATTCTCACTTTATGCAGATAAAGTTTATGGTAGAATGTTAATGCTTAATGCCCCCTATCTTTAGATTGCAGTAAAAAATATGGATTCTGAGCTGGTATGCGTATAAATGAAAGAAATGCTCCGATCCATTTATTCCTTTCATGCTTTTGTTACCCACACAATCCTTACTTTAGGTGCTTGGTGCTGCATCGAAAACATATCGCATATCGGTCCATAAATTTGCGCTTTTTGGTTTCTGTCCCCTTTCAGCCCTGATAAGATCTATGCGAATTTTCAAGAAACAGCTCATTCAGGTTTTTGGGAACCTCGTCACTCGTCGTGTGTCGAATGCTCCTTGAAACTTTTTTAGTGACGGTGTATGAGAAGAACACATCATACCTTCATTTCGACTACTTCACTTTGTTACAATATCATCTTCCTAATTCCTCATTAAGGGCGCACATCTGCTGTACCACAATAATCAAAATGACGCGACTATATGCTTTCGCTGCAGCAGCTCTTTTATCATTGTCGTCCACCGAAACATTTGCATTCACGACCTTTCGAAGTTATACACACAATGGACGGCGTACTGGTTTAGAAACATCCATTCATGGAATGCCAAATCTTCCTATTGAAATACCTCCAGTGAAAGAAATCTTGAGTCCTGCAGATGAATTTTTGCGTTCTATAGACTCTGCTACAGATGCAGTTATCCAGGATGCATATGAAAATGTTTTTGTGAAAGTATCATCGTTGGCTCATGAAGTGATGTCTTCGTCTGTGGTGGATGAATTTTCGAAGCAGTACGCGGCTCATCCTGAAATTGCTGAGATATTAAAACAAATAGAACATGTTATTAGTGAACTCCCTCCGTCTGCTGCTCTCATTGGGAGTGCTGTTGTTACATACGTGTTAGCTTCGTCTGCATTGGATAAGTTATCGGGAGGTACGTGATAACCTGAATACTCGATGCTGCATTCTTTTCTTGAGAAATCATTTACTCTAAGAATGATTGTTTGTTGTAAATATACAGAGCCGGAAGCTCCATACCGCCCTTATCCACTGAACAAGTACGACGCAACCAGTGCCGCAGCTTATTTCTCCGTTCGACCATTAATGGTTCTCAAGCGAGCACTTGAAGTGTTTAGTCTGAGTGCGAAATTTACGACAGACTTGGCGTTTGACTTTTTAAACAATAGAATCGATGAAAATTCTGACACTCGATCATTGGAGTTGGCGAAGCTACTTACAAATCTTGGTCCAAGTTTTATTAAGATTGGACAGAGTTTGAGTATCCGCACGGATATATTGTCTCCTGCGTATGTTCGTGGCTTGAAATCCTTGCAAGATCAAGTACCTCCGTTCTCGTCCATCGAAGCGAGAGAAATTTTGGAGAGCGAGTTAGGTGGAAAACTTGAATCTATATTCGAATCACCGTTTCCTTCAGAACCGATAGCTGCCGCGTCACTGGGTCAAGTTTATCGAGCTAGGTTAAAGTCGTCGGGTCAGGAAGTTGCTGTCAAAGTGCAACGCCCAGATATAATGACACAAATTGCACTTGATATGTATCTTATTCGTGATATTGTTGCCCCGATACTCAAACGCTTTTTCACTTTAAATACTGATCTTGTGGGAGTTACAGATACTTGGGGAATTGGTTTCGTCGACGAACTTGACTACACAGCAGAAGCAAATAATGCCAAATTTTTCACCGAAAGCATACAAAGTACACCGCTAGCGGATGTTGTCTTCTCACCAACTGTAGTTGATAAATATACAACCGATAAGGTTCTTACGACAGAATGGATAGTTGGCGAAAGACTTGACAAATCCTCTCAAAGTGATGTTACCATCCTTACATCAATTGCAATGAATTCTTATCTAACGATGCTACTGGAGACTGGAGTATTACATTGTGACCCTCATCCAGGTAATCTTTTACGTACTGAAGATGGAAGGCTTTGCATTTTAGATTGGGGTATGGTTACCAGGATCGATCCAGATTTGCAGGTGACACTAATTGAACACATGGCGCATCTCACTTCAGCAGATTATGCAGAGATTCCGCGAGATTTGCTTCTGCTGGGATTCATACCGGAAGATAAAGCAGGGTTAATCGCAGACTCTGGTGTCGTTGAAACGCTTGCAGAAATTTATGGGGCGTGGACAAAAGGTGGTGGTGCCGCAAAAATCAACGTGCCGAAAGTCGTTTCGCAACTGCAGAACTTAACTGCGACGAAGGGTAACCTATTTCAAATTCCTCCATATTTTGCGTACATAGCAAAGAGCTTCTCTGTTCTTGAGGGTATTGGATTGAGTAATGATGAGAACTATAGCATAATCAATGAATGCCTACCTTATGTGTCAAAGCGACTATTGACTGACAAAAGCACTAGAACTGGTGGTGCTTTGAGTACTTTTATTTTTGGGGCGAATAAAACTGATAAGAATAGAATAATTGACTACAAGAGAGCGGAGCAGTTGGTCTCAGGGTTTGCGGACTATTCCACATCGGCATCTGGAGCATTGCTTGGTAAAGATGTATCTGACACAAAAGTTATCGAGGAGCAAGCGGATCAGATCTTAGAGTTGCTTCTTGCTGACGAAGAAGATGAATTGACTCCTCTTCAAGAGATATTCTTGGAGCAGTTGGCCAAGATTATAAGTAGTAGTAGCCGTGGAGTTTGGGGGCAGATTCGTCAAGCGAGTGGAACTTTACCTTCTGGAAGATCTGTGTTAGGCACTTTGATTGATCCAATTGGCTTTTGGAGAACTAGTCCTGCAGTAGCTGTGTCAGAAATGGATAAACGAACAATTGAGACCACAAGAAGCCTTATAAAGCTTCTACAAGATAATAGCGGCGTGGAAAATATAAGTGACTTAACGGGTCAATTAACAAATCAGCAAATAGTGGATGTCATGTCAACAGTCTCCCGAAAACTTTGGACAAGACGTTCGAGTGTATTCAAGACGGGAAGGAAGCTGGCTTTGAATCTGATTCAGCTCACGGCAGATAAGCTTGAAGAAGGGGAACGTGTTACTGTAGAGCTTCACACGACCTCTTCGGAACAGGCTACTAACGATGGACGGATACATAGTTCTTCGAATCCTGCACGATCAAGAAGTCGTCGATTGGAAGATGCTAGGCGCATGATGGAGAAGCTAGAGTCGGAAGAAAATTATTCACGTCCGCCGACGTCATCAATGGCTTCACAAGCTTTGACAGAAGAACAAAATCTTACAGTTCAAGTTGATAGACCGGTAAGTGCCACAATACATGTAAACAATGGCAAGTGTATTGAGTATGATGATAGGAGCAGTAGGTTTTATGAGAAGTCCGATACATTGTAGAAACTATCTTTCTACTCTACTATACTTGACTAAGTTTGTTTCACTATCAACCAGGTGTAAATCTTGTCAGTTTTTGAAACTTTTTCGTTTCTAATTTAGGGCTATGTTTTTCATCAGTGAATCAGCGTGGGATAAAAGAGAACATGTGCGTTCTTTATGTTCTGTTGAAGAAAATATTACACACTATATATCTAAACGGTTTGTTTACCACTATCCTTAGTTAAAATATAATGAATTAACCGTGCAAGAATAACTCGAGAGTTCATATGTTAGATATTCACATTGAAAGTACGCATAATCTAATCTGCTGCAAATAGACTTCTTTTCCCTCATCCCAAGTCGAATCCATCTGTTTTAATTACGGTGTTATGATACATAGGGGTTTATAATACATAGGAAATAGTACATTAGTAGGACACCAGAATTGATCTAGAGCCGAATTCTACGCATATCATGCACCTTCACGTTAGTAATCAACCACTGTTGGTTCTGTTGATATGGAGTCTTTCATTTCTTGTGAATTCGTTGTTTGTTGTAGTCCATTCCTCGTTTCAATGTTATCTTCTTCCATGTTTCTGGTTTCAATAAAAAGCCACTTAAACCTTTCATACTTGTCTAATGTAGATATCATACCATGCTGATAAGTTGTGATCGCATTTTCCTCCTCTTCTCCATCTTTGTAAACTCCTTCACGGTCAATGCGCTCTTCTATCGCTTGGTGAATTATTCGCACAAGGAAGAAAGTGACAAAAAAATTAACAAAGACACCGATGAACAAGACAGCACTTGACGCGTGTGCGTTAGCCTTGACATCGAAGCATGTGTCGTGACCGTGCAATATTGTATCAAAAAATTCACTTTGCTCCAGAAAGCTATCGAGATCATCGCATATATCTCCAACAATGTAAGCTGCTATGTCTGATATTTCTGCTAAACTCGCAATTATCGAAAGCAAGAAAACCTCTAAAGCACTCCATGCACTTGACAACTCAACAAGCGAAAACAATAGACTTTGTGTCTTTGTATGCATTGGTACTCTATATATTATGTACATCAATATGAGACAAGTAAATGGCATAGCAACACCAAAGAAGTAGTAACATCCTTGAATAAACAAAATTCCAAAACCATCTTCATCTTCAACACTTGACGGAATTTCTTTCCCAATAACTAGTACAGAATAATTTCGGTCTGGATCGTCAAGAACAAGACCCGCCAAACCGTAAAATGTAAATTCGTAACTTTTCAAAATAACTCCCACAACCATCAAAACTGTGGACAGAATTAACCCCCCTAGTATGAGTCTCACCGCTGGCTTGCTGAGTTTTATTCTTCGGTTACTGGTGGAGTCTTTGCCAACAAATTCGTGATCTACTAGCGAATAAGCTTCAACTACAGTTCCTTCCGGCAGAACTTTACGAGCGCAAGAATGTCGATGATAAAATAGTACTGTGTGACCCATCACGATACTCATAATAGTCGCTGTCAGAAAGCAATAAAATCCTGTCCGAGGATTTGTATAAACATCAAACACAAGTTGTTGTCCTGCGATATCAAGTTCCAAATGGTATCGGAATGCGACAATCATAATTTGAAGAACAAATGCGTCAACAAGGGCATACTTTCCAATTGCCTCAAGGAATACGAGAAGTTTTTCACGTGCATTCACACTTAATATGTTTTGTGGGGTTAACCATGCAAACATCATAAGCAAAAGCTTAACATACGGTACTAAAATGCTCATCGTGAAAATCAAAATCAAGAGCGCATATGTACCTGCATCCCACATATCATGTAGAATGCTGACAAGGCTAAATTCGTATATAGCGTCGTTCGGGTCAAATGTTGTTGTACCCTGTCCATCGCCTTTATCTGCACCAAGCCTACCGTCGACTGTCGCCCCAACTTTGCCATTACTTATGGCGAACAGACAAGCGGTACAACACAAGGCAAGAGGCACAGCGTAGCGAACAAATGTTGGAATACGATCGTGTGTGAATAATGATGCCGTATAGTTGCATGAAACCGACGAAGTGCGAACATGATTAGCAAGGAGAGGCTCAACCAAGCTGGCTTCATCGCTGACTTCTTGCGAAACCTTCACACTTGGTTCTGACGCCATTTGTTGATTGTCAGCCATGAAGACATCATCGTTCGCAGATGACACTGATTCTTCGTTACTAACTCTTGAAGAATTGCGCCTAGCAGCAACAGTCGCCACACCGGTCACTACTGCACAAGAAATTACAATAAGTGATATCTTCCACCACAAACCATCATCATCATTGCTATCGGTGCCTTCACTACCATTTACATTTACACGATTGATCGAAGGGATGTCATCGGCTTTTGATTGCGAAGCCAATGCCGGTGTGGATGAAATTTCGGTCGGACAGATATGAGGCGCTATATTCACTTCAACCTCTGTCCATCGATTTACCATACCCTGAGCAACACTTGCCGCTTTGTGCAAAAGAAGGTCGATCATTTGTGTCAAGTCACGCCTGCCCACAAAAATATGCCTTTCTTCTCCATCAACATGGTTCGCGATGGTATCACTTCGAAAGAGTCCTGGCAACACTTTTGACCAGACGTCCAAATTTAAGGTTCCGACCCCCAGACTCGTATGGTTCATCCCAATTTTATCAAAACTTGCAAATAGGCAGCTCTTTTCGTGCAGAACTTGTCCCACCGTTCTATTGGCAAGAGTCGACTTGTCTAATAATGCTCTCACAGAAGATGTAAAGGACAAATCAGCCAGATGAAGCGTGCTGCGCATCACTTCCACCACCTTACTTCCATTAGGATGTGAAAATGTCCATTCTGCAGTAAAGTCGAGACTTAGCGGATTACATGTTTTTTTAGATGTATCATATGAATGACTGTTGGGGCAGTTATTGCTGTACAGCTCTGTGTTCAGCGCATAAGGATCATTCTCCACTGGGGCAAATATTTCAGACTGTCTCTTCATATGTCCCATCCCATCAACGCCTAAGTGCTCCAGAGTGAGATGCACGTCCATCTTTTCGTAATCTTCTTCGTATACCTTAGCGCTGAGCCACCCCTTCTCGGTAATATATGTGTTAATCCCCGCCAACAATGCACTAAGGGTTTTAGGCGTTCCTCGTTCATATGCCATCTGAAAAGGAAGGAGCGCAGACCATTCAACGTAATCATGTTCATGAGGATAGATCTTTGCTGGGCAGACATCTTCCAACGCTCTGCTGTGCAATGCTTCGAGCGCCTTTTCTAGTGCTCTGTTCAGTTCGTTCCTAACCGTATATTGGATACCCGCATGAATGGTATCGTGAACGACAGATTGGTATTGATCTAAAAATACAGCAGATATGGAGTTTACCAAATGATCCAACTGCGTTTCAATCTTTTTGGAGCCATCATCTTCGTCATCCATAGGATATACATTGGCACTCATGACGTTCAACGATACATCCAAATCACTCACACGAACAGTATCGAAGGCGGTGAGACCGCAGAGCAAGCGCTCTTCTAAATTGTGCTGTAACATTCCAGAATGATGCAAAGGAAATAGTTGACCGAAACCCAAGCTTTCAAATCTCATTTGTGAAATGCCCGCGAAAATGCCGGCCTTGATAGACACGTTATCCAAAATAACTTCGAGCGATGCTCCTTCTTTCAAAATCCACGAACCATCATCTTCGTTAGCGTCTTCAGCCTCAATAGTAATATTGAACACAGCCTTTACTTGCACATCAGAATGCAATGTGAGGCTAGTATCCCAACCAGAGAACGAAGATGTACGAGGCTCTAAGAAACGTAATTCGCTGAGTACGTGAGGAAGGTCATTGCTACCGTCCTTAGTTTCGAGCGACATTCTTACACGATTAGCGTATACTTTCACATTTCCATATTGTGGAAGGTGTAACTCCCACGACGGACCATTGACACCATCAAATGATGTATCAACTAAAATATTTTCTCGTTCTGCTAATATGTTTTCCCTCACGAATTCATCTACAATATCAATGGAAGCCGATTGGACCAGGATGTGTTTGTTGACAAAATTGAGCAGTTCGTCGACTTTATCGTATGGCTCTGTTGCATTAAACTTGATAATTCCATTCAATTCCGGATCAGCTGCATCAGGATAATCTTGTTCAATCAAAGAGACAATTTGTTCATTCGTACGTGTCAAAGCTGATGTCATTTGACTATCTACTTTATTCAATACATCTTCCGAACAAAATTCAGTGTTTATTGCAGAAGTAATGTACGAAGCTAAACTCGACTTGAAAGAGTTTAATAGAAGAGAGCTTTAACGTGACACGATATGCCGTAGTATAAGATAATGTTAATGTCATATGAGAATCGTTCAAAATAAAAACAGAAGTACCTACCTTGCTCCGGTGAAATGCAAACTTTCTGGGTCAATGATTAAATTGGATGCACACCCTGTTACATTTGCCATTTCTGCCAGGTATCCCGCATCATCACTGGTGAAACTTATCTGTAATCCCACCGTATTATTTTTCTTACTATCAGTACTTCCTTTCATCTTACCTCTCGTGCCAGCTACTCGATAGTGACCATGACACTCTGCATTAAGACCTGAAAATATCATCGATACATGTTCTTTACTATTCTCAACATAGAATATTTCATTTTCGCCATCCGAAGAAGAAGTGGCATTACTATCCAAATGTTGAAGGGTGAAGTGAGTACAGTACAAACTGCGTACGTGGAATGTAACAAAGCCCTCTGTAATATCAGTATCGGGAATGTTAACTTGAATACCATACATCCAGCAACTTAATGGATCTGATTTAAGTTCAATTGGACAGGAGCCATCATCCTTGCGATGAATGTGTTCATCCGAAAGGGTCTGTTTGAAATATGTATATGGCACGAGAATATTACAAGTAATGACATTCACGTGAGAGTTATTCAAATACATGCAGATCAGTTTAATAATGTTCTCACCGGATAAGGAGAGTTGGTAGGCTCAAATGTCGTTGGAGGGATCGAAGGAATTCCAGCTTTTCCACTAATCTTCTCAACAGAATTCCAATCGCGAGGAATTATCATCTCCTCTGCACTCGCGATACACGGCAGTATCAACATCCCACACCCCATCCAAGCGAACACGGATCGCGTATTCTTCATCCTACCTCCTTTCACCTCCAATTGATTGCAGGTTGATTTACAAACAAAAATTAATCTCTCCTCTCTTCAATGGGGAAGTGCTGTGCTAGCGTATGCGAACTTTGATCGAATTTTCTGTATTCTATGGAAAAGAGTTCCTCACTTGGAGCAGCGATGGACGTGACACTAACTTCCAAGAATGTTTAAATTATGCTGTCTCCGTCAACTCCGTAATGCTTATTTTTGGTACGCGACTGAGTACTTAAGGATGTAGTGCTGTTCGTGGTTACTAGTTGTACAGACTAGAGAACTAGAGATATGATACCAGTACTCGTGTGTTTTGATTCCCACCTCTCTATGTCACTCTACGCTGTTCGAAATTTTAAGCGAGGATTGCGGTCGTGCTCAGGGCTCAGGGTCGGACCAAGATGACATATGCGAAGTTTGTATACAAATTTGTTCCAGAATAGTTTATTGATAGCTGATAGCTGATACTTTTCTTACTGTAGTCTAGTCCTTTCTCTCTCAACTCTCAACCCACAACCCACAAGACAAAAGAGAAAACAGGTACTTCGAAGAATTAGGAATACAAATAATGGGAACTTAAACAAGTCTCACTTCCTCTTCCCTTTACTCTTTCGCTTCCTCAATGTGATCAATGCTATATCAAAAACTAACCACATTCAACGGTAATATGTATTGGATCCCAGCTGACCTAGGTGATAAAGAAGAAGCGCACGCATCGAATCTGCCAACTTATAACAATGAAGGGAATGATGTTCAAATACGCGTCAACTGTGCAGGGGACTATTGATTATGGTAGAATGTATTTTTGTGTATATTTAAATGAATAAGAACCAATTATGTTCTGAAACAAAGATAGAAAGTTCCACATCTTCCAATAATCTACTTCTTCATACTCGCGTGATAATCGGACGTCGATGTTCATTGATCGGAGATTGAAAACTTTCAGCTTTATTTTAATACTAGCTTTCACAACTAGAGATGACAGTTAGATATGCTCGCACACTCGCCTTTTCTACATCAACTACTTCATTACTTAGAAATTTCCTGTGTTTCTATGTTTTCGGCATGATTCGCACGAGGTAGGTTAATGAGATACATCGTAGTCATAATGCAATTAACTTTGACTGCAAGGTGTAACTGGTGAAAACACGTATCACCTACTTCTCCGGGATTTTTTTATTCCTACGCTGATTCGGCTTGCCAATTCAGCGGCTTCGATAATCACAGTGATCGTCGATGCTATTTTCCTCTTCACTAAAGCATAGACATAGTTCAATTCTGTAACTCTACGCCACTACGTTCTTTGGTCTTTGGCAATAAACATGGTTTTTCTTAACCTTTCATGCCCTTTTGCTCTAGCGGGCAAAAGTAATCGGTTTCACGCGCGACTTACGTAAAGGCTATTTCTTGGACAATTCATAGGACCATAACTATTCTTGTGTCGCTGAGTTTCATGGAATCCTTCCAATCCCTGCATCGCCGGGAAAATCAAGTGTTGACAAATAAAATTGAGAACTCAATTTTCTCGTTGCTTCGCCTATTTTGCAGAAGTTTTCATTTAGTCAATTCATTTCACTAAGGGAAAAAGGATTTCAGTATGTGAAGCTGCTTAATATATTGCAAGAGATGGAGATTTGAAATCTTGTAAGTTCGGGCCTCAGAAGGGGAAAAGATAGTTTTCGTCATTCAAACGCTCTCACTTCATTGCCCTAAAGTAAAACAACATTCTTTCTACGGTAAAGGGCAACTTTCGAGCAACAGATATGAATGAAAGAATTCTGAAAAACTACAAAACAGAAAAGTATCGCTCATTTGTTATTATTTGAGATATGTTTTTGCTTTTTGGATTTTAAGAAAATCTCTCTCCACTCTAGAAGTGTGAAATATTTTTTGAAGTCAATAGGATAGGTTCTGGGAAATCAAAGGACAAAGGTCATGGTAGAATCCAGAATGGAGAATGGAGTGACAATAAATAATGCCAACGCCATTTCCTCTCCTAGTTGAACGAAAATAGGGTGTTAATAACGGTAATACATAATACATTTACGAGCGTACCTGTTTTATGTCTATCCCGATAGGTATTGATCGATGTTCTTTTCCTCCTCTACTCTTTTGGTTCGTTTTCTTAAAAACAAGAGCTTCAAG
>Ga0213867_1000518_pt1 | contig 17337 bp, 30 predicted proteins | sample PICome_12_FD_160120 | JGI IMG/M metagenome (GOLD analysis project Ga0213867, IMG submission 160120) | Coastal seawater microbial communities near Pivers Island, North Carolina, United States - PICO540 | ecosystem: Environmental > Aquatic > Marine > Coastal | place: USA: North Carolina... | reverse complement strand
ACTGCCAAAAGGTGCCTTCTCCAAGGTTTGCACCTGCTTGAGTGTGCATAACTTCTTGTGCTACCCGAGACTTGTTAGAGTCACGGTCAGAAGCAGAAGGGAAGACTTGGTTGAAGTAGTCAACCATCTGTTCAGAAGTGTAAGACTTTTGACAGAGGTATTCAGCAGCCTCTTTGTAAGTCTCCAACTTCTTGTGTGCCATGCCTAGAGTTGCCATAGCATCTTCAGCATTGAACGGGCGTTGGTGACCCATGCGGACATATTGGTCAACATTCTGATTCAGAGAAAGAGTCAGAGTGTTGTTACATACGACACGAATAGGAGTGAAACGCACGTCAATAGACTTGCCGTATTGGTGGGGGTTAGAGAACAACAGGTAGGACTCTACAGAGTCTTCACCTTGTGCAGTCTTAATGGTGAAACCGTCATTGACCTTTGCCAATGCCCAAACCATCTTACCATCTTTGAGTGAACCTGCTGTATGCATTTTCATATCACCTGAGTCTACAAACTCACGGAAGAATTCAAATGCTTCTGCGTTCTGCACAGGATTCCAATCCTGACCTACAATGTCCATGACTTTGTTGTCAGAAGAACGAACAAGAGCAGACTTGCCGGGAACCTCTCCCATTTCTCCAAGGTCATCCATGTAATACATGGGTTGCTTGGTAACAGACCAATCAAGACCTGCTGCTTCCATCATACCATCAGTAGAGATATCATCAGAGACTTGAGTGCCAAGACCATGCCAAGGCAGTGCGCCTGCATAAGCCATCTGAGCAACACCGTTTACCATTTCAATTTCGTGAGCCATCTTCTTTCCTTTCTTTAAGATACTCTCAGAGTATATTTGATTTCAAACCGAATGTCAAGCACTTTTTTAAATTATTTTTGCTTTTTCGATCCAAATCCACTCTTGGATTTTTTCATCATAGGTTTTACCGGAAGATGTTCCTCCGGTATATTCTTCAAGGAATTGTACTGCTTCCTTTGCAGTAGCAAAAACCTGCATGTCTTTGCTGTTGTTCATGTTGGGTTTAACTTGAAAAGCCATTCTCTTTCTCCTTATGCAACCATGTCGAAAACACGACCAGTGTAGTCTTCACCGAAAATTACACTATCTTTTTTTCCTGCCTCAAAATCTTTCAAGGCAATGTTCAAGTGCCGCCAGTTAGGGAAGGAAGTGTAGTAGGTTCCTACAAACCACATCTCTTGGTTAGTATCCCAAACATAGAGGAATTCTTCATCGCAGTTAGCAATGAAGACATTCTCTTCAGTCTTCATTTCAACTTCACCACCCGACTCTTTGTAGACGTTCCGCTCATCAGTAGCAGTCTCTTCTACAGTCTCTTTCAGGCTGGACATGTCACCGAGAGCAACAAGGTCAAGGATAGTGTCAGTGTCATTGTAATACGTATTCAGCACTTGACCGACACACCAAAGACCACCATCCCAATGGCAGTATGCAGACGCAAAGTTTTTCCAGTCAGAGGTAATCATAATGTTAGCACGGGTAGCCATTGGGCAGTTCCTTTCTTTTCTCAACTTACATAATTAATATAAACATTCTGACGAAAAATACAACCCCCAAAATGAATTTTTTTCATATTCTTTTGGGGGTGTTGCATTTATGTTACGCTGCCCGCAGAAGACTTGGTGCTACACGCCACCGAACAAGGGGAGCGGTCCGAACACTAATGGTCTTGCTGTTGATTTTCTCAATCTCACCACGCTCAACTACACCTTTCTTGGTGTTAAACTCAACCATTTGACCTACGGTAAACTTACTACCAAGTTGCTTTTGAACAACACTACGGCGTGCATTGATTTCTTTAATCATTGCGTTGAGTGTATCGTTGTCAGCGTTACGGATGGAGCGAAGAGTCATTGCGTCGATCATAATATATTACCTTTCTTTTCTCAACTTACATAATTAATATAATAAAAAAGGAGGGCAAAGTCAACCCTCCTTTTCATATTTTTTTCAACTATCGTTTCGGATTTTATCTAAACAGGCCATCCTGCACAATCAAACCGACGACCATCAGTTAGAGTGCGAATATTCTTTTTATCAGTAGATTTGATAATATTTGAACCTTGAAGTGAGATTGTTCCATCAGGTTCAATGACCTTGAGGTAGTTATTCAAACCACCATACATACGAGACTGATAAACCTTCTTCTTTTGGTTCCAATTTGACATAATGAACTTACCTGTAGGAACATCATTCAAACGAGAGTTTAATTGATCAATAGGACCAAGCAAAGGTTCTTTTTCAGTCTCAGAGAATTCTTTCTTTTCACCAGACTCAGATACTAGTTCTTTACCTTCATCAATAATACATTTCTCACCAAGTTCTTTGATGATTTTGTTTTTCCAATAGTTACGACCAGCAACACCTGCATAGGTCTTGACCTGTTCTTTACCATCTGCATCTTTCCACTTGATGTAGTATGAAAACTTTTTCATAGTGATATCCTTTCTCATTTCACATAAAACAGAATATCATAATGATTTTGAGTTGTCAAGCATTTTTATGCACAACAATATCAACATTGTCAGGTTTTGGGAATTTAATGTTGTTATGCTTATGATGAATAACAAACTGAGTATCCTTAAACTCTTCAAAAATGCCCTTGAAGATTGTTCTCCAAGTGTGTGACAATCTTTGCGTGTTTAGTGAACCTCTATCAGATGGCAGCAGAAAATCAGTTTTAGAACGAATATCAAAGTCCATAATAGAATCAAATCCATACATATGAATTTCTTCTGCACCTACCTTGTTTGCTGTCCAGTGTGTAGCAAAGTGTCCACAATTGAAGTTAGTATATCCTTGACCACCTTTCCCTGCGTAGGGTGGAAGCTCTGTATAGAACTCTTTGATCTTAGCAGAGTTTTGCATATAGAAACCAGAATTCTTTTGCATCCAGATTTTAGGTCTATATCCCAGAACCCATGTATAAGGATTTTGGAAGTCTCCCTGAGTAAGTGCTTTCATCATTTTAAAGTCAACCATACAGGAAACATAAACATTTGGAATTTCCATAGGTGGAAGATTGCAAATAATCTTTAGTCCCTTAGCAGGTTTATACCACATGCATGAATCACCATTGCCAATAATATGTGCCACTTTAGCCATACTTAAATTATCTCCAGTAGTCCTTAATCCAATCTTGAGGTTCATATGTTCTCATAGGAGTAGTCACTGCTTCAGTCATTGCCTGTGGAATACTAGGTCTCCCATGAAAGCAAATAATAGAAAGATCATCAGTGATTCCTTCTGAGTATACTTGATACTTATAGGACTTTAATTTGCCTGGATATTTCTTTTGAACAAAGTCTCTTTGATATTTTGGAATAATCTCATTAAGATATTCACCATCACCTCGAAACTTAGATGCTTCTGTAGGGTTAGCCCAAAACCTTTGCCATAAGTGATTATTCAAGCGATAATCCCATGCCATAACCCCAGACTGCAATCTCATTTTTAAATAAGGTTGATGTGCGTTGACAGAGCCAAGGTCTTCAATTCCCATAAAGTTACCGTCATAGTTCATCAACCAATCAATGTTGTTTACAATCAATGTATCAAGGTCAAGGTATACAACTCGGTTAGTCAATCCAAAATCAGTTCTAAACAACTGCATTTTATTCCACCAACCATCATATCCTGTTAGCAGTTCTTTAACCTCAATATCAGGACGTTCCAAAAACTTTTGGTCACTAAAGCATACAAACTGGTGCGGAATAGTTGTGTTACGTTCTACCATAGACTTCAGATTATAAACATAATCTTTTGAGAACTTATTTCCCCAAAATACACATGCAACTGTAATCATACGATTTCATATTCCTCATTATACATATGTTTTGCTAGACTACCTTCAACCTTCTGAATAGTTGTAAAGGTCTCTCTGACCTCTACAGGCCATGGATACAGTTCCATTAACTCAGGAAAATATTCAATATTAAAAAACAAATCCGTAGGCATTGCACCTGACAAAGATTTGTTTAATGCTTCTTTTGCTCCTACAGGTGACATTACATATGCATGCGCACCGGGAAAGTATGCCTTTGAAGTTAATGGATTCTCACCAAACTTAACAGGATTATAGTATTTTCCATAAGAAGGTTTACCTAAAGAAATAACCCTACTGTAAAACAATGGCATTTTGATGCTGTCAATAAAGTAAGCATCATGTTCTAGAATCAAAGTTTCTCTTTTGTCATTGAAACATTTTTCCCAAAGACTTCTGTGAGACAGAAATGCAGACATGGCATTCACAGGTCTAGAGTATGGGCTGTTCTCAAACTTACGAGTAGGTAAACCCTTGTCTTCAAAGATTTTTACAGGATCGTCTTTGGGTGTAATTGCAGGCCACATCTCTACATCCACACCATATCTCTTTGCAGATTTGATACATCTTTCAGCAGACTGAACAGACTTAGGTTCATCCATAATTGTAATCACATACGCTTGCATTATATTAGTATCCTGTAGTAGTAGATTTCCTTTGTTCAACTCTTGTTATATAGGGGTAGTAGGACTTCAACTTTTTAGGAAACAACTGCTTACACAGCAAAGCATCATTAGGCCAGATACCAATAGTAGACTGAAGTTCAATTGCTTTCTTTGCTGCTGAAGGTGTAATGATATAGGCACTATTACCTGCAAGACCATCAGGAACATTTTCATCAGCAGTGTTGACACCATCAATAGTGTTCAATCCTTTATCCCACCGAATAATGTTTTCATGGTAGACATTGCCTCTACGAGTAGCACCTCTAGGATCATTAATCATTACAATATCACCATCCTCAATCGCATCCAAAAGTTTACCAAGTCTAAACTTACGAGTAAATACAGCATCATGCTCTAGGATCATAATCGGTTCATCCATCTCTACACACTTATTCCAAAGATGCATATGAGAAAGAGAACAAGCAATCTTTTTACCAACATCCTTTGCCTTATAACCCACTAGAGTCATACCTTCATAGGTGCTTGTCTCACCCTCTTTAGGATAAGAGTAGGTGTTGTCTTTAATCTTATCAGGTGTAACAGCACGGACCATTTCAATATGAAGGTCATCATTCATTTGTCTAGCAGTCTTGAGAGTGTTCTCAGCAGACTGCACACTGTACTTGTCATTAAATAATGTAATTACAAAGGCTTTCATTTTTTAATATTTTCCAAAGTTTTATATATTCTTTTCTTGTACGACTCAATAGAAAAACTTTTATATGCGTCTTCTCTAATTTTTAGTTTATTTTCTAAAGTATTATACTTGATAATTTTATCCCAGTCAATACCTTTTAGGTTATTATATATCACATGCTTAAAGTTTTTTCTAATCTCTGGATGATACATATAATTTTTCAAATAACTCACACCCCCGCACAGAGCAATTTCTGGACAAAAGCATCCCATAGATTCCCTATGAGTTGGAAATGCAATATCAGTCTTTCTATAATACTTAGATAACCTTTCATGAGGATAAGTCTTATATTTGTTATTCAGAGTATTTTTACGATGAAAGATATTTTTAGTTATGCCATAAGAGTTTTGAAAGTATACATCTACAGGATATTGATTGTGAATTTTTTCAAGATACTGTAAAATATCATCTGTAATATCTTGTTGATTTTTACCATAGAAGTGATCCACAAAAACATTTAGTCTACTAAAATCTCTATCTTCTTTTACATATAAATTTTCTGTGAATAAACCTTGCCCAACAAAATAGTTATTAGGAACAAGGGATGGTGACTTAATATGATAGAAAATAATATCGGACTTATTTGTGGCCTTTGGTAAGTTATTAAACTCAATAGTAGGTGTGTCACCAAAAATACTTTTGACTTCTTTTTTACTATCAAATTTTAATGAAAAGAATGAATCACCGATACCAATAACATAATCATATTCAGAAATATTTTTTGACTTTAGTTCAACACTTTCTTTAATGCCACCTTTAGATTTATTCTTATCTACAAAAATCGTATGCGCATCTTCACCAAAAACTGCTTTATAGACCCTCATATGAGCCTCAGCATAACTACCTTCAACAGCAGAACATAACAATAAAACTTTCACAATATTATACCATAGAGAGTTGTGTATCTAGATTTTTAAAAATTATATTTTCTTTTGTCTTAGGAGAGAACTTTTGTAACTCTTCAGTGAATATTTTTTTAAACTCGATAAAGTTAAAATCTAGTTTTTTACTAATAACAAATCCTGTAGATACATTAAATGATTTATCTTCGAAATAGTAATAATCTTTTGAAGGTTCAAATGTATAGTATTCATAAGAATTATGTTGAGCATCATGAAAAGTAGTAACATCAAATTTATGATGCAATTTTTGTAAAGTGTGTGATCTAGTGCCACATATTTGATCTACAAATAACATGGTATGATCAGGAGTTTTATTCTGTAGAGCAAAATCCGCAGAATGTTTTTTAGTCTCTTCACTAACTTTAGAAGGTATAGTAAATCTATCTACACTTTTATCAAAACTCATATCATAATGCACAATTTTATGATTTTCTTTAAGTTCTAAATTTTCACGAACTCTATCAATAAAATCTTTATTAGTTTCAATAGATGTTAGATATTCAACATGATCAGCAAACATATGTGTGCTACGAAATCCTGCCCCCAATTCTAGAACACCTCTAATATTAAAATATTTAATTAGAGATATATTCAAAGGAATATGTGTACTTGATCCACCCGAATGTTTGCTGTAATTAATTTCAGCCATTTATCCTACTCCATGACTAGTGTTTAAGTTTGAATGTTTAAATGTAAAATATTCTGGAATTGTATATTGCATTTTTACATTTTTTGTATTAATGAAAAAGTCACTTTGTTCCCATCCATTTTTGTGCAATGAGTCTAATAACTTTTTTGCTCCTTTAGGAGTTACGGCATATGCTGCTGTTCCCGGAATCATTAAGCTTCCTTTAAAGAGATTGTCTTTGTTATATACTAATGGCGAATAAGAGTATTCATTTATACCAAAATCAAAATCAGGCTTATTACGAACATGACTAAAAACTTTCTGTTTAAATGCAGAAGATGCATTCATAATCAATACATCTTTCCATGTTGGATTGTCCCAGTTTCTAACACAATAACTATCATGCTCAATAAATGCTACAGGTTCATTTAACTCTAAACATTTTTTCCACACTTTAACATGATTAAGAAAGCATGACATCTTTGTCTCATAGACTTTTTTACTTTCTCGTTTAAAGTTGGTAACTCTACCATTAGGAACTTCTGGATAATGCTCATAATCATATAAAGTTTTGGGTGTAATGCCTTCTAGCATTTCAACATCAAACCCACTAGAACTAGAACTTCTGTAACAGTCATTAGCTTGTTTTTCAGAAGCAATGTGTCCTTTTAGATAAATTACAAATGACTTCATTTTTTCAACTCATGTAAAATCGACTCTTTAGATATATTTTCCTTACTGATAAATTTTAATTTTATTTGTTTGAATAAATCTAGTAGTTCATCTTCGCTCAACTCCAAAGGATCAGAAGGTCTAGACCTATTATTTACTTCTCCAAAACCATGTTCAATAAAAATTGTACCCGACTCATTAAGTTGGTTTTTCCATGTTGTCAAGCATTTGATTGGATCATATGAATGGTCAAATGAATTTGAATAAATGATATCAAATTTATTCACCCATTCAGACTTTTCTTCATGAAAATCATGCTGAACAGTCATTGGGAAATTTTTTGCGGTATGAGAAATTTCAGTGCCTACAATGCTTGCACTAGGATAAAATTCTTTAAAAAATTTTTGTTCAGCTGCATTACGAGTACCATGACACAAGATATTAGTAGCAAAAGGTATCTTTGAATATATTTTAGCAATAGTAGGTCTTTCAACCCATTTAATATTAATTTTTTTAATATTTGCTCGGGTTTGGGCTTCTACATATTCTTCATAATTTTCATATTTCCAAATTTTCATTTTAAATTCTCCTCAAATTTTTACGTGTCTAAGTTTTTTCAATTGTTTAACAAAAACCTTAAACATCTCTTTAGTATATGTATCTTCAACAGTTCTATCACAATCATGCACAAATATATCAGTATTTTTATTTGAAAGAATTTTGGCCATAAAAATACTCTGCATTCTTCCCGGGGATAAATCATTTTTTCCAACCGGAGCATCTACGAAAATACAATCCCAATTTGTCTCCATTACAATTTTTGGCAAACTCATTTTTAAATTTTTAAATTTTTCTTTTTTGTATTCTTCTAGTAATCTTTTATGTTCCGACCTATATGTAGAATATTTAACTTCAAAAACATCAGTGTCAGTTTTATTGATCCATTGAGACTGATCTTCTAAAAAAACATTAAATCCATTTTCGTTAGCTGTTCTCCAAAGAGGCGTATCATTTCCTGTACCAAAAACCAAAAAGTTCTTTCCACCTAAAAAAGAGCAAATATACTCATATTCCTCTCTTTCCATTTGCCAACCTTTATTAGTCACCATAAGGTCATCTAAAATTTTTTTCACATCAAATCTTTCGCTTGCTTTATTAGTTCATATCTATATTCACTGACACTCGTAAAATGTATCATATACTTGTCTTGTTTTAAATATGGTTTAATGTTTTTTAAATATCTTCTTTGTTTAAGTTGCAGACCTTTATCTTCACCGGGTGTATAATGCCATTTTACATTCATTAATTGAGTTTCAATGTTATATTTTTGAATCAAATAATATGCTAAAGTTTGCTGTGGGTATAGAGATTTTAATAGATCACTTGCATATAGAATGTTCTCTAAACTGAAAACTTTCTTGTGGGATTTATTGTACACCATAATCCCACCATTAAATCTTTTTTTAATATCTTCTAATATTGGAATCTCATTTCTTTTTCTCTGAAATTCACGAATAGGGTTCATATGTGCTTCAAAAGAACCTTTAATCTTTTCTTTTTGAAATGAATGGGTTTTTTCTAGATAGACATATATACCTAATTTATCTTCTTCAATTTCATCAAATATATTTGGCGCATCAGTGTGAAACATACAGGTATCATCCAAGATAACTATTCTATCATACTTGTCAGCATATTGATTAACCAAATATAGTTTCATAGCATAAGATTCTATATTTTTTCTAGTACCTTTTATGTTTTTTAATCCCTCTTTCAATTCAGGTGAAACTTCAGTAATTATTTTAAAATCTATATTGTGTCTATTACAATAAGATTTTACATTTTCTGAGGTATACTTAACCCAAGGTCTATTACCAATACATGGCATAATGATAACATTCATTTCCACAACTCCTTTTTTGGATTGCGACTTCCATCGGTATGATAAATCGTTTTTTCATGATTCAATTTTCCGTATATTGCACCAAATAAATCATCAACCTCTCTAGTTAAAACCTGTTCTACACCACCTCTTTGTCCATTAGATGGTACTTTTATATAGTCTAAGGCTTCGGACACATATTTCTCTCTGTAAATAATATGTGGATTATTAGCAATTGATGGAGTCACACAATAAGATAAATTGCTTTCAGCATCAGTGATTTCTTCTAAAGTTTTATCCCATGCTTGCACTACATTATTTCTTTTGTTAAATCTCATATGCAAAATATCATTTCGTTTCATAGTTTCACAAATGTCTTCTATCCCATGATGTATATTATCTTTATAGAACTTCCAGTCATGTTCTAACATAAACATAAAATCTGCTTTAGATTGACTAACTGATTTGACATAACCATCAGCAAAGCATGTAGTCTTTTCTACATTAGTAAATATCTTCTTTAGATTTTCATGATACAAATCTGCTGAAGTTCTATTAGGCTTTGGATCATGCCACACAAACACATTATCAAAATCACCAAAAGTTTGAATGAAACTAGAGTAAGTAGATTCAATTAATCTGGTATCAGGAGCAAAGGTTCCTGCATTTGTAAATATATGCAATTCTATATTTTTCATGTAAATTAAACTACCATTTAGGAGAATTTAAAATATTGTTCTTGTCAATTTTATGTTTCATTGAATGGGCAATAAATTCCAAATCATCAAGTAAACTATCATTCAATAATGTTGGTTCAAATCCTAAAGATACCAATCCAATATTTTCAACATCCAATTCATTTTCGCTTAATTCCTTTCTAGGGTTTTCAATATAGTTTATGTTACTACCATATTTTTTACTAATTATTTCCGCAAGATTTTTTACAGATTTAACTTCAGCAACCTGATTAAAAATTCTTACTCTACTAGTGTCTGTAGGTCTATTTTCAATAGCTAATTGAATACACTTAACAGTATCCTGAATATGAATAAAGGCTCTTTTTTGTCCACCAGAACCATACACAGTTACATCATTACCACTTGCAGATTGAGATACAAACCTGTTCAATACTGTTCCATAAAGACCATCATAATCAAATCTATTAATCAAAAGAGGATCAATTTTAGTTTCTTCTGTTTGAACTCCCCAAACAATACCTTGATGTAAGTCTGTAATATTTAATCCCCAATTTTTATTGTAGAATTGGAATAACAATTGATCCAAACTTTTTGTCATATGATAAACACTACCGGGATTTGTTGGATATAAAATATCAACATCTCTTTGTGTAGAATTGACCTTTACATTCAAGTAACCTTCTGGCAACTTGCCAAAATCATCACTATAACCATATACACCCATTGTTCCTAAATGAACCAAGTGAATATCTTTATTCACCTCAACAATTGCATTTAAAACATTATGAGTTGCAGTAATATTACTATCAACCGTTAGTCTTCTTTCCCTCTCACCCAACATAGAATAGGGTGCAGATTTAAGTTCTGCAAAATGCACAACTGTATCAGGGTTGTATTTTTTAAATAAATTTTCTAACCTATAATAGTCTTTAGAAATATCACAAAATTCAAATGTAACTTTTCCCAAGTGTTTGTGAACGGCACTTAATCTATCATTTATTGATGCTATATTTGTTAAACTACCACTTGAAATTTCATGGTCTAGACCTCTCCTAGAAAGATTATCAATAATAACAACATCATGTCCATCAGATATGAGTTTTAGAGTTGTAGGCCATCCACAAAACCCATCACCACCCAACATAAAAATTTTCATCAAATCTGCTCCATCAACTGTTCTACATTTTCACCCCGTTCTGGTAGCAAGTCTTTCAAAAAGAAGTGAACAAAATGACATTCACTAATTTTCTTATTAGCACTATATAGACCATTCCATTTCCAGTCCATATGCTTCACAGGGACTTTACGGGTCTTCATAAAGTAGTTCAGCAGTGTTTGGTCTGTAGACCACTTCCATGTGCCAATACCATCTACAAACGGTTGAAACTCATTTTGAGTAACCCAATCTTTTGCTGGCATATTAATGTAGTCATAGAAAGATTGATTCATCAACATCAAACCCATATTGAAAAATTCATATCCAAGATTATTTGGTTTGAAGTCTGCACCCTTTTTACCGTGCAAAGGTTGATACTGCATACGAGAATAGTTTTGAATCTTCTGTGCATATTTTTGTGTGATTGGCATTTCACGTTCACAGACTGCACCGAATGGTTTATCAGTCCCAAAGTCTTCAAAAATGTTAGGGCTGTCTGGTCTAATGTAAATATCAGAATCTATAATAGCAATCTGATCATACTCTGGTAAAAGATCAAAGGCATTCTCTTTTTCAAAGATAGGTAGATAACCTAAACGAGACGCACCTTCACTACGATTAGAAGTAAACACATTTGGATTGATACGCAGTTTAGGTTTAGTCAAAACATAATGTTCAATATCATGCTTGTCACAATACTCTGAAACTGAGTTGATACAGTGCTTGTAGAGTTTAGATGGTTTACCTACAGAAACCTGATAGATGAGACGTTTCATTGTTTACGATGTGCCTCATTAATTTTACGAACAGAACGAATTAGAGGCAAATCTCCACCTTGACGCTCTGCGAAGTTTACAAATGCTGCCGTGTCTTTAGGTAGACAATGACCACCCCAACCAAACTTACCATCTGGTCCCGGAACCTGATTGTGTGAATGCCCAATACGGGGATCAAGACCCAAGGCATAGACAGTAGAGTCATAGTCAAGTTCTGGATGTGCTTTCTGCATCAGGTTATAAAGATCATTAAAGAAAGTTACACGCATAGCAAGGAAAGAGTTTTCTGCATACTTGACATAACCTGCTTCTACAATATCAAGGAATGCTTCATCTTTAATATCAATACACTCAGCAAAGACATTTGCCCAACCTTCAGCCTGACTAATCTCACCACCAATAATCATTTTAGTTTCAGCAAGGAAGTCTTCTACAGAACTACGACCACGCAGAAACTCAGGTGAGAAACAAACGTTAGGATAGTTTTCTTTAAAGAACTGAAGTGTATCAATGTCAGTAGTTGATTTAATCAGAATAGGTTTATCAAGGCCGATAGACTCTACAACATCAAGGACAATAGAATCATCACACTGACCATCTTCGCCCTGTGGTGTAGGAACACAGACTACAGCAGCATCACAAGACTCCATAACATCCATCAAAGGATTATTATATTCTTCATAAGCAGGGTCTACAATATCATAATCAATATTCTCACCCTGTTCAAATGCGGCAACCATTGCTTTGCCGACATATCCATATCCAACTACACAAATTTTCATTTTTTCATTTCCTTCAAAACATGATGACACAATTCAGTCACATCATCAAAACCTTTACGAAATCTATTAGCAGTATGACCTTTCTCTAAAAACCACTGCATACTATCTATAGTACCTTGATACTTGTCTTTTGGTAAAACGAAACCGGAGACAAGGGTTTCATACTCGCTCCGGTAGTTTAGGTATTCAATAAACGTCATATTTTTTTACATCATTTTTAGGTCATCAATGAAAGCAAGTTCAGAGTCAATAAGACCCTGAACAAACTCCCGTGCTTCTTCAATTGTGGTTTCATAACCAGCAGCAGAATCTACATACTCTTTCATAAAGTTATTCTGCTCAACGTCCATCATCTTCTGGTTTTCCGTCATCATCATCAAGTTCCAACTCAAGTTGCTCTACTTCTTTTTTCATAGCTTTCAACCGAGTGACAACTTCATCACCATCTAACCAAAGGTCTTTACCTTCAAGGATATCGGTGATTTCATCTTCACTCAGAAAACCACTATATACATTTTTCATCATCTTGTCAACAAGTTTTTTCTCAAAAGATACCTGTGCGAACATTTCTGCACCTTTACCAACTGCAATGCCAGAATAGTTATGGAACATAAATGCTGCATGCTCAGATACCTCAAAGGTCTGTGCTTGCAAGAATACCATAGTCGCAGCAGACATACATGCACCTTCCACAGATGCAGTAATAATGCCTTCTGACTCTTGGATACACCGCATCAACTGAATAGCAGTAAACAAGTCACCACCATAAGAGTTGATATGGATATTGATAATGTCTGTCTTACCAGCATTACGAATAAGTTCAAACCAATCCGTGTACTGGTCCGCAGGACCAATCTCACCAGTCAGGTATAAATCATGCTTTGATACAACCTGCTTATTGGCAAAAATAGTTTTATTTTTCTGACCCATACCCAGCAAGTCATCTAGTCCCATCGGTTCCATATTATTCAACTTCCTTATAACCAAGATCAGCACGGCGTTTTGACTCTGCTGTATCTGTTTTGTTGCGTGAAGACATGTGTTTGCGGTCACAGTCTTTACAGACATGATAGTATGCATAGTAAGAGTTACCCTTGGCAGTCTTCTCTACCAATTGAATAACACTATCAAATTTATCTATACACTGGTTAAGAGAACAATATTCACCAGAAGGATTATAGAACCGAATATCACCTTTGACTGGCGTAAGTTTCTGTGGTGTTAGTTCTTTACCTGTCTTAGTTTCACCCATTAAGGGCGGATTGTTCTGCTTCATATTGTTTGATCGTTTCATGGAGTTTCTCCGTCCAATCGTCACGTTGTTCTACAAATACTAAAGGATGGTCATTATCAACAGACATAATAGTAACCAGTTGTGTAATAGGCATCTTGGTGCGTTCTTCCCACATGATAGCATATGCTGCTTCTTGCATAAAGTAGTTATAACACCGACTACGGGTCTTACGTTTCTTAGATGTTTTGAAATCAATAATAGACAACTTACCATCAAACTCTGCTACACAGTCAACACGACCTGCTACACCCAAATGATTTGAGTAAAGAGGTTGCTCTTGTGCATAGACTTTACCTATACGCTTATCTAGGATAGGTTTAATCTGCTGAAAGTTTTCTAGGATATGAGGAAAGTATCCTTTGCTGTAGTCTTCTTTATTGTCAATGTAGTCTTCAACAATCTGGTGAACAGCAGAACCACGGGTAGTAGCCATACGTGATACACGATTTGCCTCTTCATCACCTACACGCTTGCGCCATGCTGCAATAGCATCACGGGAAAGAATAGACAGAACTGTAGTGATAGAAGGATACTTTTTGTTATCCTCAGTTACATATTTACGACCTTCATCTGTGTCTTCAGACAGAAGATCATCATAATCAAAATGAACTTTAACGTGTTCAAACGTTCGTTGTGTCATTGTATTGCTTTCAATAGTTTCATTATCAATATAGCAGAACAGGAAAGTCTTGTCAAGGACTATTGTATAATATTAAAATCAAATATGATACTACACCTGTTGTAATCATTTTTAGGAACAAGTTCATTTGGCATATTACTGATTGTGTGTCGAATTTTACCATTGAAAATAATCATACTGTTTTCTACTGCTGGTAGAATAAACTTATCTTCAACATTAGTGCCATATACAGGATGTTCACTACGAGCAAAATAGCAGAATGTCAAATCACTTTTATGTTCATGCATTCCATATGTGCCATTTTCTACAGTAAGATTTGCCCAACTCATTTCTAATTCTAAATTGAGTTGCATACAGGTTTTCATGTAATTATAAAGGTTTTCCCAATGGGCAAAGTGTTTAACTCTACTATAAAGTTCTGGTGGAGTTTGAAGGGGTGGCACATTATCAGAAACATATCCTTGAGAGACTAAGGATTTAATATCATCAAAGCATGCTCTTCTATCCTGTTCAGAAAGAACATTCTCAAAAATCATAAATCCTTTGTCATCAAGGACTAACTTTTTCACTGCGAGTATCCTACAGTTTCTCGCACAATATCATTATGGTTAAACTCTGCCCAATATACCTCAAAGGCAACAGCATCTTCTAGGCATTCAAACTGGTGATAAACACCTGGCTTAACCTTAGTCCATTCTCCCGCACAGAGAATAGTTTCATCTACAAGGTCATAGTCATTCTGCCATACACGAATAAGCAATTGACCAGACTCTACATAGAATCCGTTCCATTTAAACTCATGTTTATGCTTAGAACATACTCCACCCTTCTTGGTGAAAATGCGATGAAACTCTAGCGCACCGTTTGCTTCAATTAGTTCTGTCGAACCCCATACTTTACCTGCGATCATTCTTCATCATCCTTTATCGAAAGGCAAGCACGAAAGCAATGCCACCGATCAGCGCAACAATTGCCATTATTTCAACAATCATTTATTCATCCTCCGTCAATTCTCTAATCATAGTAATCAAACCAATACCGAACAGACATACTACTACGAATGTACCGATACCTGCTAATGCAATAATCATCTAACTGCCCACCCTAGTTCTTCTTCAACTTCATCTTGTAGAACAGGATCGTAGTCATCATATTCAATCTTTTTATATTTGCGAAGATACTTATCATCTTCCTCACTAATAATATTGCGTTTGCTACCTTTTGGTAACTCACCAAGGGTCATCTTTTTGTTTCGCCCATTCTTCTTGTTCCTTGGGTCAAAACGAGAAAACTTAGCCATTCTTTTTACTCTTTTCCTTTTGTTGTTTTGTATAAAAAAACATCTTAGCATAATGCTCAAATGCTCTAGGATAATGCTCCGGGTTAGGTGCATTAGGATACATAGTATAAAACTCTTTTACTAGTTTGTCAACCATTATTTTATACCAAGCATTTCCTTGGTCATAATATAGTCCCTCACAAAGTCGGAACGAACAATATCTTCCCAACCAAACTCTACAACAGTAAAGTGCTTCAGTTTCTCTATAATGTTTAAGAACATCAGCACGCCATTCTTGTCTTTCTCTTTGTCAAAGTCAGACTGATAATAGTCGCCACAAATCAAAAGTCTACAGTCACGACCAATACGAGTGATAACAGAATCCAATTCGTGGAAGTTTAGGTTCTGCATTTCATCAATAATAACAACTGTGTTATTCCATGTAGTGCCACGCAGATGTGATGTTGATTCAAAAGCAACAGTTCCTGCTTGAAGCAGTTTATTCCAACTGTCATTCTGACCAAACAATTCTGCACAAATACCACGATAGGGTTTTGTGTAGGGGTCTTCTTTTTCTTCCTTGGTTCCGGGAAGGAAACCTGTGTCACGGGTAGGAACAACAGACCGAACCAATACGATTTGATCATAGGGTGTTTCTTTATCTAACACATCTTCTAGTGCTAGAGATAGTGCTACAAAGGTCTTACCTGTTCCTGCTGAACCAGACAAGACCACATGATCACCCTTCTCATAGGCATCAAATACTCGTTCTTGATTTTTTGTGATTGGATTAATCTCAGGTAAGTCTTCTAGACGAAAACGCAACTTGGTATTAGACATTTACAGAGTTGTCCTTACCAGAACCTTTTTTAACTTTCTTCAGCACGTCTTGCCAGCCTTCACCTGCCATGCGGTGTGTTGACATACGACCAGATACAGTTGCCGGCATTTTAAAGACCTGTGTAAACTCTGGATTGCCTTGCAAGAATTCTTTAAAGTCTTCATAAGGCATATTCACTTCAACATATTCTTCTGTAGAATTATTACGAATAGTATAGACTGGCATATTAATCTCTAAATTGAATTGCTAATGAGTATCTAGCTTGATCGTTAGTGAATGATGTTCCTTTGTGGTTTAAACTACCTTCAAAAGCCATCAATCTATTTGGTAATGGTAACACACCTACTATCTGGTTGTCAACTAAAATCTGCGTTTCTCCACCCATCTGATAATTATATTCTGTAGTGTCAGGAAAATAAATTAAAGTCCAACCACCCTTTTCAGAATCAACATGAAAGTATGTAGGAGTTTTGGGATCATATTTATTGTACAGACTCTGTACATACTTTGTTTTGATAATAGATACAAGATTTTTATGATTCATACATTCATTAAGAACAATTTGTGT
>Ga0213867_1000517_pt1 | contig 17338 bp, 38 predicted proteins | sample PICome_12_FD_160120 | JGI IMG/M metagenome (GOLD analysis project Ga0213867, IMG submission 160120) | Coastal seawater microbial communities near Pivers Island, North Carolina, United States - PICO540 | ecosystem: Environmental > Aquatic > Marine > Coastal | place: USA: North Carolina... | reverse complement strand
ATATAAGAATGGTTGGCTGCTATTAATCATGTATCGACTTCTTTTTATAAAGATGCATAGTTGATGATAGTTACAAAAGTAAATACACCGAATAAAATCTATACAAATAAAGCATCTCGGTATGTCGTCGATGAAAATAAAACATAAATAGTAACTGGCTAATAAACTGGCCAATTATATATGGTGGCGCTTATTTTGTATATACCACCCCGCGATTTTTCATACCGATACCCCGTTTATCTTACGTTTATAAAAACCCCCCTACCATAAGTGCTTGATAGGACAGTACTTACATGTTTTCCAACCCCACGGCTAGTCCTTTTGAGGGGTATACGAAAAAAAATCTATTTTGTTGTAAAGTTTCCGCCTGGACAAGCCGATATTATATATAGGTAACAATAACACACGGAGAAATACAATGTTGACAATCGCCACACTACTAAGTATGTTCGTAGGATACGAGGGATATGATAACGGCAAGCTGTACATAGGTACATATACTAGCACGTGTGAATATGGGTGGGTTATAACAGATAGCGAAATTTATCTCGATACAATCTATGAAAAAAAATAAAATTTTATTAATATTATCTCTTGACAAATACCGATAGTATGTATATACTTGAAATATAACAAGTAAACAAATTAGAAAGAATTAAAAATGTTAAACACTTCAAAAAATTTCGAAATAACTTATTCCACCGATTGCTGCGGATATCCTTGCCATTCAGATCAGGACATCTGCCCAGAATGTTTAGAACATTGTGAAGTAATCGAAGATCGTATTGACTACGATTGTTCCGAAGCTGTTCACGCTGCTCAGGGATTAGATTATTTTTGCGGTTGATGTAAATAATAAAATTTGGTACACTTTTGATACACTTACCACGGAGAATTTTCTATGTTGAATATAAATGCAGAACTATTGATTGCAGCACTTGAAAACGAAGGCTGTATTGAGCCTTGCGATGAAAGCAATTCACATCCGCTTGATTGGTGTGAAGTGACCGGAGTAGATTTGTGCAATGAAATTTATTCAGATGTTGAGGAGGTGTGCTGATGCCGGAATGGTTATTGGGTATGATGTATGTAATAATGTTTGCTTGCCTATTTGGTAATTTTGTTTTTAGGGAATACGAATGAGAAAAATAATTACAGTCGAAGCCGGAAGTGTATGGGAAAGAAAAAAGGGACACGGATGGCTTCGGAAGGTTGTAAGTATGTACACTTATGAAGGAATCGAATGGTGCAAGTACAGGCAGGACTATGGTGATGGATGGGAAACGGAAAACATCGAAACGGTAGCAGGTATATTTAAATTTGATACCAACATGCACGCATGTACAGTAGATGCGATGAAACGATGGGGCAATAAAGTAAGCGTAAACCCTTGTCTGTAAAGGACTTAGGCACAAAACGTGCCGCCGGACCCTACCTAAGAGGGGGTAGTACTATAATGAGACAACGACTGCCATATATACTGTACATAGGTATACAATGTAGCATAATGCATTGCATTTTGCAAATATCGTAGCATTTTGCACACGATGTCTTATAATGAGAATACAAATATCCCTATATTTATAGTGTTAAAATAATTTCACGAATGGCACAGCAATTGCACTATATATAAGTATAAGAAACAAACAAATTAACTAGAAAGAATTTAAAATGTTAAACTTAATTATTACTTCCGATTGTTGTGGTTCCGATGTTGTTCTTGAAGATATTTGCACTGCTTGCGGAGAGCATTGCGAAGTTATCCGAGAGGAGGTTTCAGAATAAATAACTCTTGACAAGCTAAAGTTCACAGTATAAAATTGCCGATATAATTACCAGACGATTTCACACACACTAAAAAGGAATAATACAATGGAGACTAAAGTAAAAGCAGAAGTTTGTAACCGAGCAGCAGCACGATTCAAAAACGATAAGATTAAGACTCAGGCATACACAGACGAAGTATCAAAGCAAATTGTTGAAGCAGGGGATTCTACCGCTATCGGACGTATGGGAGAATATCTTGTAATGGAACAATTAGAGGATTTAGGATTCAAAGTAAAATTACTAAGCGGCACTGATTCTTGTGATCTAAAGGTAAAAATAGGACAAAGCTGGAAACGTGTAGAAGTGAAAACTTCAACAGTTGGACATAACACAACAATGAGAAAAGACGGAACTAGAAGCAAAAAGTATTCTTTCAATGCAATAAAAACCGAATTATTTGATATGGTTGTTTTTGTGTTCGTAGATTATGATAAGACAGTTATTAAAGTAGGAGGTACGGAGGCTAGAAAGTTTGTAAACTTATGGGGATCGGATGCCATGAACGGAAAAATTATTGTTTTCCCTGAAAACTATCGACACTGTAAAGAATTTGGTCGGGAAGTTCTTCTTGACATCAACAAGAAAAATGTTAGACTATCACTCAAATAAGGAGAAAAAATGACAGATCGAGAATATTACAACTGTGTGTTTCCTGTTAGTCGGCCTAACGTATGGGTCGTGTATGATGCACAGAATGGAAACAAGATTGGCGAAGTTGGTGCCATGTCAGAAAATGAGGCTAGACAAAAGGTAGCCCAGCATGTTATGATACCGTTCAGACTTTCACACATTGAGGAATAAAATGAAAACTTGCAGAGTAAACCCACTGAAACTAAATGAAACACGGTTCGAAGCAGCCGCACACGAAGGAGGTCGATATGTTAAGCGTTACTATTTCTCTAATGGTCTTGGTGCTAGTGTCGCATGTCACAGTGGTACTTATGGCGGCCACGCTGGATACTTTGAGGTCGCTATTCTCAAGTATCCTCTCGGAACCGATCCAGAGATAACAAGTGAATTGATTTATGACACGCAGATCAATAGAGACCTTGGCTGCGTGGATGTTATTGGATGGCGTGACTTTTTCGAGGTAGCTGATATACTACAGCAGATCAGAAACTATAACACTGGGGAGTATGCTTACAATGAGTAACACAGAAAAGCTAATGAGAAAATATCCTATCCTATCAGCGGCATGGGATGAATGCACACAAATATGGGAAGGGATTGAGCAGAATGGGAACCTTCATAAGTTCAATAGGAAAGCTATGAGGGAAATTGTAAAGAGTGAACAGGCTAAGGTGGACGATAGATACCTGAGCAGTAAGGACAATATGATTGATCCTGTAGGAAAGCCAGGGAGTGAGGAAAGAATAGTTGCATTGGCTGAAAGATATGCTACACTTACAGAAACAGAAACATCACCATTTGGAGAATGATCATGGATTTTGAAACAAGATTAACAGCATTAGATGATATGTGTAAAGATATGGCAGAAGTACTAATACAGAATCGACTGATAATAGAGCAGTACCAACGATATGAGCAGAGAGTAAAGGATATAAAAGAACAGTACTCTGATATTATGAGTGACCTATCGCCAGAGTTTCTAGAGAAACAAATTGAACAAAAAATGAAGAGTATAACTGCTACTCCTATGAATCCTAAGTATGTTACATCAGAGCAGAAAGATATCATATGGAATCAGATGGTAGAGGGTAAAGATAAAATATCATTCGAGGAAATGAATAACCATCTAAGCAGCAGACATATACAAGGGAAAGCAGCGTTATTCTTTCGACATAAAATTTCAAAGCTGGAAACAATGGGAGGCAACAAGAAACGATATGTATTGTTGACGTAAACCCTTACCAGCAAACAACTTACACACGACCCGGCCCGCCGGAAAATAATTTAAATTTTATCTATTGACAACTAAAGTTATACCCTATATAATGCCGATATAACAAGTAACACACTAACTAGAAAGAAAGCACAATGAAGACACGAAGGAAACTGAAATGGGATATCGGCTGGATTGGCAAAACTCCAACAGACGCTCTAGAGGATGCTGGGTTGAGACTGCCTTTCTTTGTCTACTGCATGCACTGTGATAAGCAATTCGATAAATATATCTCCACTTGCAAAACTAAACAAAGTTTGCTAGAATTGTTCAAAGGATATGTTAAGAGGATAGACCTATCTAGCGTTGGTTTCTCGATGAAGGATACTGACATAGAGAGATTAGTAGAGAATACTTGGAATGATGTAGATTTTCAAATGGATGTAGTTTGTTCATAAGGAGGCTTGTCATGAAAAAAGGATTTGACGCAGACGCATTCTGTGTTATACTGTTCTTGGTTGTTACGGTTTCAATGATTTTACTTGAGAGGTTATCATGAGTTACAATGGATATGAAAACTATGAAACGTGGAATGTTTGCTTGTGGATTGCTAACGATGAAGGGCTCTACAATCTCAGCATGTCTTGTGCTAATTATGATGAGTTTATTGGTACTATGCGGGAGTTGGATTCACTGGAAACTCCTGACCATGTAGCATGGAACGATAGCAACCTAGATATAGACGAGATCAACGCCGCATGTTTTCCTGAAGACGTAGAAGATGAGGAGGTAGAAGAAGACGACCTAAGTGCTTGCTAGTAAAGGACTTACGTTCAGGACGGGCGGCCGGGTTTCCTATCTTGTGTATCTTATCTGTCCTAGCCGATGTAATCGGCTGAATCATAGCATGACAGCCAGCGAACCCCGTGCCATTTGAGAACAAAATTGTGTCAAGTTTTCTTGACAAAAAAAATACTCTTTTCCCTCTTGCAATCTAAAGTTTATCTGATACAATTCCGATATAGTAAGTAGGAACAATTACTTTGGAGATTAAAACATGTCACCCGCAGAAAACATTTACCGATCAGACCGAGACGTTGTTGATGGGCTTGTTGATGTCGAGCAGTTCGCTGAAGATTTCACCAATGACAGTATTGACACGCTACGAGATATGAGGGAAGACGATCAGTACGACATCTATGATGCTGATGATGACGGACAGCCGGACATGGATCAGGAATATTCTGACTTGTACGCATACGGGCCAGAATGGGATTGCTACAACGACTGTCTTGAATATCCAGAAGATTGGGGTTAAACTATGGACATGCCATACTATTTTGACGAATTTGAAACTGAAGATATACAGGATTGGGTTCGTTGGGCAGGAAATGAGATTCCCAAGGCAAAATTGAGAGGAGAGGATGTAGAGGCTTGGGAAAATATTGTTCGATCAGGTGCTAAGGAATTACTACGAAGGTATAAAGACGATGAATGAGTATGTAGAAGATAGTTTGTATGATGTACTTGACAGGTTGTCTACTAAGTTGGTACAATTATATTATGTGAGTTGTTGGGAGACTGACGACACGGACGGAATGAGAGTGGCCGGTAACATACTTTACGCAAGGAACTACTATAATGAATAAAACAATGGATCCAAATTTTCGATACTACGATGTGGACGGTATTGTTGATGGAATTACTGGAGTGGAGCAAGATAATTTGTCGATAATGGTAGCAGTACCTAGAATTGATCTTAGCACACCAGAAAATCGCTACGAAAATCTACTAGCAATTTCAGGTATTGTAGAACAGCAATATCGTCGTCCAGTTGAAAGTTTTAATTCACCAAAGGAGTATACGGGACTATGAATTTTATTCAACTTGACCCTGCTAGTTTGACGATAGGATATGTATGCGGCACGTTGTTGTGCTGGTATCTCAGGGATATGTTAGACGCTAAGGAGAGCGAATATGAACAAGAACAATGGACGGAAAGACCAGAAGAGCCTAGCCCGAATTATGATAACAGCCCTTATCATGGGAATTATCCTTACAACAATACTACATCTAACTGAAGGGAATGCTCCTCAAATAGGGTTCACCCCCTAGAGGGGCTACCCGGCCGCACGATTGGTACCTAAGTGCTTACGTATCAATAACTTACGGCTGAAAAGAAAAAATATTTTTTCCTATTGACAGCTAAAGATTATCTGGTAAAATGACGATATAACAAGTAAGGAGAAAATACTTATGACACACGCAGAAGCAACTGAAATGGTTTTAGGCAAGAATAACAGAATGCAACGCAAGGTAGGGAACAATACTACAGCAAGAATTTTACCGAACGGTAGCATAGCTATTCAGCATTTTAGCACAGATATTGTGGTGATTCATGACGACGATTCTGCCACACTCAGACATGGCGGGTGGAAAAGTCCAACCACTAAAAAACGAATCAATAAATATAGTCCAGTGGGCGTATTCCAGAAAAATTGGGAATGGTTCACTAGTCACGGTACACCTTTTCAGGAAGGGATGAGAGTTTACGCTTGACACGGCGTTAAGCGTATGGTATAATTGGTTTTGGGTTTGTTACACACTAGGAGTTCTAAAATGAACGATATGTTTTTGATTGCTTGTGCTGCTGCTGTAGCCGTATGTTTTGTTATCGCTTATCTTGCGTCGTTTTCTAGCAAGTCTGCGAATCTTTGTGAGGCTAGGATTGGAGAAACATATAGTTTCGATTATCTTCAGCCACTAAATGGAGAGCGTAGACGATGGAAAGCAACTGTAGTGGAACCAGTAGTCCACTTCGATAAGCAAACTCTTGCGAAGATGAATTCACGTTCTAACTATCGCAAGAACGATCCAGAGTTCAAGCGTACTAATCATCTTGTGACATGCGAAACACAAGACGGAGAGTATCGACAGTTCTACTGCGAACGTGCAGTGAATTGCCGCAAGCCTTTACTGGCTGGATTGTTCGCCTCTTAAGTTTTCTTTCGTGGTGTGTGTGTGAACCCGCCCTAAGTTGTTGCCTAGCAATGACTTAGGTGCGGGCCGCTCGCACGGAATAGTGAAAACATCTCTTATAAATTATTATTATATTTTTTGTACTAGCCGAACCGTCAAGATTGAACCAGATGAATATAGCCAGCGAAGTATGTAAGTGCTTAGTAGTAAAGGACTTATAATCGTTACGGCGGCACGGGCTGTGCCAAAAAAAATTTTATTTTTTATATAGTTTTTGATTGACATCGGACGATAATATAGTATACTAAGGAGACAAGCAACAACACACCGGAGAACACCACATGCTCAAGTTTTCAGCCGCCAATACCAAACTCAAGAAACTCTACAAGCTCGCAACTACTGTGCTCAAGCGGTGGTTAGGCCAGAAGATAGGACGGTCTACTCCCAAGGTTTATTCTTTCGATATTTTATCGGGGGTAGACTGTCCTTTCGCTTTCAACTGCAAGTCGCAGGCCGAAGAACAGGCAGACGGTAGTCGCAGAATCAAGGACGGGCCGGATACAAAATTCCGTTGCTTCTCTGCTAGTCAAGAAGTTTTATTCACCAATACCTACAAAAGCCGCAAACGTAATCACGACGCTATACATAGTCTGGAAACAAGTGACGCTATGGCAGACGGATTGTGTGCAGCGTTACCCAAGGACGCTAGGATCATTCGTATTCATGTGTCTGGTGATATGTTCAGTCACAAGTATTTCATGGCATGGATCAAAGTTGCAGAACGCAATCCCGACGTTTTGTTCTATGCCTACACAAAGTCTCTGACATATTGGGTTCGTAGTCGTGACCTTGTGCCGACTAATCTTGTCCTAACTGCATCATACGGCGGTCGTGACGATCATCTAATTGCAGAACATGGTCTGCGATCTGCTAAGGTCGTTTTTAGTAAGCAAGAAGCAGTTGATCTGGGTCTGGAAATTGACAATGATGATAGTCATGCTTGTGATCCAACCAGAGCCAATCAGGATTTTGCTCTACTGATTCACGGTGTCCAACCAAAAGGTAGCAAAGCAGCGGAAGCGTTAAAGATTCTCAAGAAGGAAGAGGTGACAGCATGAGCAAATACTATATTTCAACAGGAACATTAGAGCTTATTTATTCAACAGATCAAGAACCTTATGATGCTTGTAGGACAGTTATACATGAAATGAACCAGTATGATGAACTAGACGAATTTATGTATTGTGATGAGCGAGGTATGAAAAACTACCTTACAGCAACACCACAAACTATGGTATTCATTACAAGGGATATATTGGCAAAAGAAGGGTATCAAACGTAAGTTGTTGATAGATAACGACTTAGGTGCAACCCGGCCGCACGTGTCGTGCCATAAATTATTTGGTTTTTTTCTAAAGAATATACTTGACAGCGACGATAAATATAGTATACTTACAATACATGGCACGGAAGAGTTACCCAAGTATTCAAGCCCAAGATTGTGATACGATAAGGCTTTATCGTCAAACATTCGGAGATACTTGTAGGGTGCAAGTCCCTAGTGCGATGGCCGTACATTAAGACGGATAAGGCGTATACCACCTTGGCAGCCTGACAGGTATACGGGAAAGAATTGCTCTAGTACGAGTAATGCCTAAGTCCTAACAATACAAACAACTGGTGACGCTTTGCGAAGCGTACTCTGCAAACGAGTTCTATACCTTCCGGCTAGGCCGGGGAAGATTGGACCAACATCGTATAGACGCCAGTTTGTTTTACCTAATCTAATAAGATAGGTGGGGATGGTGATAGTCAGCGAATAAACTAAAGTCTTGACAATAGTATGTCGATAATGTATACTAGGGGAGAAGGAGATAATAATGTATTTTCAGTATGACACTAATAGTTCTGTATTACCAACACACTACAGTACAGAAACTAGAATGAATAGTCGCACCAAGAAGCAAAAAATTATAGAGATGCTAGATCATTTTTCTAGTATGGGTGTGGAAGAAATTACTATAGCAGACATATCTAAATTCATGCAGACTAAGGTATATCAGGCTCAGTGGTTCAATGTGAAAGGTAAAGGTAAGCTATATCCTGATAATGCTTATACTAGTCGTGGTGCTCCTAAGCCGTCTACTTGGAATGTCCAAATATGGAAAGATTGGCTAAAGGTATTGACATCATAATGTCGATATGATATACTAGAGGAAAGGAGACAATTATGGTTGGTTTTGAATACAAAGTACGGTTTCACTTACAACGTGGTCAGCACTACATGCACTGGCAAATCAAAGCATACGATGGTACAGTCAAGTATCTTGATCCACAGAAATATCAAATCGAGATGAGAGGATGTAATTTAGTCAACAAAGTCAACGCAGCACGGAGGGTAAATGACGCAGGTAAGAAAGATGTTTGTGGATGGGTTGAGTGTGACAATTTTGATATACATGAAAACAATTCAATGCCTATTGACAATCTGGAGGAACTATGCTATAATCCTATCAAGGACGTTCACTGGCGTCGTGGAGGTGATGATGGAGAGTTCGATTGGGATGGAACTGATTTCGATAGTCTGATAACACACGGTAACACGGTTTATATTTTGGAGGAGAATTGCTATGCCTAACTGGTGCATCAACAAACTAAAAGTATCGCACGAAGACAAGTCTATGATAGACAGATTCGAGAAAGCGTATCGTATGGATTGGGTAATTGAAACATTCTATCCTACTCCACGAGATGCAAATGACCCAACAAAACTTATGGGAGAAGGAGAATCGTATAGCGACAACCAAAACGAAACAAACAACTGGTGGCATTGGCGTATAGCAAATTGGGGAACCAAGTGGGATATTGGTTGTAAAGACTCCTACGGATTAGAACCAACAGTAGTCGGCAACGAACTAAGTTGCACTTTTGACAGTGCTTGGAGTCCACCGATAGGATTCTACGAAAGGTTGTCAGTCTTAGGGTTTGACGTACAAGCCTCCTATTTTGAGCCAGGAATGGTTTTTGCCGGAACATGGCATAATGGGGAGGAAGAATGTTACGAGGGCGACATAGGTGAATTTCCGGCCCAAATCATTGATGACTTCGGTGTGCTGGATTATTACAAGGAGGAGGAAGAAGAAGTATAGTACAATACATGGCAGGGTTCGCTACCTTGCTATAGGACGGTGACTGAAAGTGTGCTGGCCCGCATGAGGGTACAACAGTACGCGAATCCTTACCAACGGGCAAGTGCTTGAGGTTTGGGCTAGCGGTGCGAAGTAGGGAACACTGACATATCATGCCCTGAAAAGTTGGAGGTAGAAAAAGAAGTCCTCCCCGTCCAATAACATAAACCGCCTGTAAGACCTATCCTGATATTGTTTCATGGGGCAAGGCGGTTTTTTTATACCCTATCCGGCCGCAAGGATCATGCCTAAGTCTATATCTATCAACAACTTGCGTGTAATATTTTTTTTGACCTTTCCTCAAGATAATACCCTTGACAGGACGATAATATATGATAGAATGATAGTACAAGTGGCAAGCACCGTGCAAGTTACTTACATTTGGTTCAATATTGGAGATTAGATATGAAGGCTTTTTCATTCAACGTGACGATTGCAGCACAGGCTCTGGATTGCGAAGTGGTCGAAGATACTATTCGACAGTCCTTAGTTGAAGCACTTCCTGCCGAAACTCTTGCTCTTTGCAAGTCTGATGGTGTTAAGGAATATTCAGAACAGGGTTGGAAGGTTGCTCGCAACCGTAAGTTTGGTATCGACGCAAAGTCGGCTGGTGATGCTCACAAGGCTACCAAGTCAAAAATCCAAACCGTACCTGCGGTATAATCAAAAGGGTCAGGCCTACAGCGTCAATGGGGATTTCCAAGACTGTAGGTCTGGCCTTCTTTTGGCTCCGTAGTTCAACGGATAGAACAGCGGTCTTCTAAACCGTCGATGTGAGTTCGATTCTCGCCGGAGCTATTATGGATAATAAAAAAGAACAGATAACAACAGTTTTAGACTACCTTAATCACAGAATGAGTGTGATGAACGAAGCAGAAACAAATAAGGTAAAGAAAATCCTTGAAAATGACGATATTACTCTCAAGGAGGTGGTGGAATGGTATATCGACTATGTTTGGCGTTCATCTTAATTGCGTGTTCTGGGTGTGTGACTACAACCAAGACGACAATGTACTGCAATAAAACAGTAGACCTTGACAACGATCCTATGTCTGGTACAATGGACGTGGGTGTTCGATTGGAATTGTTTAGAGATTGGAGCAGAAGGTGAACGAACTTTGTGAACAAATGCAAGAGGATATTAGAGCTATCCTTAATGGACGTAGTGACTCAAGCACTATTGATTTGATCTGTGACCTGATTGTGGAGAAACTTAGCGATGAGTGATAGAATGGTTCTTGAGTTTTCTGGTTGGATTGAGTGTGATCCAGCTAAAACTACTTTCCAGTATATTGGTGGAGAGGCTCTAAAAAATGAGCTTGGTCTACTAGGTCAAGACTTCAATTCGCATATCATTACAGGCGAAGAATATATGGCTCTGACTGAAGACGAGAAAGATTGCTATATCCTTGAAGATCTAGGTCAGGCATACATGAACTCCTTGGATGGGGAATTAAGCGAACTCACTTTAGATATTGAGGTGGAGAATGAGCAAGTACGGTAAGATTAGAGTTTCAACTAAAAAACCTTGGGAGGTATCGCGTGGACACAACAGCCATCATTCTGGTTCTGGTTATCACGATAACAGGCTTCGCAGAGTTCGCACCAGATTGGATGAAAGGAGAAAAGCAATAGCAGATTACTCATGAATTACGGGATGGTGTAATGGTAGCACATGGGTTTTTGGTACCCTTAGTCGGGGTTCGAGTCCCTGTCCCGTAGTTTTTGCCCTGTAGCTCAATGGTAGAGCGAGCGGCTGTTAACCGCTAGGTTATAGGTTCGAGTCCTATCGGGGCAGCTTGGTTCGCCCTCATAACTCAATCGGTAGAGTAGCGGTCTTTTAAACCGTATGTTGTAGGTTCGAGCCCTACTGGGGGTACTATGAATATATTACAACAACAATTAGATGAATATCGCAGAACTGAGAATGGTGAAGTAATTCAAGGTGCTGCACATACTAGTAAGATACTCAATCATAGGTATCGTAATAAAGTAGTAATGGATGCCTATGTCCATTTAAATACACTCAATCTAGAATACACAGCAATAGCCTGTTGTGGCGCTAGTGGTATGTTGGTAGTTCCACAAATAGCAGAATTACTGAAGAAAAATATTATTCTAGTCCGTAAAAATACTGGAGGATATAGCGAGTTCATAGTAGAAGGAACTCCTGCTAAAAACTATATCATAGTTGATGATTTAATATGCTCTGGAAATACTGTGAAATATATAATCAACAGCATAAAAAACGAAGTACCACGATCTAAATGCTTGGGAGTGTATTGCTATATTCCAGAAGAATCTACATATAGAAGACATCCAGAGTACTGTAAAAAAGATTTAGGTATCGAATATCTTTAAGGTAATTCGAGCGGCCGGGTTTTCTGTAAGTTGTTTCCTGACAACGACTTACGCTTGCTAAATTTTTTCCTAAAGATTATTGTTGACAATGACGATATATATGATATACTTAGGACATAGCAAGTAACCACTAACGAAAAGGAAACGAAATGGCTGCTAATGTTGAATCTATGTTTTACACCGGAGCGGAACCTTGGCATGGACTCGGTGAGAAGTTGGAAAACGCTCCAACGATCAGTGAGGCTATCGAGGCTTCTGGTTTGGATTGGGAAGTTGGAGTCAAGGATCTTGTGACCAAAGATGGTTATGATGTTCCTGCAAAAGCTACATATCGCAAAAGCGATAATAGCATTCTCGGAGTAGTCGGGCCAAGATATGTCCCACTCCAGAATAAAGATGCCTTTGAATGGTTTCAGCCATTTGTAGATGCTGGTGAATGCAGCCTACATACTGGTGGATCGCTAAGTGACGGTCAAAAAGTCTGGGCATTGGCTCAACTTAACCGTGACCCCAGCGAAATTGTCAAGGGTGACGAGGTTCAGAAGTTTATTCTTCTCTCTAACAGTCACGATGGCACAACCGCTATTCGTGTAGGCTATACGCCAATCCGTGTTGTCTGTGTCAATACCTTAGCTTTTGCTCACCAAAGTGGCGTAAGCAAACTACTCCGTATTAGGCACACGAAAAGTGCAGCAGCTAATCTCGATGGAGTTCGTGACATCATGGACAATATCAACGGACAGTTTGAAGCTACTGCTGAACAATTCCGATTCCTTGCTAGTCGAGATTTCAATCAGGCTGACGTTCGTAGATACGTCAAAACATTGTTGAATGTCGACAAAACCCATGACGAAGACCTGAAGACCCGTACTAAGAATATTCTCGACGAAATTCTTGGCACAATCGAAGGGCCAAAGCAGTCAATGCAAGGTGTCCGAGGTACTTGGTGGGCAGCCTATAATGGCTTCAACGAGTATCTTAATTACACCAAGGGTCGTAATACCAACAACCGTATGGAAAGCCTATGGTTTGGTCAGAACGGCAGTGATAATGTCAGAGCGTTGAATCTCGCTACAGAGTATGCCAACGCTGTATAACGCTCTCCTTTCGTGGTGCGTGTCGGGGAGGGTCGGCTTGAGAAATCAGGTCGGCCCTCCTTCTTTTGTAATGTAAGTACTTGTCAATAAAGGACTTAGCTCATTCCCGACCGCGCGTCACCCCCTAAATTAAGTATATATATTATAAAACGTAAGTCCTTATGTACCAAGGGTTTACGCACGATTTACTAATGGACATGGGAGGAGAAAGACGATATAATGGTATAGGGTAGACGTAAGTTGTTTGTCAGTAATGACTTATATACGATCTATCATTATAATAATAACGTTGATTATTGTTCCACCCGAACTATAAGGTTTGGTCTGGATGGTTATAGTCAGCGAATATAGGAGGCACTTTATTTATGCAAGAAGAGAATGAATGTATATGGCAATTTATTGTATGTAGAAATAATATACCAGTAAAAGTCAAATGCTTTACCAATTATGAACAGGGCGCTGCCTATACTGATAGGTATGTTAAGAGTATAGATTCCTGTTGTAAAAAATTACCTATTTATGGTGATGGAGAATGTTACAGTAACAAAGATATTAGTGTGGGTTTGTACCAAGGTTCTTTGATTCCTAATATTGGTTTCAAGAACGAAAGTACCACACAATAGTCAAGGTATTGTACAGACCTGTCCCATATGTTATAATTGAGAACAGTGGGCTAGTCCTGTCCTACATATTTATTATAGCCAATTATTCTATCATGTCAACAGGAGGAGTGAATTTTGATAGTTCTAGCAATATTGTTTCTATTATTCGTGGAGGTTTGAATGAGATACCCGTCATTTAATTTATTAGGATTATTATTTGTTTTAGCAGGAATTATAAAGGTTTGTGAGATTTTGTCAATAGATTTTTTTCAAATAAAAAGTGCTGATTTTCTAACTGTACTTGGGGCAATATTCCTTGCTTATATTTGTTGGACAATTTCTAGATTATTGCCTTTCTTTTTATACTATTACAGTCTACAGGAGAAAATTTGTAAGCAGGCTCTTGATAATAACTATTTTGCGCAAGAAGAGTAGGATTATAGTGTATTATATTAGTAGGTTAGGTATATATTATAACCACCCGACCTGCATAAATATTAATCTATATCTCCCATTCTGTCAAGCATAAAACCAATCTTAAATTTACAAAAAACGAAAGGTGGCAGATTATGAAAAGGGAACCAATAAGTACGGAAACTAATGGTGTCATTTGTGACAAGATACTAAGCATCATAGGTAAGCCAGATAATCTAGTCACTTGTAAAGCCATCAATCTTTATTCAGATAGGTATAGAGTGAATGTTTATACCAAGATAGAAAAAGATGGGTGTGAAGGTCAGAGAATAACATATAGTTGTTTTGCTAAGATTAATAAAGACCTTAAGATAACTATTGTGGATGAATATCCTAAACTTTCTTCTGGTGTTCTTAATGCCTAAAGGTTTGTATTACCTAATCTATTCAGATCGGACAGATGTTGGTAGTCAGCGAGTTTAGAAGACTTTTGAAAATATACCTTGCACATTGACCAGTTTAAATTATTATACTGTATAACTACTATGTTGCTGGGCTAGGCTGGATAGGAGTTGATATGAAATATGTTATAGGAATATTTTGTTTTATTTTACTGGTATTGTATGTAGATATGGTTTTTGTACCTGATTCTTTAGTTAGGCAAAAACGATCTGCTGGAGAAATGGTAAAATTTTATCACAATACTCGTCATGGTACTCCTAGAGATAATATTGAAATAGTTTCTGTGGAACTAGAATCTACAAGGTATTATCCTCATGGAAGTAGAACATTCAAAGTATACCATAAAATGAAAGATAGAGACAAGATAAACTGTATGCCTAATATCAAGATAGATAATACTGGTACAAGCGCATATCATTTTTTCCATTGGTGTTATTATTATATAAAAAATAATTTATGATCTTGTTTTATCTAAACTAATAGGATCGCCCCCATGCTGGTAGTCAGCGAGTTATGATATCACTTACATTGAATAAAAATATTGATTGTAATAGTTTATGCAAAAAGATAGGGGAATATGTGGGTGAATACAATCAGGAATATGGCGACCTTAAAGATTATGTATTAGTTATAGATATTAAGAAAATAGTAGATAGTCAGGAGACTAATAAGATAACTAATATTGAGTTTAGACAATAAAAAACCCCCAGACGAATCCGGGGGTCTCTTAAAAATATAATTAAAATAAATTATAAATTAACTATCTGCTATTGTTACGTTAACTTGTGCAGTTACCGCAGGTGTTTGATCAAAACCAAGTCTCAAGTCATTTAATGAGACAACAACAGCATAAGTGGCATTAGCTACTGCCGCATGACTTGTCAACCTAAGTACATGATTGTCAGACCCATCATTAACAACCTCCCAAGTGCCTTGACTTGATGTAGCTGTTATGCTGAAATCACTACCCAGTTGTGATGGGGCAACATTTGCTCCATCGCTCGTTACCGTAACAGTAGAGATATCAGTACTACTGTTATGAGTATCTTTAGCATAACTAAAGCTGGCTGGATCAACAGCAATAGTAGTATTTGGTACAATATTACTAGGGTCTAATTTAACATCAAAATCATCAATGTTACTACTCATATCAAGAGTAGTACTAAAATTAAAGGCTCTATTCATTGTTAAAGCACTAGCATTAAAGGTATTACTTACACTAGCACTCATGCTACTATTTGCATTACCAGCAGCATTTACTGCTGTGTGCATAGCAGAAAGCAAAGCATATACTACTTCTGCACCTTCAGCAACATTATTGCCTTGATTAAATCTTGGCAAATCGCCTGTTGGAATAGTTAAATTACCACCAGAAACAGTTGCATTTGCAAATACATCGCTTACATTATCTAATTTCGCCATTGTTATTCTCCACAAAGGAATATATTCGGACTAAAAAACGCGTTATTTGTTTTTACACCATACAAACTATTATTATTAACATTATTAGCACTAGAACCAATAGGAACAGGAACCAAAAGAACCAGTATATTATATTACGATTATCTTTATCATTCTATTTGCCCCTATTATACCTATTACTATCCTGCATAAACTATTTTAGACCCTTTTGAACAAAATTTTAGGCAATATTCTCATATAATTATCATAAGTCTACTTATTATGACCAGCGGAGGTGAAATTAGGTAAAACTCTAGGAAAAATAAGAATCCTGAAATAGCCTCAAGTGGTGGTGTTCCTATTGCCGATAATCCTATTGACAGTAGTGATGGTATCCTGTATACTATTGGTAGGAAAGTTAATTAATTAGGGAAAAAATGTATAAAAGCGTACTTCTTACCGAAAGCGAAATCAAGCTGTTACGCAAAGTCTTGCACACTCATATTGATACCAATTTGAATCAAATAAAACACAAAGAATCTAGGAATTTACATATCATTGACAGAGCATTATTGGGTAGGATTCCCACGAAATAGATTAATCAAGAAGTAATCAGGGGTTAATTACCCACAAATGAAACAGAAATCAAATGGAAATACTCTCTACCTTATTTATGATAGCACTTATCTGGGCATTTGTGCAAGGATTTAGAGAAGGTTTAAGGGGCGATTATGATGATAGTCTGCCTGATTATTTGTACTATAGAGATAGTAAGAGTGGTATAGGGTTTGGTATTAAAACTAAGAAAAGAAAGAAGTAATGGAGATATTTGGAAGGGTATTGCACATTATAGCTATCTTGGCTACTGCGTGGTTTTTCATAGCGTCTTATAGAGAATGGAAAGTGGACAAAAGGAGAAAGAAAGTATGATTAACAAGTATATTAATTTTGTAGAAGAATGGTGTGAAATATTGGAGTCTAAATTTAAGGCTAAATATCCTACAAACCCTCCTGTCAAGTATGACTTTAAGATAAATAAAAAGTATACTAAGATTATCAGAGTAGACTCTGGTGGTAGTAGTAGTGTTCATGCTTTTGTGGATAATAATAATTTGGATATACTAAAAGCGGCTACATGGAATGCTCCAGCTAAAGGAGCCAGAT
>Ga0213867_1000515_pt1 | contig 17349 bp, 17 predicted proteins | sample PICome_12_FD_160120 | JGI IMG/M metagenome (GOLD analysis project Ga0213867, IMG submission 160120) | Coastal seawater microbial communities near Pivers Island, North Carolina, United States - PICO540 | ecosystem: Environmental > Aquatic > Marine > Coastal | place: USA: North Carolina... | reverse complement strand
TGTGCGGATATGCAGACGCCTGAATTATGGCAGCGTTTTGGCAGCCCCCAAAATTGCCTAATAGCGATTTCTGATTACCTCTCTTCAAAGCAGAAAAACCATGTATGCCGCAACTTTTGTAAAGCGCTAGTATCGCGTTAGTAAAGCGTTAGTGTCGGGGCAGACACCCCCAAATTATAGACGAGCCACCGCTAAACACTCCCCTACCCCAGGGCACGTTTATATAGAGAAGATTGCATTTGCACCCTTGCAGATGCAGTCTTTTTTATGCGCCGACTGCGGATTAGCGTCCTGCAAAGATATTTCCGAAATCATATATCATGGACGAAATTTCTGATTCTAATGGGAAAGACAATACACCCATCACACTATAGCCCAGCAACAAAGGAAACACATAAAAGCGTATCATAAAAAAGAACCAAGCAATGTAGAGTGGCTTTAAGCGATCGATCAAAAACCCCGGCGTTATAGGAGTACAATTATTGATAATAGGCTGAGTGAATTTGACGAATACCCGCATAAAAAAGAAATCTGAGTTATCTTGCAAAAATATGGACATGCCAAAACGACCAATCAATGTCCACATAATGGCACCCATTATATAATCTATCAAAATAATCCAAATTGGATAATGTGACACGGCTTACCTCATTAATCATTTTAAATAATAAAGGAGCAACAAGTTGACTGTTGCTCCTTTATAAAAGTTTATGGCATCACAGATCGCGATTTTTAGTTGCCAGAGACAATTTTACCACTTGGAATTCTAATCTCATCAACCATTTTCTGGGTTTCAGCATCTGGTTCTTCAGTCATCAAACTAACAACAACCATCAAGATTAGACTAACGGGCATCCCAATCATGCCAAATCTTAATCCATCTATACCCATCCAAGGTGTCATGCCAGCAAACTGCACCATATACAGGTACCATGCACCAGCGGCAAAACCACCAACCATTCCAGCAATGGCTCCGGCACGATTAGCACGCTTCCACCAAACTCCCAAAACAAGTGGGAAAAACAACCCTGAATTGGCAAAACAGAATGCCCAGGCGACCGCCCCGAGAATGGACGTAAGCTTTAATGAGGCAACAAAAGCACCAGCTGCACCAATTAAAACAAGCATAATCCGAGCAACAATTAGACGTGTTTTTGTGTCTGCTTTCGGATCAATAATCTTGTAGTAAAGGTCGTGTGACAATGCATTGGCAATTGCAAGCAACAGGCCATCTGCCGTTGACATTGCTGCTGCCAGACCACCTGCGGCAACAAGGCCCGAAATAACATAAGGCAGACCGGCCATTTCAGGCGTTGCGAGAACAACAATATCTCCACGCATGAAAAATTCATTAATCTGCACTATGCCATCACCGTTTCCATCGATAACTTTTAAGAAACCAACGTTGCTCCATTGCTGTATCCACTCAAGATTGGACACCTCAGAAAAAGATTTTCCAATTATACTCGTAGCAACAGTGGGGTCGAGCAAAGATAACTTTGTAAAGGTTGCTAATGCCGGAGCGGTTAAATACAAGCCGCAGATAAACAGCAACGACCAGCCAACAGATTTGCGCGCGTTACGGACAGAATCTGTTGTGAAGTATCGCATTAAAACGTGAGGCAGAGATGCCGTACCCGCCATCATACACAAGACGAGAGTGAAAAATTTCCACTTTTCCATAAAGCTATCGCTCGCATCATTGATTCCAACTTTTAAAGCCGCCAACTTTCCAGCAGCCGCTTGAGCTTCTGCTGTTGGCATCAATGCCCCAATACCGAGCTGAGCTTCAAGTTCCTGAACACGACCTACTGCTTCAAATTGTGCAAAATGAGGTATCAAGCCATATCCGAGTTTATTCGACATCCAAAATACCGGAATAAGATAAGCTACAATTAACACAATATACTGAGCAACTTGGGTCCAGGTAACTGCTCTCATGCCACCCAGCATAGAACAGAAAAGAATTCCCGCAAGCCCAATCCAAACTCCTAGTTCAAATGGGATTTGAAGAGCTCTTGATGCTACTGTGCCAGTTCCATTGATTTGAGCAGTCACATAAGTGAAAGAGGCGATAACAAGAATAAAAACTGCACAAAAGCGAGCGAGGTTTCCACCATAACGGGTTCCGATAAAATCTGGAACAGTATAAGCCCCAAACTTTCGCAAATATGGTGCGATCAAAGAGGCCACCAATACGTAACCGCCTGTCCACCCAACTAAAAAGGCCATGTATGGATAGCCTTTTAAATAAATGCCACCAGCCATTGCAATAAATGATGCACCAGACATCCAGTCTGCAGCGGTTGCCATACCGTTATAAACAGCAGGCACTTCACGTCCGGCTACATAGTATTGATCTGACTCCATCGTTCGTGACAAAATCCCAATTAGAGCATATATCGCGACAGTAAAAGCAACGAACATCCAACCGATAATGGTGTTTTCTACACCAGCGGCTTCAAGAATGCCCATAAGAATGACGAATCCTAAAAATCCGAGAGTATAAAGTCCATAGACCTTACCAAGATTGGCCACAAAGCCACCTTCTAATTTTATCATAATCCGGTCTCCTATTTCTCTTCCAGGCCGAACTCTTCGTCAATTTTATTCTGACGAGAGGCGAACCAGAAAACCAGAATGGCAAAGGCAATTTGCGACCCCATGCCAGCCATAAAGTAAGCACCAGGAAATGCTGGGCTATTTAGCCCATCACCTACCCAGTGAATGACGAACGCAATCACTGCCCAAACCGCTAAAACAGTAAAGGTAAGTGACCTAGTCTTCGACCAGTGTTGTTCTTTTTTAGAAGACATAAAGTTTCTCCCCATTAAGTCTACCAAGACAAGTCCTAAGGGAAAACAATTAAAAAAAGCAAACAAAAATGCGCCGATTACCAACGCTTACGATTTTTTGTTTAATTCCCCCCAGAATTTGTTGGATTACTATACTGCAGTAAGGCAGGTTAGTCAAAATACTTTAATTAAAATGGGTAATTAACGTGAAAAAAATTATAGCAAAATTAATAAATATGCTTCGTTATGATACTGCACCCACCCTTAATAATTACTCTCACCTAGCTGAATATATTGAAAAACAATCTTCATTTGTGAGCCAAGTGACTTTATACGAGTACGTTAAGACTAGAGCGGGCACACAATGGCCAAAATTGTTTGAAAATGACGAATATCTAACCTCTTTGAAGATTGCGAGATGGCATATTTTTTCAGCTTGTGTGGCAGATTTGTCGCTCTTTGCTGCCGCTCAGTTTTACAAATCTGGAGATGCCGATACTAAGAGCTGTGCTAAACTTGCCCATAAAACAATTGCCACAATCCTAAACGGCATTGAACAAGAAGATATAGAGACAAGCGTCTTCCATATGATGATAAAGAACAGCCAAAAACGTTGCAAAGATGCTGATTATGCTGATATCGCAACAGGTGATGCTGCCTTTCAAACGAGTGCGCAAGCCCTGCTAGACTGGGCGCCAATAATTGATGATTTCAAAAGAAATGATGCACTTATTGTTCGGAACTCTATCCATCTACGCTGGATAGGGGTTCGCCGCGATTTAGCCAAGGGCTTGCAAACAGACAATGTCTTGGCTGATTTTACCGCGCTATCTGACAGCCCTATGAGGTAAATGCGGTATTTGCTAGAAATAGCAAACGCTTTATTGAGCCGTACGGATCATATCAGCCGCTTTTTCCGCTATCATAACGGTTGGCGCATGGGTGTTGCCAGAGGGTATAATCGGCATCACAGACGCATCAGCTATGCGCAAGCCTGACAGCCCATGGACACGCAATTCTGCATCCACCACATCGCCAGCACGCGCATCTGGCCCCATACGGCAACTACACGCAGGATGATAGACGGTATTACCTGTCTCTCTTGCAAAATCCAGCAATTCTGCATCACTTTGTGCCTCGCTGCCGGGACGCTCCTCAGCTAGCGCCAAGCCGTCTAAAGCAGGTGCTGTCATAATTTGCCGCGCGATACGTAAAGCCGCGACCAGCACGGCTTTATCCCGTTCAGCGTGAAGATAATTAGGCTGAATGGCAGGTGCCACAAATGGGTCAGATGAGCGTATATGCACAAAGCCACGGCTTTCAGGGCGTAACTGGCACGGACCTATTGTCAGCCCCGGAAAGCGATCAAAAATCCGCTTTGCTGGGTTAGCAAAGCTCGCATGGGCAATATGATATTGAATATCCGGGCGGGCTATTTTCGGGTCGCTAGAAATAAATCCAGCTAATAGGCCAGCTGTTAGTGACAAGCTACCTGTCCTGAAAAACGCATAGCGGGCAAGCTCTTTTAATAGGCCAAAGCCACGACTGGTTTCATTAAGTGAGGTGTTTGGTGCAAGCCGCCAAGTAAGGCGCGTCAAAAAATGATCAGATAGGTTTTCGCCCACACCGTCTAGCTGATGACGCACCTCTATCCCTTGCGCCGCTAGAATATCCGGCCGGCCAATTCCAGAGAGTTCCAGCAATTGTGGTGAGCCAAATGCGCCAGCGGATAAAATCACCTCTCGCATAGCAGATATCTGCAAATCCCTGCCACGGTGATGTATCTGAACCCCGCAAATATGCTGGTTGGACTGACCTTCAAAAAGTAGCCGCATAGCGGCGGCATCTTTGAGGATAGTAAGGTTTTTTCGGTGCCGTACAGGATGCAAGAAAGCACGATAAGCAGAGTGGCGCTGACCGCCTTTCTGGGTAACTTGAAAATAGCCAAACCCAGCTTGGTGATGCCCGTTATAATCATCATTTCTGGCATAGCCCACCTGTTCTGCAGCGGCACAAACTTCATCCAAAACATTAGCACCTAGCCGCAGGGCGGATACCGATAATGGCCCTAGCTGACCATGATATTGCGGGTCTATATTTTGGCCGTTTGCGCTGGCTGCCTGCAACAGTTCCTGCCCATTTTCAGACTTCAGAAAATAGGGAAGCACGCTATCATAGGACCACCCCTTATTACCGGCCGTTTCCCAGCTATCATAATCTTCTTTCTGGCCGCGCACATATAACATCCCATTAATAGAAGACGTGCCGCCCAACAAACGGCCACGCGGCATATTCATCCGCCGGCCTCGCAATTCTGCCTCAGGCTCGGTCTGATACATCCAGTTAATCTTATGATCGACCATTGTTTTGATAAAGCCGCCCGGCACCTGCACCGATAAGCGTGCATCATGCCCACCTGCCTCAATCAGAATGACACTAATATTGGGGTTTTCGCTTAACCTTGCAGCCAGTACACATCCAGCAGAACCTGCGCCTATGATTACATAATCGGCTTGCATGTCTTTTAGACCGTTGCCGTTAGACCGCCATCAACAAAGATGGTCTGGCCATTGACAAAATCAGAGGCGTTTGAGGCGAGAAACAAACAAACCCCAACCAACTCTTCTACCTCGCCCCAACGCCCTGCTGGTGTGCGGGAAATTAACCAGCTATTAAAGTCAGCATCAGCTTCTAACGCTTCATTAAGCTCTGTTTTGAAATAACCCGGCGCAATGGCATTGCAGTTCAGCCCATATTGCGCCCAGTCGGCTGCCATAGCTTTGGTTAAGCTGCTGACGGCCCCTTTGGATGCGGTGTAGGGGGCAATAGAAGGGCGTGCCAGCAGGCTCATTACGGACGCAATATTTATAATCTTGCCAGCTTTGCGTTCCATCATAGGCTTTGCGACGGCCTGACTAACACTGAAAACAGAGCGTAGATTGGTAGCGATAAGCTGGTCGAACTTATCCACCTCAAAATCCTGCAAGGGGGCGCGGGTCTGCATGCCAGCATTATTAATCAGGATATCTATTTGTGTGCCTGTCGCTTCTAGCTCAGCTATCGACGCACTTGCTTGGGTATGAGAGGTTACATCAAACGCGCAAGTTTTTGCAGCTATTCCTTCTTTTGCGAGCGCTGCAACCGCTGCATCTAGCGTCTCTTCATTGCGGCCATTTAGGACAGGCCTTGCACCCGCCCTGCCAAGGCCGCGTGCCAGCGCAAAACCAATGCCGCGGGAGGCGCCTGTAATAAGGGCGTTTCTGCCCCTTACATCAAACAGCTTCTCAGACATATCGCCTTCCTCCCTACACCGACTGTCTTTGTAGTTTAGCCGCTAATCGCCATAAAGGCCAAGCGTGCGTCCCTGTAATTTCAGCAGACCCGTAACATGCGACAGCGTGGGGGCGGGTATTTCCAGACGCTCAGCTAACTCCAGAACGGCTGTGACAAGCGGATCTATCTCTAGCGGTCGGCCCGCCTCGATATCTTGGCGCGTAGAAGGCTTGTGACCAACAATGCGCGCCGCGCCTTCTATCCTATCTTCGATACTTACATTAAAGCGCACACCTATCGCTTCGCCAATTTGCTGACATTCTGCCATGATCTCAGCGACCAAATGTCGGCAAGCTGCATCGCTTCCTATTTTATCAAGGCTTGCACCTGTGAGTGCCGACACCGGATTAAAAGAACAATTGCCCCACAATTTTACCCAGATTTCATCACGGATGCGCTTCTTTTGCGGCGCTTTTAGTCCGCCCGCTATCATCAGCTGGCTGAGGGTTTTTACCCGGTCGCTTGGCTCACCCGAAGGCTCCCCAAGGCTAAAGCGCTCCCCGTCAATATGTTGAACAAGGCCCGGCTCTGCAATCTCGCAAGCTGGGTATACCACACAGCCAATAGCACGGTGCGCACCAATCTCTGAATAGATGCGGCCAGCTGGATCTACTGCCTGCAAGGGCTGATTATCCAGCATCGTGCCGGTATTTGCCTGATGGAAATACCACCAAGGCAAGCCATTTACCGCTGATACCACCGCTGTGTCTGGGCCTAAAAGTGGGGCCATCTGATCTATAATTTTAGGGATGCCATGTGCCTTTAGCGCCAAAATTACATAATCTTGCTCGCCAAGCTCTCTGGGGTCATCGCTTGCCTTTAGCGGATGAACAGATACCTCGCCATCCTTGTTCAGACGCAAACCATTTTTTTGGATAGCAGCTAGGTGCGGGCCACGGGCAACCAAGCTAACCTCTGCGCCCGCCCTATCAAGGCAAGCTGCTAGATAACCGCCAATTGCACCGGCGCCATAGATACATATTTTAGCCATGACAGCCCCTTTTTTTAGCTCTTTTGCCTACATAACGGCTTCCGTGTAGCTGCTTTAGACGGTCTGCGCTGTTCGGTTTGTGAGCGCAAAACAATCTTTACAGCCCTAACTTTTCAGCCAATCCAATACGCTGTAGCTTGCCTGTTGCCCCTTTTGGAATTTCATCCAAAAACTTAATATGTTTTGGTACTTTAAATTTAGCTAAATGGGCATTGGCATATTCTTTTAGTTCTGCTTCGCTGAGGCTAGCCCCTTCGGCTAATACCACGGCGGCGGCAATATCTTCGCCTAGCATTTTATCCGCCACTGCAAAGGTTACAACCTGTTGGATGGCGGGATGTTCCATCAATATATTATCTACCTCTAACGGTGAGATTTTTTCGCCGCCGCGATTAATAATTTCTTTCAAGCGGCCCGTGATCTTCAAATAGCCTTCTGTATCAAAACAGCCCTGATCACCAGTTCTGAACCAGCCATTGGTAAAACTGCTTGCATTTGCGGCATCATTATTTTCATATCCCGGCGTGACATTCTCGCCCCTGATACATACCTCACCCTCGCTTCCTTGCGGCTGGACAACCCCGCCTGCATCCAAAATACAAACCTCAGGGCTGGTAACAACACCCACAAAACCTGCTTTTTGTGTGCCTTGCCCAAGCGGATTAGAGGTCATTTGGTGCGCCGCCTCTGTCATGCCATAGGCCTCTATTACGGGGCAGCCAAAGGTCGCATTAAGCGCCTCAAATACTGCTGGTGGCAAAGATGCAGAGGAAGAGCGAATAAAGCGCAACCCAAGCGATTTTGCGGCCTCGGGGTTGCGCTGTGCCCGAAGCAAAATAGCCTGGTGCATCGTTGGTACACCAGAATACCAGCTGATTTTCTCTGACCTAGCCAGATCGAAAAACTGCAAAGCATTGAACCCTGCCGAGCAGCATATCGAAGCGCCCTTTCCAATAGAGGCAGACAGAACAGCTATCAGCCCGTGAATATGGAATAGCGGCATAATATTCAAACAATGATCGGTATGCGTTAGCTCAAGACTAGCCGCGATATTGCGCGCGGAGGCCAGAATATTTTTCTGCAAAAGCGGCACGACTTTCGGGCGCGAAGTGGTGCCAGAAGTATGCAAGACCAAGGCTTCATCCTCTGCGGAAGCGGGGATGGGCGTCGCGGTAGCATCAAATAAAGTAAAGCTGCCAGCGGGCGCATTTTCGGCAATCTTTGCTTCTACGACTTCAATACCAAGCTCTGCTGCTGCTTCTACGACCGGGTTTTGGCTAGCCTCATCAACGATTACAAGTTTTGGGCCCAAATCTTCAAGATAGAATGCATATTCAGACTTCTTATAGGCCGGATTTAGGGGCGCCGCTGACATATAACTAGCTACCGCTAGGAAGGCTGAGGCCATCTCCGGGCCGTTAGGAAGCACAATCGCAACCCTGTCCCCGCTTGTCAGCCCTTTGCCAGCAAGCTGGCTACCAATTGCTTCGATATGGGCGCGCAAGCCCTGATAAGACAAAGACGGACGGCCCGGCGCACTCAGTGCGACCGCCTGATCCTCACCGACATTAAGTAAAGATTTAATCGTCATTTCAAAACCCATGCTAAAATAAATGTTAATAATTTTAGTAAAATTACAGCTGTCTAGAACAGACAAACCAGAGGTTGCAATCAACCTGCTATAGATACCCTATTATTTAATCCGGCAATGGGCTACGGCAAGGTTTTTCTATCATCTGTCTATTTTTAATCGCCTGCCTATTTTTAGTTATCGGCCTATTTTTAGTTATCGGCCTATTTTTAGTCATCGGTAACCAAGAGCGTACCGTTTTCGATCATAGCGGCAATTTTATCATGTGTAACCAGCCCGTCTGCCACACGTGCATCCAGCGCTTCTTCCAGACCTCTTACTTTTTCAAGTGCCGTAATAATATTGTCTATTTCCTCAAACGGTACAATAACCACCCCATCTGCATCTGCTATGACCATATCACCATGGCAAATTTGCTGGCCAGCAAACTCCAGAGCAAAACCTACTCTCCCGGGTCCAGTCATAAAGGGTGTTGCAGGGGTGATGCCGGTTGCCCAAACTGGAAACCCCGTCTCGTTAATGCCATGAATATCGCGCACGGGACAATCCATGATCATGCCCACCGCGCCAACATTAATCAGCATCCCACATAGCCTATCCCCAGCGCCGGCACAGCTCTGATTGCCCGAAAACCCTGCGACCAAAATATCGCCAGCCTCAGCATAATGAATAGCTGCAAAAGAGGCCAGTACATCCGCTGAGGCATTTTCCGCTGTAAGCGCTGGCCCGGCGATAGAAACACCGCTAGCGGGCAAAATGGTTTGCTGGCTAACCCCCATATTTAGCGCCCCTCTGCCGCCTCTTGCATCGACAATCTGGCCTGTTGGTATATTTTGGAAAGCGTTAATTTGCGCAGCTGTTGGTCGGCGTCTTGTTTTTTTGACTTTCAATAAGGGCGGGTCTTCTATCATTTGCACAAACCTCTGCCAAACTGGCACTCTCAAAAGATGTCACCCTTAGAGCCTAGCAAGGAACGCAGACCATATGCAAATTATGAGACAAAACAGCTTTTTAAGGCGCTTGCCGCACCCAGCATAGATGAGAACGACAAGCGTGGAGGAACGATGAAGTTGCTATCAAATGCGCAATTCAAGCTAAACCTATGGATAACGGGCCTGCCAGCTAAACAGACGCACCACACATCACTAAACCCAAGCGCCTCTGCTCTATGCTAACCAGCAGAAAAATAGGCTTATAGCAAAAGCTACTACTATATAATGTATATTGCAAACAAATTTTATCTATATATTGTATTAAGGTGTAAATGTAAGCAGAAGTGCCTAGCTGTCATTTCAGAAAAATAGCAAGCGCAGGGCGTTTAAGACGTGCCCCGCATTGCCCGTTCAGCTTGGCGCTGCACCTTCTGCATTCGGCGCTGGCGGGTAATCGCCTTAGCCTGCCCTGCGGTTAGGCAATCTGGACATAAACAGTCATCGGCCAAATCAAAACCACCTGTCATATTAGGTAAGTTCATACACCAACAAGAACGCCCCTCAATAGAGCCGCACTTGAATTGTGTCCCGCATTTCTGACAGGTAAGGGTCTGCATCTTCGCCTCCGTCCAAATTGGTAAGAAACTTATCTACCCCATTGCCTATCATGGGCGAAATCTATGCAAATTGTCTAGCAAAAGCCGCCATCGAGCTTGAGCGCTTAAATGCGGAGGTTTTTTTGGTTACTCTGTGCCCGTTCTAGCTGCTCTTTTGCGCTCATGCGGATCCAGATAGCGCTTGCGTAAGCGCAAGCTTACCGGCGTTACTTCCACTAATTCATCTGGATTAATATACGCCATCATATCTTCAAGCGTTAGACGGCGAGGCGGGGTCAGCAAAATAGCATCATCCGATCCAGAAGCGCGGACATTCGTTAGCTTCTTGCCCTTTAGCACATTTACGCCCAAATCATTCTCACGGTTATGCTCGCCGACAACCATACCCTCATATACTTTATCTTGCGGGGACACAAACATCATCCCCCTATCTTGCAGATTAAACAAGGCATAGGCAACAACTTGGCCAGTTTCGGTAGATACCAGCGCCCCATTTCGCCGCCCACTAATATCGCCCTTATACGGTGCATAGCTATGGAATACGCGGTTCAGAACGCCTGTGCCACGGGTTTCGGTTAAAAACCGTCCTTGATACCCTATCAGGCCGCGCGACGGCGCCAAAAAGACCAGCCGTGTTTTGCCAGAACCAGCATTACGCATATCTACCATTTCCGCCTTGCGCTGGTTAAGCGTATCAATAACGGGGCTAGCATAGTCTGCATCCACATCAATAATAATCTCTTCCATAGGCTCATGACGCTGGCCATCAATCATTCGGAACAACACTTTGGGCCGCGAGACGGTTAGCTCAAACCCTTCACGGCGCATTGTTTCTATTAAAACGCCGAGCTGTAATTCGCCGCGCCCACCGATCTCAAATGCATCCCGGTTTTCACTTTCAGAAAACGTTATCGCAACATTTACTTCCGCTTCTGCTAAGAGCCGCTCTCTTATCATGGTAGAGGTGACTTTTTTGCCTTCAGTGCCGGCAAGCGGGCTGTCATTTACCGAGATGGTCACCGACATAGTAGGAGGGTCTATCGGGGTTGAGGCAAGCGGCTCACGCACCTCGGGACTGGCAATGGTATCCGAAACAGAGGCTTTCGAGAGACCTGCAATACAGACGATATCCCCGGCACTAACCTCATCTGTTGGCACCCGTTCCGTTCCTTCAAAACGAAGCAGTTTGGTCAGGCGGCCACTTTCCACAACCTTGCTATCCAAATTAAGCGCACGCACGCTGTCATTTACCGAAATACGCCCTTGCATCACCCGCCCTGTAAGACAGCGCCCTAGGAACTGATCTGAATCAAGCAAGGTGGCCAACATCGCAAAAGGCGCATCAACTGGCGCTTGCGGCGGCGGCACATGCTGGGTGATGGTCTCTAGGAGGGGGTCAAGAGAGGTGCGGGCATCTGCGAGCTCTTTTACGCACCAGCCATCACGGCCAGAAGCATAAAGGATGGGAAAATCAAGCTGCGCATCATCAGCATCAAGGGCCACAAATAAATCAAAAACCTCATCGACCACCTCTTCTGGTCGGCCATCTGGTTTATCCACTTTATTGATAATAACCATTGGGCGCAAACCAAGTGCCAGCGCCTTACCTAGCACAAATTTAGTTTGCGGCATTGGCCCTTCGGCAGCATCCGTCAGCAATATAACCCCATCTGCCATATGCAATACGCGCTCTACCTCACCGCCAAAATCGGCATGGCCGGGGGTATCTATAATATTGATGCGCATATCGCGCCAACGCACCGAGGTAGGCTTGGCCAAAATGGTGATGCCGCGCTCTTTTTCTAGGTCGCCAGAATCCATAATCCGTTCATCGACCTGCTGATTTTCACGGAACATTCCGCTTTGTTTCATGATCGAGTCAATCAGGGTTGTCTTGCCATGGTCAACATGGGCAATAATCGCAATATTGCGGAGATCTTCACGCATTCAAATTTCTTTCTAGCTAAAACTCGGTTACTTATTCTGTTTCATGGCGCGCCTCAATTGGGCACATACTCTAGTAATTCTATGCCAGCATTCCCCATCGCCGTAATTTGTGCTGCCAGCGATCCTTCAAGGTCTATTGCGCGGCAGGCAGGCAGGACGACCGCCACCTTATACCCCAGCGATGCGGCGTCTAAAGCAGAAAACGCCACGCAATAATCTGTTGCAAGGCCAGCCAATACCAGCCTATCAATTTGCCGATTACGCAAATACCCATCCAGACCAGTAATGGTTTTGTGGTCATTTTCAAAAAATGCGGAATAGCTATCAATAGCTTGGCGAAAACCTTTACGCACAATCATCTGAAAGGCATCTGCTTGCAAGGATTTATGAAAGGCTGCCCCCTTTGTTCCTTGTATACAATGGTCTGGCCACAGCGTTTGGGTACCATAAGGCATCTCTATGGCGTCAAACGGGGCTTTATCTGGATGGCTGGATGCAAAGCTTGAATGGCCGTGCGGGTGCCAATCTTGGGTTGCCACCACATTTTGCGTGCCCGCTATCATCTGATTAATAGGGCCAACAACAATATCGCCAGCCTCTACAGCAAGATGACCGCCCGGGCAGAAATCATTTTGCACATCTATCACCAGCAATGCGGTGTTAGAAGCGCCAAGATTTGCGTCATTTTGTTTACGCATTTCCAGTCGCATCCTTCCAATGTTTGCGGCATAGAGAGACATATTTGTCATTGCCGCCAATTTCGATTTGAACACCATCTGTCAGAATTGTTCCATCAGCAGATTGGCGAATAACCATCGTTGCCTTGCGACCACAATGGCAGATAGTGCGAATTTCGCGCAAAACATCAGCTATGGCGAGCAATTCAGCAGAACCCGGAAATAGCTTACCTTGAAAATCAGTTCGCAAACCATAACACATTACGGGCAAATTATATGCATCGGCGAGGACTGAAAGTTGCCAGACCTGCTCTGGGGTCAGAAATTGCGCTTCATCTACCAGCAGGCAGGCAAGTGGAGATGCCTGATGGGCAGGCAGCACCTGTGCCAGCAAATTACTGTCTCTGTCAAAAATATGTGCCTCTGCTGACAGACCTATGCGCGAGGCTATTTTGCCAGGCCCTGCGCGGTCATCTAATGCAGCTGTCAGCAACATCGTTTGCATGCCTCGCTCGTGATAATTATGCGATGCTTGCAGCAATATTGTTGTCTTGCCAGCATTCATTGCTGAGTAAGAAAAATAGAGCTTTGCCACTAACTTTATATACCTGAGTTATCTCTTTTTGGGCGCTTGTAAAAAACCTTGCTAGCGCCTCATTTGTCTATCTGCTCTTTGGCTAAATCAGCTATGCAAAAATGTCCAGTTAAAAACACACCACAGCTCGGCAAAGCATCACATTGAACTGACGCTAGAAGCACGCTAAACTCACCTCTCTAATCATGCCCATATTACAAGGATAGCACGATGACACGCGCCGCCGAATTTGAAATGCTTGAGGTTCTTCGCCATCCCGTTATTGACGTTAAAATGGCAAAATTGCGCGATAGAGATACCCCGTCACAGGATTTTCGCCGTATTCTATTTGAATTAGCTGGGTTGATGAGTGCATCTGTTTTCCGCCACATCAAAACCGTTCCGATAGAAATCGAAACACCGTTAGAGCCAGCATCAGCGGTTGCCCTGCCGGACAAGGTGCCGTGCATTGTTTCGATTTTGCGCGCTGGCAATGGCATGGCAGATGCACTTAGCGCCCTTCTGCCTGAGGCTGCCATCGGCCATATGGGCCTGCAACGTGACCCAGATACACATAACCCTGAATATTATTATGAAAAACTACCCCCTGAAATTGAAGCTCGGCAGGTGATTATGACGGATCCGATGCTGGCCACTGGTGGGTCTGCAATACTGACAGCAGACAGGCTAAAGTCACGAGGGGTAACAGATATTGTCTTTTGTTGTCTGGTGGCTGCCCCAGAAGGGGTGCAGGCTTTCACAACTGCCCATCCAGATATTCCGATTATTACCGCAGCCCTTGACCGCGAGCTAAATGAAAGTTGCTATATTTTGCCCGGGCTGGGGGATGCAGGTGACAGGATTTACAACACGTAAACACGCTGCGTTACTGAAAATACACCCCTGCCTATTCATGGGTTCATATAAATCGGCCCTAATGATTTGACCCAAATTACCTAGTCTAGATTACCGGGTCTAGATTACCGGGTCCAAAGCTGTGGGGTAGCAGTGTCTCCAGCGTGAACATTTTGCGCAAACCCTTATCATCGCAAACTAGAATTTCCATATCTGGCGCGGCAAATTCACGAAGACGCTGACGACATCCCCCGCAAGGGGTGCATAATTCAGCCCCGCGCCCAGCAACCGCAATACGGGAAATCTGTTTACCGCCAGCAGCTATCATGGCGGCTATGGCACCTGCCTCTGCGCAACTGCCAACCGGATAGGCAGCATTTTCAACATTGACGCCCAGATGGATATGCCCCTTTTCATCCTGAATAGCCGCGCCAACTTCAAATTGGCTATAAGGGGCATAGGCCATAGGCAGAATATCTATCGCGGCCTCTACTAGTACATCTGCCATCTTATCGCTCCTTAACATATGGCCGGCCTATCGCATGAGGGGGCGTCGCTTTGCCAATAAAACCAGCGAGTAATATTACCGTCAGCACATAAGGCAAAACCAAGATTAAATCGGTTGGAATCTGTCCAATCACAGGCACTTCAACCCCTTGCAGGCGGGCAGCGACTGCATCCAGAAAACCAAACATCAAACAGGCGGCCAGCGCTGGTACAGGCCGCCAATTACCAAATATAAGCGCCGCAAGCGCAATATACCCTTTGCCAGCCGTCATTTCACGCCCAAAGCCTGCCCCATGCGCAACAGACAGATACGCCCCTGCAATACCGCAAAATATGCCAGCAATAATTACCGCACGATAACGCAAGCCAGACACGCTAATACCGGCCGTATCCACGGCTTCGGGCTTTTCGCCAACCGCCCGCAGACGCAAACCAAAGGCTGTTTTGAAAATGATAAAGCTGGTTATCCATACCGCTATCAGCGCACACCAGACCAGAATATTATGCCCTGAGATAATCTCTTTATAGATTGGCCCAATAACCGGAATAGCGCCTGCCGCTTCGGCAAAAGGCAACTCTATAGAACTAAACCGTGCCTCGCGCGATAGCATCGGGGTTTGCCCCCCTTTGGCGAAAATCGCAATCCCTAAGGTAACCGTTAAACCAGAGGCTAATATATTAATCGCCAAGCCGGAGATAACCTGATTACCTTTATGCGTAATACAGGCAAAGCCATGAATAAGGCTAAACATAACCGAAACCAGAATAGCCCCAGCCAGCCCAGCTATCGCCGATCCTGTGAGCGCAGCAAGCGTTCCTGCAGCAAAAGCAGCCATAAGCATCTTGCCTTCAAGCGAGATATCAATAATGCCTGAGCGTTCAGAAAATAACCCAGCCATCGCGCACAAAATCAGCGGGGTAGCAACGCGCAAAGTGGCGTCCAGCGTAAGCAAAAATTGCATCCAGAGATCAGCCATTCCCGCCTCCAGAAGGCGCTTTCAGCCGGAAATATATGCGTGCAACAAGCGGGGCAAATAGATACGCAAGCGCCCCTGAAAACAAAATTATCAGACCTTGGATCATCAATACCATCTCGCGGGTAATGGTCTGAAATTCAAAATCTAACTCTGCACCACCTTGATAAAGGGCGCCAAATAAAAGGCTAGCAAACAGGATGCCAACGGGATGGTTGCGCCCCATCAAGGCAACAGCGATACCGGTAAACCCATAGCCTGAGGTAAAGTTTAAAATTACCCGCTCTTGCACGCCTAAAATCTCGTTCAAGGACATCAATCCAGCCAGCCCGCCAGAAATGGCCATCGCAATCATAATAATATGAGCAGGGTTATGACCTGCATAAATGGCCGCTCGCTCGCTATGGCCAGTGGCCCTGATAACATAGCCCAGACGGGTGCGCCAAATAAGCACCCAAACACCAAAGCTGGCCAATAACGCCACAACAAAGGAAAAATTCAATGGCGACTTAGCCACTGAAAATCCGATAGCGTTCAAAACATCATGAATTTGCGGCAGACCAATCCCTTCCGCAAAACTGCGCGTTTCAGGCGACATTTGCCCAGGCGCCATCAACATCCCTGCGAGTAGCCAGACCATTACCGATGCCGCAATAAAATTAAACATGATAGTGGTGATCACAATATGGCTACCGCGCCGTGCTTGCAGCCAACCCGGAATGACACCCCATGCCGCCCCAAACAAAGCCGCAGCAAAGATTGCAACCGTTACCACCAATAAAGGGGGCAGCAGACTATCAAGAGCAAGACAAACAAGCCCAACCCCAAGCCCGCCTATCATTGCCTGTCCCTCGCCGCCAATGTTGAACAGCATCGCATGAAAGGCAACGGCAACGGCAAGGCCTGTGAAGATAAAATTTGTTGTGTAAAACAAGGTATAGCCAAGGGCGCCCTTATACACAAAAGCCCCTTTTAGCATCACCCCCATCGCAACAAACGGGTTCTCACCGATAATGGCGATAATGATGCCAGATACAACAAGAGCGGCGGCCAAGTTAATCAAGGGCAGCAGGCCAATATCTATCCATCTAGGCAAAGCATCTTTATTCATGCCTGCCCCCTTCTTTCTCGGACGCTACTGAAGGCGCCATTTCACCCCTATTTTCAAGCCCCGTCATCATCAGACCAATTTTCTGCACATCAGCATCTTCACGGGCAAGAATACCCATATTTTGGCCGGCATTCATTACCATTATTCTATCGGACAGATTTAAAATTTCATCCAACTCTACAGATACTAAGATAATTGCGCATCCAGCATCACGCAGGGCAAGCAGCTGTTTATGAATAAACTCAATAGCGCCAATATCCACCCCTCTAGTCGGCTGGCCGACCAGCAGAATATTTGGACGCGCAGATATCTCTCTTGCCACCACAATTTTTTGCTGATTGCCGCCTGAAAATAGGCTGCTTTTCAGATTTGGATCGGCGGGGCGAATATCAAAATCTGTCATCAGTTTTTCACAGTGACGGGTAATTTTATCGGGGGATATAAA
>Ga0213867_1000514_pt1 | contig 17356 bp, 22 predicted proteins | sample PICome_12_FD_160120 | JGI IMG/M metagenome (GOLD analysis project Ga0213867, IMG submission 160120) | Coastal seawater microbial communities near Pivers Island, North Carolina, United States - PICO540 | ecosystem: Environmental > Aquatic > Marine > Coastal | place: USA: North Carolina... | reverse complement strand
GAGTAGAATCCTTTATCATCACAAATCTAGGAGAAAACCCTGTTGTGACTGCATTACCTGTTAAACCTGTCCCTGTATAACTCCCTATCTTCTGATAACCTGTTATAGATGTGAAGCAGTAGGAAATTATCTCTTTACCGCTTGTTGTATTTCTTGCGCCTACTTTAAAAGTTGATGCACTTAAATCATAATAGTCAACACTATTTGTGCCTACATTACCAGCTGAGTTCAATTTTAAGAAATTTCTTGCTGTATTACTAAATAATGAGGAACTTACAATCCAGTCATTTGAAGTGTCTGTATCTTTTGTAAATATTATTTCAGGACTAGATGACAAACCATGCCCTATACTGCTACTAAATCCATTCCCGTCAGCAGTCCACTTCACAATACTAAACCCTGCTGCATCATTCACCGACACAACACTATCTATACTTCCCTCTGTGTTTATCTGTGGGAGGTTGTCATCGTGGTCTCCTGCTTTCCAAGTCCAAGCAATATAACCTGCAGTTGAGCCTGAGTATGTTCCACCTGCCGAGCCATTTACATTACTGTCTCCATTAGCATTATCACTTAGTGAAAATCCATTATCATTGAAAGCTGTTACACCAGTGCTAACAGTTGTTGAGAAGGTTAAATTTGAATAAATTTGATGTGCTGTTCCTCTTATAGTGTCTTGAATTAAGTTATTACCACTTGCTTCTCTTGCTTTTATCCAAACTAAATCAGGTTTAAATCTAGTCTCAATATCTTGAGTTCCCCCATTCCCTGTATAAGTAACAACGTCAAAGCTATTCTCTACTGTTGGAGTAGTAGTGTCAGGGTCTGCTGCTATTGCAAGGTAGATCCAAGTAGAACCACTTTCATTAAAAGCACTTCCTGTAAATGTAAATCCATTTGCTTCTAAATGCAACCTATCATAAGTGCCACCTTCTGCACTACTTAATTCAGCACTACTCGAGTGTGGGTATAGTTCGTGTCCACTTCCTCTCTTATTGTCTACAATCAACCATCCACTTGTAGAGTCAGTTCTTTTTACCATTACAAAGGCAGGCTCAAATCCTACATCTACTGCGTTTCCTGATGCTCCTGTCCCTGTATAGCTACCGACTTTCTGTATTCCGTCTACTGAATGGAAGCAGTAGGCGATGTAATCATTATTTAATATGTTTAAGTAACTAACAGTTGCACCGCCTTGACCAAAAACATCGCTATTAATAGTTCCCCAAAAATCAGAAGTTGCTGTATCAGGCGTAGCCGTTAAATTTAAATAAATAATTTTTAAATTACCTAAAGCAGAATGATAAACTTTCCAATCAGGACCACTTTGACTGTCTAAAGGTTTAACAATAATCATTTCAGGAGCAGATGATAGTCCGTGTCCTATTGTTGCATTTGTTCCATCTCCTGTCCACTTCACAATACTAAACCCTGCGTCTTGATTAGCTTTTACAGTAGAAGTAATACTCCCATCGGTGTTAGATGCTGCTGCATCAGTTCCTGCATTGAAGCACCAAGCTACACAATCTCCATTAAAATCAGATGAAGTACCAATACTAAATCCATTTGAATCAAAAGAAGTTATAGAATTAGCATCAAATTGTACAGCAGAAACATCATTTGAAAAAAGTCTATTTCCTGCTCCTCTTATAGAATCGTGTAATTGATGCCAAGCAGTAATATCCCTATTTTTCCACCACACCAAATCAGGACTAAAATTTGTAGCCTCTTGGTAAGTTACGTTAGTAGCAGTACCATCATAAGCGTAGGTTACGTTAGTAGCTGTTCCATCGTACAACTGTTGCTCGTCTCTTGCATCTCCGTCTAATTTGTAGTGTGCCTCAAGGTTTGCAGTTGGTACACTTGTTTCGTTGTATAAGTTAGTTACATCTGAACTGCTTAATGCTGACGAGTAAATCCTTACTTGGTCTATTTTGCCGTCTAAATAGTATTGAAGAGTTGAACCGTCTGTAGTATAATATCCGACTGCGTTATGACCACCTGTTAAAGAGTTACAGTTACTTGTGTCAGATGACGTAGCTACATTACTTCCATTGACATAAACATTTTTACCATTTGTAGAATCAAGCGTTGCTACAATATTATACCATTGTCCTGTTGTAATAACACTTGCTGCTGAATTAACTTCCACATTTTGATTGTAAGTTCTTACACTTCCATCTGAAGCTATAAGAATATAAAAATAAAAATTATTCTGTGTAGTAATTACTGATGCAAAATTACTTGGCATATTATTTAAGTAAACCCAAGTTGATAAAGTAAAATCATTATTACCTGTAGCAACAGATACACCACTTGGTAACTGAATCTTACTACTACTCCCATTAAATATAGCAGCACTTCCAAACTTACCACTTACCCCTCCTGTATCATTAGCATTTCCATCTAATTGGTATAATGCTACTCCACTATTGTCATCAAATATATCCGTAGTAGATATTGTAGTAGAAGCGTGTGTTTCTCCATATAGAGTAGTTACTTCTGAAGAGGATAATGCTTTGTCAAAGATTCTAATTTGGTCTAGTTTGCCATCAATATGCTTAGTAATAGAGCCGTTATAATCTCTAGCACCAATTATAAAGTCCCGTGTAGTTGCTGTATTTAGGCTTAGATTACCACTACCAATTTCCACGGCGTTTTTATATATCTTTAAGGTTGTGCCATCGTAAGTATAACACAAGTGCATCCATTCGCCAGTTGTCATTACTACGCTTGAATTTAAATCGGCAGCATAACCCATAAAACTTATATAGCCCCCTTGACTTGTGGGTGTAACTCTTGGTGAAAAAAACTGACCTGTTGCACCATTTCCATAAGACATAAAATATGCATCAGAACTATGACTATTTAAAATAGTCCAAAAAGAAAAACTTCTTGCAGCATTACCTGTTGGTAAAAAACCATTGTCTCTTCTTATATAACTACTACTCCCATTAAATACACCACCTCTATTTATATACCCACCAATACGTTGAGTAGAACCGTTTCCTTCGTAGAGTACGGTGTTGAAGTAACCTGATGGTAAATTAGTATCTACCGCCGCTCCTCCTGTATTTATTAGCTTTTTACCAATCATACTATAGAGTTGTATCGTAAGTTACAACTGATGCTTTTGTTGTTAATGCATTTATTTCACTTTCTTTTGTAGCACAACTTGTTCTAATTGCAGCTCTATCATCTAAAGTAGACTGTTCAGTTGTATTACCAAGTTCGTTATCTCTTACAATAATCCAATCAGTTTCTGCAAGCTTACTATTTGCGTTTGATTTTAAATTAGCAATTTTTTGAGTTTTTAACTCATCTAAAGTTTGTGTCCAAGTTTTATTTGTCTTTGGGTATGTAAACTGCGTATTTGCAGAATCCCAAAAGATTTCTCCTAGGTCGTGTATTTGTGAATCATAGTCCTCAGGCATTACCACATCAAATAAACCTGCAGCTCTTAGCTGCGCATCAGTCATTGCTGGAGCATTTAAATAAGTTCCAGATGAAGCATGCAAAGTTTTAGGTACACCTTGATAAACTTTAATTGTTCCGTTTTTGTTTATTGCTTTTGTTCCCATGATTATACCGCTTGTTGACTTATAGATGCCCACTGTTCAGTTGCACCGTTGGTTGCTACTATTTGAATTAGGTTTGATACTGTCCCGTCATACGTTCCAGATATAACTTTAACTGACGCTGGTAGTGTTAAAGCGAAGTCCCCTGTGATAACAAGGTCTTTAACCATTCCAGTCGATACGTTTGAAAACGTCAATGTATCCGCAGCTGATAGTGTTTTTGTAAATACTTGGGCTGTACTAAAATCAACAGCACTAGCAGATATAGTTGCTGCTGTTGTAAATTCAGCTCCAAGCTTGTCATATGATACGGCATCGTCATTTAATACCGCTGATGTTACTTTAGTTAGTGCCATTTTTTTATTTTAAGTTATTAAATCCCATTGTTGTTGTTCTTCATTCCACTCATAACGCTCTCCGTCAGTAGGATATGCTATAGGAGCCTCCCATAAACAGCTTGTTTCATTTAATGTCCAGCTATCATAAGGTTTTGGTGGAATAAAAGCATCTCGGCTATGATCATAGGTATAACCTATGCCAGCATAGTTTTTTCTAAATGCTTTTGACTGATCCTCTGCAGGTTCTCCTATTGCAGGGTCGTAATATACCCCGCCCCTTGTATTATAAGAAGTACGCTTACAAACTTGCTCTCTGAAGTTACCATAGTGCATCTCCCAGTTTGTTGGTCCATCTGTTTCGTCTTTACCTACTATTACTTCAGTAACTACATTTTGCATATTTAAAAAAGCGTAGTGTGCCATAGTTAACTAAATGATATATTTCCTGTTCCAGCTGTGAATGTTGTTACTTTATCACTTCCATCTGTAGCGGTTGAGCCTGTTAGTCCAGATCCTATTGTAACTGTGTATGCATCTGGATAACGGATTATTACTACTCCAGAGCCTCCATTACCACCATCTCTTGATCCACCACCACCCGAGCGTTTAGCAGCTCCACCGCCACCTCCTGTGTTAGCAGTTCCAGCATCACCATTTCCATTGGATCCGCCAGGACAATCACCACCTCCACCAGTACCTCCAGGGATTGATGAAGTTGAACCAAAATATCCTCCTGCTCCACCACCAGCATAAGTGACAGCAGACCCTGTTACTGAAACTGCTAATCCGTCACCACCGTGTCCTTGTCCATCGGCATTACCAGCTTCACTAGCTCCTCCACCACCACCACCTCTTCTACCTGACGAAGTGGTTGATGAACCTCCAGCATAGCCTTGAATTGGGTTACTTATCGCTGCAGCTGATGGTCTTGCAGCAGCAGATAATCCCGTACCAGACCCTCCAGCTGAACCTCCTATTCTTCCTGTGTCTTCTGCAGTTGTTCCTTCTGAAGTTCCACCACCACCACCACCTGTTGAGGTTATCGTGTTAAACATAGAATCTCCTCCATCTCCACCAGGACTACGACCGACTCCACCACTTCCTCCAGAACCAACAGTAACCGTATAATTTGTGCTTTTAACAAGAGATAAACTATTTTCTGATGATTGTCCACCTCCACTTGTATCACCATAAGAAGTTCTTAAACCTCCTGCACCACCTCCTCCAGGAGCATCAGAAGTAGTTCCACCACCACCGCCACCTCCAGCGACTACTAAATAATCAACTGTAATCACAGATGGCTGTAAAGCTGTAGCAGTTTCATTAGTAGCATTATAAGCTATCCAACCTTGAGTAGCATCCACATAAACCATAGATACTCCGCCTCTTTCGTAATCTATTTCAACATCATTAGATGAGCCATTAATATTATCATTCGATGTTATTACAATATTGTTAGTGTCAGCAGTGCCAGCATAGTCAACTATAGAAACCTCATCCCCAGCGCTAGGTGAACTTGGAAGTGTAACTGTAATTGCAGCACTTGTAGTGTTAACAAAATAACCCTCTCCAGCTACAGCTGTAAAGTCTGCTGTTTTTGGAGTGGCTTGCCAGTCTGTTCCACCACTTACCGTTACGTCTCCTGTTAATCCATTTACACTATTTACTGGACTTGATGTAACATTAGCTACAACGCCAGACGTTATAACTTCTATTGTATACCCACTAAGCGGTGCGGTTGTAAATGTTAATGTTGTACCAGATATGCTATACGTGCTCTTTTCTTGATAAACACCTTGAATAAATACAAATGAGCTATCTTCATTTACTTCTTGTGTTAAAGTAAAGTCTGTTTGCGATCCTGTTCCTGTAAACTGATTTGATGCTAATGACGTATATTCTGCCGCATCAAAATGTACAACTTCTATTGCAGTTCCATTTGGTGGAGCTGTAGAAAATGTTATAGTAGTTCCAGAAGTCGTATAATTGTCTTTAGATTGATAAACTCCATCAACATATACTTGCGTCTCATTTTCATCTGAAACGTCCTTAGAAGTCGTGTATGCAACCGTAGAGCCATTACCAGTAAACGTATCTGTATATATTTTTGAATAAACAGCTATAAAGTGTACAACTTCAACCTCTGATCCTAAAGGAACTCCTGTTGAAAATGTAACTACTGATCCACTTGTTGTGTAATTACTTTTAGCTTGATACACCCCATCAATATATACTTGCGTATTACTTGATGCTGTTATATCAGATGATATTGTAAATGCTGTTTGATTTGCTGTAGCGGTAAATACATTTCTTTCAATAGAAAGCTCTGCGCCGCCACCTCCTCCTCCTGAACCAGCAATTGCGCCCCATTGAGTAGTATACCCTTCAAATTGCGAATCTGTTGTGTTGTATCTAAACATTCCCGCAACTGGACTTGATGGACGCTCTGCTGTTGTGCCATCAGGAACTCTTATTGAGCCTGTAGTTTGTATGTCTATAGTCTGGCCATCCTCTACTATAGATGAGTCTGTAATCGTATCAGAATCGCTAAATTTTGGTATTTTATTTGCGGTACCTGTTCCATCTACAAATTGAGTGTCTCCAACTAGCGCTGTAGTTGATGTGGTGCCAAATCCTGGAAAGTACAAGTTTGTAGAACCCTCAGTTAAATTGTCAGTTGTTGACGAGGACTCATCTATTAGCTTTCTCCAAGAACCAGCATGGGCAAAATAACCTTTACCTGTAGCATGAACATGCGCAAACATTCCATGATAAGTAGATGCGCTTGGCAAGTCAGACTCATTGGCATAAACGTTTGCAAATAGTACCTTATTGCTTCCTAGGTCAAGGTCACTTACATTTTCAAAGTTGCCTGTTGATGAGTTGTACTGTAAAACCTGCTTATCAACTACACTTGCAATTGTTACATCTGATAAATCACCTATTGGTGACCCAACAGCAACACCTCCAAGGTTTGCAGCAGATAAACTTCTAAATATACCTCCTGTTAGTATTCTAGCCTGAGAAGAATTACCTAAATCAGTAGCATTACCTTTTACTATTAAAGCTCCTAAATATATGGCCTGATTAGCTGTATTTTCTGCTTCCTGAAAGTTTTCTAATAAATAGTTTTTTTCAGCTTCATCTATACTTGAATACTCTGCTTTTCCATAATAAGACACAATTACATTTGTGTTGTTTGGAAAATGAAATAGTCTTTGCACAGAATATTGTCCCGAAGAAGTAGTAGTTAGCGTTCCGTTATCATCATATTTAGTTGGGTCTATAGAGGTATATCCAGCTCCATTTACTCCATCATCTTTTGTAAACCCAGAAGATGTGCTTGAATATCTGTGAAATACTGGCGTACTATTAGCATCAGAAACTAAAGATGGGTTTAATGGATCTACATCATAATTTCTTCCTAAAGCAAAAGATTCTCCAGATGACCTATCAAGAGCCATGTTATTTGTAGAGTTTACAGTGAGTAAATGTCCAGACTTTTTAAGAGGTCCAAATATTTCCACAAACTCAGCATAAGTGTTTCCGCTAGAATAACCTGCTCTTGGAAAAGTTTTTACAAACCTGATAATATTAGATGAATGTATTACAGATCCCAAAACAATATTGTTTCTCCATATAGCTGGAGATGGAACTGTTAATGTTTGCTGAATTGCTCCAGTATTATCTACATAAATCCAAGTGTTTAATTGGTCTGCATTGTTTGCATCCCCCAGTGTATGAGTCACAGTCGTCGCTGACCAAGCAACTTTTTTAATTTCAGGATGAGGATCGCTATTACTTTTATTGAGTATATTAATAATACCGTCTCCAGCCGCTACATCAAAAGTTGTACTTGTATTTGTTGAAAGACTACCTCCATTAAGAATACCTGTAGGTATATTTTCTGTTAAATAGTCAATGCTTAGATCATGACCGTGATACTTAAAATGTAAGGTGTCATGTCCATTTTCAGTAGAGAAGTAGAAGCCATTATCAAACGTAGGAGCTGTAGTCTGAGAATTTAACAACTCTATTGTTTCACCTACAGTGACGTCCCCTGTGAACGTTACGTCATCTGGTAATCCAACAGTAAAGCTTCTGTTTGCGGACAGGTCTTGTGCGCCTGTAGGGCTGACTTCTATTTCGTTAGCTGTGCCCTGGACTTCTATTGTTGTAGACTTGTCGGCTTTTAACGTTAGGTCAGGTTTATTCTGTATAAATGCGTCAGAGGCATTGTTTGTTTCATTCCAGTTAGCCTGTACGTTTTCCTCTGCGTTTGCAGGGGGGATAGTTACACTATCCGTGCCGTCTGTTACAACTCTTGTAGTTGCATTGACGTCTATGTCTGTTAGCTTTGTTCTTTCAGACGCAGTAATTATCTGCCCAGAGCCCGAGTTTGTAATATCAGAAAGTTCTGTTGCATTGTGAATTGAAAGATCTGTAATATCGGAAGGCTTGTTTAATATTTCAGCATCACCAGTAGTAGCGTTAAAATCTGCTTTTACATTTACTTCAGCTCCAGCCGCAATACCATTCAGCTTTGTAAGTAAAACATCCGTAAAGTTATTATCAGAAAGCTCCTTGCCCGCTACCTCGTCTACTTTGCCATCCAAAGCTGTTTGCAAACCAGCAATGCTTGATATGGATAATGTATTTAATGTAGATCTGTTTAACTCTATGTAATCAACAACCTCCTGAAGAGTGTCTAGGGTTGATTCGTCACTGAGTAATAATGTGTTTATAGAGTCTATTAATCCTTTTAAAACCCTACCTTGGTTAGCAGACAAAGGAGTGTCTGTGCTAGAAGAGGTGACATTGTCAACTACATCAGAATGAGTTAACGAGTTTGTTACGATTGTTCTTTCTGCTGTAGTTATTATTTGTCCTGATCCTGCGTTTGTTACACCATCAAAATCAGTTACACTAGCTGATTCTACAAAAGCTAAAAAGAAATAAGCCGTAGGGCTAAAAGATCCATTTGAAGAAATGTGTGTAACGTTAAATATTATGTAATTTGAATTTACACTCCAAGTTTGAGCACTATCAACTCTGAATATTCCAAATACATCAAAATCATCTTGTTTTGAAACCTTTATTCTTTTGCCTTGAAAGAATTGAAGATAATTTGAAACATTAGTTCCATTAATAACCTCTTTCGATAATATAATTTGTGTTGTAGCAGAAAAAGCAGTTGAAGCAGCAACACCTCCATTTAAACTTAAAACTCCTTGAGGATCTGTATCGGCTGGATCATAGTTTTGAAACCTGTAGGCTATACCATCAAATATAGCTACAGCGCTTAAAGAATTTATTAAATCAACTATACTTTGAAGAGTAAAGTTCTTTGTAGCGTTATTAGTCTCGTCTGTCCCTAAAAGTTTATCGCCTAGAGTTACATTGCTATCTTGTTGATATGTTTGTATCCTAGCCATCCTGTCCGTTAATTAAGTTTGTTTTTTGCTTACTTCCCATGGAACTTCCAAAATAATATCCAATAACTTGTGTAAATGCTGCTACAACGGCACCAAAACCCATGTCAAATAGTCTTTGGGATTCTTTGGGGATTTCCCATATACCTATAGCCCCTGCAACAACCGCAACAAAGCATAAAGTAATACCCCAGCCAACTGTTTTAAACAAAAGATCATTTGATCCAGCTGCAACTGCAGCCATTTCTCTTTGTCTAGCGCTTGCTCTATCAGCAACTTCAGATTCATATGCTTCTAGAATCAATTCTTGAGCCCTAATCTTATCATTTGTTGGAGCATCTGAATCTTTAATGGAAGATATCACTTGTTCTATTGACATGTTACCTTGTATCAAATTACCAAGAGTAGGATTTATTAACCCAACACTAGCTTTAAGCAATCTGCCTACCGTGGTTTGTCCGAACTTTTTTTTGTTTTTTGACATCTTAATTATATAGCCAGGTTACTTCTGGATCAAGATCTTTAGCTCCATCAGCGTGGATAAAAGATCTGGCAATTCCGATTCTATGACATCCAGCTTCAATGAGTCCTTTAAGTATAAGGAATCGGTCTCTAGATCCCTTAACTTTAATGTCAACCGCACATGGACCTCCTTCTCTGGTTGAGAGATGGGCTGAATTAGATTTACCCCCAACGGCAGCGTTCCGTTCTGGCGTTCGAACCCCTGAGTTAATAATAAAGGGGGTTCCTGATATTGCTCTAGCTCTGTCGAGCAGTTGTAAAAATTCAGGATCCATAAGAGAGCCAGAACCTGGCTCATCAGGAGAATCGAAGTCTTCAATTTTAAAATACTTTAAATCCAATTTTATTTTTTTTTTGACTTTTCTATTATATTCATCACGGTGTATATCAAAGTTGCCGATAAAACAAGTGTTGACAATACAGGATTTATTTCACTAAAAAAAGTACCGCCTAAAGCAGTTAAACTAATTCCATATAGTTTCAAATCTTCCATTATTTCTTTGGTTTCCTGCCAGGTCTGGTTCTACCAGTGGCAGCTTTTGGGATATCACCTATTTGATTCCCAACTTCTTTTATTGCTTTTGTGACATCTTTGATTTCTTCACCTACACGATTTACACGAGTTGAAACATCGATTTTCAGTTCATTGAACTTTTCCTCTAATATATCAGGAATCATGTTATTGTTTTCGTCTTTCGTATATCCTTTTTTAGACATCCAAATAGCCGATATATTTATTACTATTAGTAATAAAACAAGGGCTATTAAAATTATTGTAATATTCATATTATTAAATTTATTTTCTACTTCTACCTCCTCTGGCTCTGTTCGTATATCTTCTCTCAGATATTAAACTGCCATTTTTTTTATGTGAACAATCTATTTTGTCCCCATTACCATAAGTGCCGTTCTTTCTGTTAAATTTATTACATTGCACACGCTTCCTGACTTGGCTAGGACTTTTCTGAAAAACACTGTCGTATTTTTTTTTCTTGTCCCTTGCCTCAGGATTTTGTCTGTAATATAAAGCAGATCGACTTAAACTCACTAGTATCTTTTGGTTTTCATTTTTTTACCCGTTTTTTTAGCCGCTTTTTTAGCTGCCGCTTTACCTTTTTTGGTATAGGGATATTTTTTTCCTCCTACTGTTGGCATAATTAATCTTCTTTTGGTGGTTCAACTTCTTTTTTTTCTTCCTTAGCTTTTGCTTTTTTCTTAACTGGCGCCATTCCCATTCTAATAAGAAAGTCTGCCTTTTTTTCGTTTTTTCCTCTTAACTCCATAATTACTATTTTTTAAATTTAACTTTCGCTTTTTTTGTATTTGAAACAAACTGTTTACTGCTTCCGCCTGCTCTTTTTTTTCTTTTTGCGGTAGCAGCCCTTTCAGCCTTCGATAGGCTTCTAGCTTTTGACAAAGGGAGGCACCTGTCTGGGTTTTTTTTGTTTTTACTAGTTCCACAGGCACCTTTTATACTACCGTCAGTACCTATTCGAACCCACTTTTGGTCTCTCCATTTTTTTAACTCACCCATTTATATATTTTTACCCTTACAACTACACTTGTTTTTCCCACAAGAGCATTGCTTCATGACAGCATTTGCTGTTGCTCTATCGTCAAAGTCTAGTGCTGCTTTAAGGATTATTTTATCCATGACATCATCTTGGTTATCTAACATTTGCTTTTGTAGCTGTATAACCATTTCTTCTAGCCTATCCTTTGCTTGAACTAAAAGTTCTATTTGATGATTTTTCTTTTCAACTTCTCCCTTCAAAGCATTTACGTCATCAGGCTTTGTTCCTGTTATACTTGAAATGACTACAGGGATACTGGCCGCTACAGTACCTATCAACATCATAACAACTTCTTTATTTGTATCTAATACTGGTATTTTAATTAAAGCCACTATAATTCCAATAACAAAAAGGAAGACAAAAAGGCTTCCTACATATGAACGGATTTCTTTGGCCACGCCATTTTTGGGGAGTTGCATTGATTTACTTTTTAGATTTTTTTGCGTAATTCGGGTCTTTACAATATTTACTTGCAGCCATATTTGCATATGCAGAAGGATACCTGTCAAATGTTCTTTTCGCCCAAGCTATCCCTGCTGAACATATTTTGTTGCCTCTGTTTGCTTTTGTTTTACTTTTGGCCATAAGGAAATATTTCGTTTAATGTTTTTTTTCTTTTATCACAACCGCAAGGTGTATTTGTGGCTTTTGATGTTGCTTGCACAATAGCTTTTATACCAGTCGATTTTGTGAACGCTTCGACAGTATCTCCAAGTCCTTTGTGGTTTTTGAACAAATTTGCCATTACCTCTTCTTTCTGTTACTTTTCTTAAGAGCCTTGAAATCCGCTGATGTAATCTTATCGTATGGAATTGCTGCTCTTGCAATCTTTTTCTGTGCTGGTGTTAATTTTTTCATTAGTATTTTCCTTGTCTGCTTTTTGGTGAACTTTTAGTTGACCCTCCTTTTCCAGCCCATAAATTTTTACACGCCCAGTATCTAGCTGTCAGCTTATTTGTTGCTGATGAACAATTGTGTCTGGCCTTAAATGACTTTCTAGCTGCTGCAGAATAATTATGACCATATCCTTTTGCTCCATAATGGATTATTTTCTCTGTTCCTCCAGAACAAGCCTTAACCATTCTTTTCTTTCCTGGCCTTGTGCTCGAGCGTGGTGAGTTACAAGCCATCTTAGATTTATCAACTCTTTTTGCCATGCAACAAATATACGATAAAAAAAAGTTCGCTATTTTTGATTTAAAATCATATTTAGTTGAAAAGACCAGCAAAACGAATCAAGCAAAAAGCCGCAGACAAATATCATATATCATACGAAAAAGAAAGAAAGTATGGATTTTTAAAATACTGGAGGATAGTTAAATACTACGTAAAAAGGAAGTACGAGCTTTCTGAAACTGATTTAGAAATGTTGCTATACCTGTACGATGAGGGTCGATTTGACATGCAATCTTTTAAAGAATACGCAAACATAATGCACTGGGACAGAAACAGGTTTTGGAACTTAAAAGAAAAAGGATTCATAAATATATGGAGAAAAAAAAACGAAGTAAGCAATAGAAGGCCTATATATGAATTGTCAGTTAAGTCAGCTAGAATATGCAACTTAGTATATAAAAGGCTTTTGCTTGAGGAAAAAATTTCAGAAAATCCAAGAATAAACCCCGTCATGAAGGGAACAACCTATACTGACAGGGTTTATAGAATGGCAATAAAAAAGATGAATCGAAAAATCAAAGACTGACCGCCTTTTTTAAAACATCGTAATCTCTTACGGAAACCCTGTTTTTGAGTTCCCTCATTGTAACAGGTAGACCTTCGTCTTTTATCTCAGCCACAGCATGCTTGCACTTAAGAAACTCCGATTCTTTTTTTATGTCCTTGTTTCGAAGCTTCAGATTTAACAACATCTTATCGTCGAAACTTTTTCGCACCGTAGGCGCACTACATCCAAGGACTTCTCCTATTTTCTTCATCGTCAACTTTCCTTGGATCTGTCGGCAGGCTATCCATATATCTGCTGGTTCAAAGCTTATACGTGGATGAATTAGCTGCTGAACAATCTTTCGTTTCTCTTCAATTGGTATCATTTTCGATGGGTTAAATATAACCTTTCTTTTTCTTCTACAATAGGGCTTTGTTAAAGTTTTTTCCCATATATCTCCACAAAGAGCCTCAATTCTCCTGTCACTGTAAGTTCTAATTACATGTCCATTAGATCTATCTGTCATTTGCTTCATGTGGCGTACAAAAGCAGAGTATTCAATTTTTGGATTTAGCCACCTAAGTTTTTCCGCCACATACTCAACTTCCTGGATAGAGTTAATTTTTCTAGTTGTTCTAAACAAACTATAAAACTCTATGCCTTCTGGAAAGAAAAGATACTTCTGGCCTCCGAACTTGAATGAGGATTCCATAATAATCCTGTCTTCTTCATATTCGAAGAGTGGTATGTACATTACTCCTTAACAACAATCCCGCTTTCAAGTAAAACCAGTTTGATTTCACCTGATATTCTCATTTCTGAAGAGGCCATTTTATCGTAGTATACGTTATCTCCTGGGCTAACCTCTTTAACTTTACCTCCTACAGATTCTACCACTCCTCTAACATATCTAACATTTTTATCTGTCTTGCTTGATAAGATGACGCCACCTGATTCTATTTCGTCTTTAATTGGAGTTACAACAATATATTCACCTAATGCTTTCATGCTCTAACATTTGTAATTACACAATCAGTTGTTATAAGTTCGCAAGAAACACTAACCGCGTTTTCTACAACATTTATAGTTACTGCTGTAGGATCAAGAATCTTTTCCTTAAACATATCAACTACTTCATTAGTCACAGCATTGTATCCTTTTTTAAAGTCTCCTGCCCCAACTTGTTTTGTAACAACTTCGAAGGCTTTTTCTTTCATATCTGTGTTGGATAAGATTGTAGTCAGAAGTGATGGTGTAGATGCACAAAGGCAATACCAGCCTTTTTTATAAGAATCATCCCAATCCTGATGTTTTTCTTGTTCTACATAAGACTTAATTCCTCTTCCAATGTGAAGTAGAGCTGTTCCTCCTCCAGGAACCACCCCCATCTTCATAGCAGCACGAGTAGCACTTATTGCATCATCTACTCTATCAATCTTCTCCTTCATCTCAACTTCAGTAGATGCTCCCACATGAACTGTTGCTACTCCTCCAGTCAACTTCGACAGTCTATCTCTCAAGTGCCACTCATTATCTGCTTCTTTCTCGTCAGCTATTTTTTCCTCCAAATGTTGTTTTAATTCTGATATAATTTTTTGGTCTTTTGGTTCTACAAATAAAACTGTTTCTCCCTCTGACACGACAACCTTATCTGCAGATCCCAGATACTCTGGTGTGATTTGACCGAAGTCGCTTCCCTGTGCTTCTGAAAATAATCTTGATCCAGTCATGCTTGCCAGGTCTTGTAAAAGCTCATCCCTCTTGTATCCTATTCCAGCAGGCTTAACTACGCAAGCCTTAAATCTTCCTTTGTTGTTGTTAAGAATCATTGTTGCTAAAAATTCATCTGATGTATCAGCTACGATAATTATTGATTTACTGTTTTCTGCACAATACTGAAGTATAGGTAGAATCTGCTGTGCACTTTGTATTTCAGACGAACAGACAAAAATAAGGGGAGACTGAGCAACAAATTCACGTTTATTAATATCCGTGACTAAGTGGTGGGATGCCCAGCCTCTATCAATTTTAGTTCCTTCTTTGATGGTTACATAGCTTTGTTCGTTATAAGATTCCTCTACAGCTACCACTCCATCTTTCCCAACCTTTTCATATGCTTCTGATATCAGCTTACCAATTTTTTTGTCATTGTTTGCCGATATTGAAGCAACTGCTAGAAGGTCAGTTTTACTTAATTTTTTACTCATCTTTTTCAAAGCTTTTACGACATATTCTTTAGCATCGTACATTCCGTTTTTAAAACGATGAATGTTAGCGATTTCACTTCGATTAGTCAATGAGATTATTGCATTACTAAGCACAATCGAGGAGGTTGTTCCGTCTCCAGCCCGTAGGGCTGTTTTTTTACTAGCTTGCCTAACTGTATTCATTGCTAAATTTTCTATCGGATCACTTAGTGTAATGCTTTCTGCAACAGTAATTCCATCTTTTGTGACGTGTGGTCGTCCGTGTGCATCTTCTAAGATAACGGTTTTACCGTTTGGCCCTAAAGTAGTTCCCACAGCCCTATTAAGCTTTGCTACTCCAGATTTTATTTTAATCCAGGCATCGTCCTTAAAAGTCAATTGTTTTTCTATCATTGTAAATTAAATTTGCATTAAATGTAACTTATATTTATTTTATATATATTATATATATATTATATACAATAGCTATATAATTACTCTGTAGTATACAATAACTTTGTAATAACTAGTAATTATACAGTGTATAGCAACCCCCTTCAGTGTGCGATACTTCGTGCGATAATAAAGAGCATGCCTCCGCAAACCATTAAATACATTAGTATTGAAGGTGGAATATAGTGTGCGGAGTTTGTGCGATGCTCTCATTAATCAATATGGTTTTTTGGATTAGCAACATGCTTAAACTCAAAAACTAGCTTGTCTATATCCTCTAATCGATCCATTATACCACTAGGAATTTCTTTAACATCATCCGTTTCAATCATGTTACCTAAGTCCTCTAAAATTATCCTAACTGCCTTATTTCTCACATCTATCATGTTTCGAACTGCAAAATACCTATCTGTAAGTAGATAGTTTATCACAGCTCTATCGGATCCCTCCATCCTCTTTAGACGCCGATACTCCTGATCTAATGTGCGACCCTCATGGTCCTCTTTCTTTGGCATATACTTTTAATAAAACCCAGACCTATCTAACTAAACTATACAAAGAATAAACAAATGAAAAAACTTTGAATAAGCCTGGGTTAATTATGAAAAAAAAATCTATTCAAATATAAGAAAAATGTGGCACAAAAAAAAATAGCCTTGTACACCTATTTAATTACTTGATAGAGCTTAAAAAATCTGCCACATATTCTGCGGGTTCTAGAAATGTAGAGTGTTGAGGTTCTCTTACATCTCAGGTTAGTCGTACATTATAGAAAAACACTTTCTTACACCCCACCCCCTACCCCTATCGCTATTACATTCCGTAATTTTTTAGCGTTTGGTTTACAATCCTGCCGTTATAATTACCTTTTGACGTTTTACGCTCCCATTTTGCAGTAAAATTTAGGATTACGGAGAGGGGAGGCTATCACAGCACCCGTTACCCCACCCCATTAAATATTATATAAGTGGTAAACTCATATACATCATGTTCACAATCAACATATTAACGGTCACAGTAAATAGCATTTCATTTCAAATATATTTATTTGATTAAAGCAAGAATACAATGTGACAACATGCTATCATACTTGTTCACAAAAACATTTTGCTGTTCCATCAAAAGTTTATTGTTATACAAGCATTCCCTAACGGTGATAACATATTCTAACATTGTGTAGTTGTAGCATAATCAAAAAATATATTATTATGAAATTTACTACTATTACTTGCACAGTTGTTAAACGAGTCAAACGTGAACGTTCACAATCCATACGGATTGCTCATGTCTTTGGAGAAGTAACAAACCCAGAAACTGGTACTACTCGTACAGTACAGTACAAAGATTGTTGGTTACCTTTTGAATGGTACAACAAAAAAAATCAACGCAAGCAGTTATCATTTACTGATGCACAGCCAGAAGAAGTACAGGTATACAACCCTGTAACTAAATCTACTGAAACACATATCAAACGTTTTACATTCTATGTTCCAGAATGGTGTGGTTCTAATCTGAAAGCTTGGAGATCTCAATCAACAGATCAACTAGATTTGTTTGAGAATGATGATGATCCTATCACTATCATCGAGGAACAGTCAGCAGACATGACT
>Ga0213867_1000509_pt1 | contig 17405 bp, 19 predicted proteins | sample PICome_12_FD_160120 | JGI IMG/M metagenome (GOLD analysis project Ga0213867, IMG submission 160120) | Coastal seawater microbial communities near Pivers Island, North Carolina, United States - PICO540 | ecosystem: Environmental > Aquatic > Marine > Coastal | place: USA: North Carolina... | reverse complement strand
ATCGCAGAGAAGATACGAATATCCAACAGATCTTCAATCACTTCACGACGATTAGATGTTGTTAATTGCATAAAGGGCACAAAAGTACTACTACCCAGAATTACCACTTGAGTAAAAGATTTATAATTTACCTTAAGAATATTTTCTTCCAGAATGCGTTGATTGGCACGATCATCTGCTTCTCTGTGAAGTGCAGTTCCATTAACTTCAATATCAAAAACATTTGGTTTAATACCACGACGAACCAAATAGTCACGACTATTTACAGAAAACTCAATCTCAACTAAACACCCTCTTTCATTTGTAGCATTTACAAGTTGAGGTTTATTAATCTTACGAAAAGGTTTATTGAATAAAACAAACGTAAGAGCATCAAGCATCGTAGATTTACCAGCACCATTCGTGCCAATAATCAAATTAGTATGATGTTGTTGAAAATCAATCTCTGTAAATTGATCACCAGATGAGAGAAAGTTCTTATATCTAATCTTTTTGAACGTTATCATTTTTAGGAGGAATCACAATGTCATTAGGGGTAATAATCGCATACTTATAAGAATGATACTTACAAGTTTTTATCGCAAGTTCATCATCAACTTCTACAATATCCATCTCCGCATCTTCTTGATCCTCTAGCATCATAGCATATCTTTCGGCATCATCTTCCTCTTCAAACAAAAAAAGCACTTTATGTCCGTACCTATCTTGGACGGCATATGCACCGTCATCTTTATTGTCTTTAAGAGTGAGAAGAAACATTTATTCTACTTCGCAAGCTTGTCGATACAAATCTTGAAAGATACCTTTAATAATGCTTTTATCAAGTTCAAACTCAGATTCATCAATATAACGATTTAGAATAGAAAGTGTATTTTCTTCTTCATCAATCTCAAAATCTTCAGATTCCTGAATCTCAAAGTTCTCAATAATTTTAAGATCTTGGACTCCTACAGAGTAAAGTTTATCAATGAACTTTTCAAAATCTTTTGGTTTTGTTTTTTTACGAACAATCACCTTTACAATCTTGTTTTCATACTCAGAAGCATTAAAGAGTTTGTAATTGGTATCCTCATAATAGATATTATAAAATAATTTATAAGGATTATTGATTGGAGTATGAGTGAGGGTTTCAGTATCAAAGATATGAAAACCACGAGTATCATTCACATCAGTCCAATACATCTCATAAGGATTACCTAAGTAGAAGACTGTTCCATTATCTGATCTTGTATGGTAGTGACCTGAAAAGACTTTAGTGAACTTCTCAAATAACTTGCTTTCCAAACCATCTTCCATGATGATTTGTCGATTAACTCTAAATCCCGAGAGTTCAAGGTGCCCCATCGACACACGGCAATTTGTCTTTTTAATAGTTTCGATAGATACTTTCTCATTATCAGCATTAATCCAAGGTAAAAATAAAATGTCCAGTCCACCGACATTTACTTCGGTAGGTTCATTATATACAGAAATATTATTATAGTCAGATAGAAGCAAACCTGGAGAATTAACTTCATTAGTGTTTTTAAAATATGTATCATGGTTTCCCACAATCATATGCACTTTGTAATCTTTGAGTCGGTCAAACACAACTCTCTTTGCCCACTGAAGACTTTGATAGTCAATCGACTTGCGACTATCAAAAGCATCTCCCATATGAATGACTGCTTCTACTCCATGCTCTTCTAAAGCAGGAAAAAATACATTATCATAGAACTTCTCAAAATAATCATGTAGATGCTTGGAACCTTTCCTTGCCCCATAGTGAGTGTCACAAATTAAACCAACCTTCACTTTTGATGTCTCCTGCTATTTTCTTGTGCGGTTTTCATAAGATGTTCTTCGTGAGTAATAATTTGGAGATTATTTGGATGGTGCAGTCCACCCTCACACAATGGAATTATGTGGTCTACATCATACTGCATCCCAGTAGTAAAAGTCAAGTGCTGTGCTTCCTGATATATGTCCTGAATTTGACGAAGTTCTTCTTCAGTAATTTCTATTGACATTCCTTGTTTTAATCTAGCAAATCTTCTTCTTTGCTTTTCACAATTTACTGCTTTACCTCTTTCAGATTTAGCATATTTTCTTTTAATAGAATTAACTAGTTCTCTATTATTTTCATAATATTGTTGCTTTTTCTCCTTCGTCCTATAAGGTTTCATTAACTCCTCATTATTGAGTTTTTCTAAACCTCTAGATATAGCACAAGGAGCGCAGTTATAACTACTGACATATTTTTCATAATTACCACAGTGCTTACAGGCAGTAGAACCAATATAAGTTTTTTTACCTTCTTTTATTGCCTGTAATCTATTTTGTCTTCCAACTCCACTATATTGATTGGGCATAGTGCTCCGTAATGTTATATTTATTTATACACTATGGAGCACTTTATCGGTTCTTATATTGGATATTATCTTTAATGGAATTATACTCTGAACTGTGTCCAGAAAGCAAGCTGTCGTCAACCATCATCACCTCATCAAAACCAGTCTTCTCAATAATCTTAGTCTTAATATCAAGTTGCTTCTTCTCCTTCTGAATGCGTCTCAGGAAGGCATAGTGAATAATCTGAGTAAAGTATGCAAAGGGGTTCTTTGACTTCTCTGGGTCAAAGTTATGAATGTACTGGACACAATTCTCAATCCCATCAGAAATCATATCTTCACGAAACATATAGTTCACAAAGTTTGGTTTATATGAGAGGTGTGTTGCAATCTTTAGAAAACACTCACCAAGATAGTTCGGAATAGGTGGTTTACCTTCCCATTGCTTTCCTCTCTCTTGCTTCGGCAACTCAGTAAGGTCTCTATTGAAAGTCTTTTTGTATGATACTTCTACCCTTGCACGGTAGTTGATCATTGCCTCTAACAACTCTTTATTGTTTACATAATGTTCTGATTTCTTTTTGGGCATAAGTCATTACTCGTTAATACTATAAGTTATGTTTATTATAGCACACTTTTAGGGCTTGACAACATAGTGAATTATGAGTAGAATACCTTTGTTAGGTTTGAAGATGAGGCTTTAGCTTTCTTTAGTATCTTTAAGATTATAAAGATTTTCTAGAGACTTACGTGCTTCTTCTACTGAAGATATATATCCCATCTTCGATGATGGTTGAACTCTACCTGATGGTGTATGAACTTCAATAGAATCATCATCTTGAATATAACTGTTATAAACTTCTATAAGTCTTTCGTCTTTAGTTTCAGTCATAGTAATAATTTTATCAGGTCTTACAATAAAGAAATCATCTTCTGATAATTCCATCCATGATTTCACTTTAATATGCATACCCTGAGGAGTTTCAATCATTTTCATAGTAATAGGATTTTGAAGTATTACTAAAGGATCACCATTATTTTCATCAATAGAAATCAAAGAAAGTATTTCTTCACCAGATACAAGTTTTATAATAGAGTAAAATTCTTCTTCCATTAGTTCTTTAGTGGTATATTTACGATATCATAATTAAAATTTTCTTCGTTATAAACTTTAATTCTTTCGATTAGATGATTAAGTGTGTAGTTTCTCCTGGACTTGTAGGAAATGTCGTCAGCAATGTCATAGAGAGTTGCCTTTGTTTTGTTATTGCCTTTCCTAAGGACGCGTCCAATAGACTGGAGATTCCGAATTCTAGATTTGGATGGAGAAGCAAAAATAACATTATGGAGATTTTTAATGTTGATACCTGTACTGAAAGTTCCATATGAAGCAATGATAATTGCGTTGTTTTCTTTTTCAGTAATCTCCCTGACTAGTTCTCTATCTTTTGTGTCCACTCCACCATGAACGAAAAACACCTGACGTTCATCAATCGTGGAATTATTTATCAAATCATAGAGTGGTTGTCCGTGTCCTTCAACTCTTGCAAAGAGTATCAAAGTATTGCCCTTAAGATCTAATGCAAGATTGCGAATGAATTTATTTCTACGTTCATGATTAATAATATATTGAACTTCATCCTCAAACGTTTCAAACTTATGTGCTGGGTGCTTCAGTAGAAGTACATTAATGTCCAATTTGGCTACGTGTCCCTTCTTCATTAATTCTTCTGTACGAATAATTTTATATGAAGGACCGAATAAACCTTCCAACACCCACTTATGAGTTTGTGTGCCATCAAGTGTTCCGGTAAATCCAAACCGATACTTGCAATCAGCAAGCTTAGACATTATAGATATTAATGACTTACTTTTAAACTGGTGTGCTTCATCTCCAACAACCACATTAAATCTTGAAAAGTATTTGCGAGGGAGTTTATAGATGGACTGCCAGGTAGTGATGATTACCTGAGAATCTGTTTCTCTTTCACGTCCCGCATAAATCTTGTGGCAATATGAACCTACGTCCCAACCATAGTCTGCAAAGTCTTTATACATCTGTTCTACTAGGGAAGTCGTCGGAACGACTATCAGAATATTTTGTTGCTTCTCAACGTAATATCTCACAAGAGAGTATATCATCAGAGACTTTCCAGAAGCAGTTGGGGATATCAACAACTTTCTATTATGTTTTAGGGCGTCGTATACTCCCTCTACTTGGTAATCACGGGGAGAATACTTGCAAATAGCATTCATATAATCTTTTACACCTTCCTTTGAGATAAAATCATTCGTCTCAAATGGAAGACCATAAAATTTATTATCTACAAACTCATAAGTATATCCATGATCATCGCAGAACTTTGTAAGTTTATCCAATAACCCAACATATATCTCTCCAGTTTGAGTATTGAATAAATGAATTTTTCCGTCCCAATGTCTACTACGATACTGAGGCATAAACTTTGCGCCTGGTACATCAAAGGTAAATTGATCTGCTAACTCGTAGTAGACGTGAGGTTCTGCTTTTACCTGAAGATATACTTCATTCTTTTTTGAAATAATCAAATGAGACATAATCCATAGGATTCACCTATAGGTATTTAGTCTTCACCATTAAACTTAAAATCTAATACTGCCTTATATAATTCCGTCTTTAAGTAATTGAGATGCTCCTGCTCATAAGGATGTCTGGATGGATGTCCTTCCCAAGTCTCAATTCTTTTACATACGCAATGATATAAAAGATGTATATCTTCTATACCAAAATCTAAAACAAAAGGTGATTCTTTATCATCCATTAGTTGTATCCTGCTTGGAATTTGTTCCAATCAATTGCATTCTTAATTTGAAAAGTTCTATTTGAAACTGTTTTGATAATTTCCTCTAAAAACTTAAGTTCAACATCATAGTAACGAATTTTGAGATCTACTTTATTTAACTTCTCATCGGCATCCAGATACCTCTGTAATGCTTCTTTATCTCTAACTTTATATGGGAAGGGATCTTCAACATAAACCTCTGCTGGTGCCTTTCCAGTATAATAGTTATATCTTTCCAGTCTAACTCTGTTATAAGACTCTCGTGCTTTTTCTCTCAACAATGTGATGGTATTATAGAGAGTATAATACTTTGAATGAAGTTGAGGAATTTTTAAAGATTCATCATGTAGATTATCAGGGTCGATTTGAGAATCTCTTTCCCACATCTCCTGAATTTGATCAAGATTCATAAGGGTGTTCTATTATCAGATGCTAGTACATTGTAGATAGTATACTTGAAAGTGACCTCTGCTGTAAAGTAGTTTATATCAGAATCACTTGCCTCAAATTCTAAAGATGTTAAGTAAATTGGAAATAAATCTTTAAATTTTACAATAGCAACATCTCTGAAATTGCTATTTAAGATGTGAAGACTTCCATCACTAAATTGATAGTTTAAATTTCTTACTCCATTATCATCAGTTATTAAATCTCTAAATTGCTGAGTAGTTTCTGGAAATCCTAGACCAGTCAACCAATTGTGAACTGCCATATAATTTTCCATGTTCTCATCAACTAAAAATCTTAAAGAAAAATCACCATAATTTAACTTGTCTCCAGGAACATCCAAATCCTTGAGATAGTTTGGTTGAACTGCAGAACCTAAACTAATTTCGGGTATTCTTGCAGAATTGCAGAAAAAAGAAATTTTTGGATCTTTTGATAATGTAAACTTAAAACCAACCGGAGATAAAAAGTTTCTATTGTTTATTTGGTTGGGAAAATTGCAAGCCATTTTTTATTTTTATTTAGATAAAAAAAGAGGGTTCCGAAGAACCCTCTGAGAAGTGAATGCCCGAAGGCTGATATCACATGAGGTTTTGAACCTTGACTCTTCTGTAGTAACGGTTGTCGTTGGTACGGAGACCACCAGTGTCTGCTCCACCAGCAGCACTTGCAAATGGGTTTGCAGCCATACCATAACGAGTCTTGAACCCGATTTTTGGTTGGAAGGTGTTCTCACCGACGGCACGAACCATCTGGAGAGGAACATATGGGCAATAGAACAGACCTGCGTCATAAGGTGAAGTGCCCTTATAACCAGCAACGTAATACTGATCACCAGAGATGTTTGCAGAATATGGATCGATGTATACACGATACTTACCTGCAAGTACACCTGCGAAGGTGTTACCGGTGTCATCAACGTTCAGGTTTGCGTTGAGTGCTGGGGTGTAATCAAGTACACCAGCCATGGTCAGTGCGGAAGCAACGTCTGCGGAGCAGAGGATCATGTTGCCCTTTCCTCTACGAGTCTCTTGTGCGATTGCGTTAGCATCACGCTCGATTTGGAAAATCAGACCCTTGAACTTCTCAACAGACCAACGACCGTTGGAGTCAACATCGAGGTCGAAAGTACCAGGAGTTGCAACGTTTGCTTGAGCACCAGGACGTGCTACCTTGTAGATAGTTCTGATGACTTCACGGTTGATTTCGGCAAGAATCTCAGTTGAGAGAATGTTTGCCAATTCTGCTTCTGCATTCAGACCGTGGATTGCCTTGAGGTCCTGTGCGAGTTCTAATGAGTACTCAGCTTTCAGTGCTCTTGACTTTGCAGTAACGGTGACTTTCTCGATCGAGAATGCCATCTCGTTGAAGTCAGTGCCTGCACCATCACCCAGTGCTTCAGACTGAGCAGTGGACATACCCTGACCGACGTTATAGACGGTTCCATCTTGTCCAGCAGATGGAGGATTTGTTGGATCAAGGAGAGCTGGGTTATTTGGGCTAGAACCTCCTTGTGCAGTTGTACCTAAACCAACTGCAATACCTTCTGAATTGGGGGTATACTTGCCACCGTCAAGTCCACTGTTGGAGAATGCGGTATCTGCTTCGTTGAACAGTGCCTCTTCACCAGACTGGTTGGTGTAACGTGAACGCATTGCGAAGATAAGTCCGGTAGGACCGTTCATTGGTTGAACACCTGCCAGGTCATATGCGACCAGGTTAGGCATTGCACGACGAATCAGGGAGATCAGAACGGGATCGAAACCTGCTTGATTTCCACCATCAGAACTAGAACCAACGTAACCTATGTTACCTGATCCGTTTGCAATTGATGAGGTTGGAGCTTCGGAGAGGAATGCTCTCTCTTCCTGAAGCATTTTTTCTTGGTTCTCCAGAAGAACTGCGGTAACCATTCTACGGTGTGCATCTTGGATGCCACCGAGACCCTCATGGTTGAGGATAGGTGCCCACTTCTCCTGAAGGTATTCAGCATTGAAACCTTGCATTTGAATTTACCTTGTTAAAAATTTTTAGTTTGATTTATGATTAAAAAATCACTTTTGCGAAACTCTGGTCAGAGTGTTCAAGTACGATTCCATTAAACCAGTTACTGGTTGACTAGAAACTTCTGAACTCTCAGAAATATTCTCTGACTGGTCTCTTTGAGATCCAGCATTCTCTGGGAAGTATGACTTACGCAGAGTTACCAGTTTCTCACGATATGTATCTTCACTATCAAACTCAACATTTTCTGCAAGAGAAGCGAGTTTATCCTTTTGTGAAAGTGCAAGACCTTCACAAACCTCGGAGAAGATTACATCAGCAACCGACTCAGCTAATCTTTGTTTGAGAGCAATATTAGTTTTAATTTGCTCGTTGAGTTTATCTTCCATCTCATCTAATTTTTCTACCATTGCGGTAGCTACATCATATTTCTCTTCAGGGATGTTTACATAATGATCTTCAAAAAGACTTCTCATTCCAACAAGGAATGATTCGGTCATCTCGGTCTTAAGACCTTGCTCAACTGCGAGTTGATTTTCCGAAATCCACTCTTCGGCAACATACTCAAGATATGCGTCAACTCTCTCAGTGAGTTCTTCCTTAATGGAAACAACTTCCTCTTCAAGAGTTGCTTCATATTGTGCCTTCAGTTCTTCTTGAATTCCGGCAACTTTTGCGTTGATAGCAGTTTCGAAAATGGTGCGTGCCTTTTCTTGGAACTCCTCAGAAAGTTCTTCACCAGCAAGCAGTGCTTCAACATCCTCTTCGATGTCATATTCAGCAACTACTTCCTCTTCTTCGGCGACCACTTCTTCTTCAGTAGTTTCTTCTTCGGCAACTACCTCTTCCTCAGTAGTCTCTTCTTCAGCAACTACTTCACCCTCAAATTCCTCTTCCTCTTTCATACCTTTAGGCATAGCTTCAGCAGGCTTAGCACCTCTGTTTACTACATCCTTAACGGATGAAATTGTAGGTTCTTTGAGTTTGGCAGAGTTGTCATCTACCTTATAGTTTTCTGGAGTAGGACCACCGAGATCTTCCCAATTGCCAGTTTGGCCAGGTGTCGAAACACCGGAAGCATTGCTTCCTGCTTTTGGCATTGATTCAGATGCAGCAGCGCCTTTGGTTACTACGTTTTCCATTTCTTGTAAATTGCTACCAACGGACATTTGATTTATAGATTTTTTGTATTAATCTATATTTATTTATAAATTAAAGATTTAACAGAAAATCATTAAACAGATTCAACTTATGCTCTTCAAGCATTCTTTGGTCTACGAGAGTATTAATTCTCTTTTGAGTTTTTTCTGCGAGTTGTTCACGAAGAATTCCTCCTTCCCAAACCCACTCTTTACCTTCCATAATTCCCTGAACAAAGGCATCAGGTGCAGAAGGATCGGCAACAATATCAGCAGCAGTTGCTAACATAAAGTCTTCACCAACAATTTTTGCACCACTACGATCTTCTCTTAATGAACCAACACCGCGTGAAGAAACTCCAAGCATTACACCTTCATCGAGAAGAGAAGATGCAATCTTACCCATAGGAGTATTAAGAATTTGTGCCTTACCTCTGAAATTGTTTCCCTCTGCTACAAGTGAAGTAATCTTATGAGAAACACGATCAAGATTTACTGTAGGTCCATCTGGATGTCCAAGTTCACCCAAAGCACGTCCTTTCTGAACAAAAGTTTCATTGTATCTCTTTACCTCACGGGAAAGAGTTTCCATAGGATACATTCTTCCATTACGATTCTTGATATTTCCTTGTAAGAAAACACCTTCAATGTATAACTTCTTATTGGCACCTTTACCTTCAGTAATAATTTGTACGTTTGAAATTTCTTCTGTGATGAGTTTCATTTTTCTTAGTTTGTGAATGCTATCTGAGAACCAAATACTGTACTAGCACTAACTGCTCCACCTGCCGCAAGTTCAGGTGTAATATTTGCTCCAATTTCTTTTTCAACAGAAAGTCTTTCTCCTCCTGCCATATGAATTTCATAAGGATCACTCGATCCTGCAATAATTACTTTTATTGCAGCAGTATTTGTATTAATGATTGATACTAATCTTGCATTATCTAAATCGTCAGCCTCTGTAGGGACACTAAGATCTTTACCAAGACTTACTGGTTTTACATTCATTATTCTTGTTCCTCTGGTTGATGATCATCAAACATGGATGCTCCAACAGTTGGTCTGATATTATCAATACGTTCTGCTGCTTTTGCATATAAAACGTCTTTGATCCTGTCACTGATATCAGATGCAGAAGAATCTGCTCCGATTAAATTTACAATTTCTTCCATGAAAATTTAATATATCTATATTTGTTATTTATATCTCGGCAGCTTTACCATCAGCATCAACAATTCCACCATTTACTTCTGGTTCCATCGGAACATCTCCCAACATTCCCTGCTCTCCTTCTTGGGGTAATGGTTCTCCTGTAATAGGATCTACTGAACTTGGATCTGGAATAATTCCATCTTTAATTTCTTGTTCAATCTGATCATCCATCTCAATCATTTCAGCATCTGTCTGACGAAGAACCTTTCTACGTACCCATTCGGTGGAATAATACTTTCCAATATAAGGTTCAATCGTTGCAAGAACACCAAGACGTTCATTCAACATTTCAGTTTCTTTGAGTTCTGCAAACTGATTATCATATAAGAAATCATATTGAATGTGATCACTGATTCTTTCCCAATCTTCTGGTGATACAATATTTTTGAGAATGAGTTGAGTTTTCAACATGTCATTAAACATTTGAGCAAATCTCTTTCTCAAACGACCAACAAACTTGGCAAACTTAAGTTCATCTCTTAAAATTTCGGAAGAACGTCCGAGATTGAAACCTCCATCTGCAGCAATTCTTGATTCAGGAACTCCAAGTGCTCTATAAAGTTTCTTTTGGAAATATTCAATATCAGCAAGTTCTCCGAGATTTTGTCCACCCGGAAGTGTTGAGATTTCAGTTCCTCTACCACCTTCTCTTCTTGGAAGCCAAAAATCTTCCATCATACTCATAAATTTTCTATCATCACGAACTTCACCAGTATTTGCATCATATACTAGTTTATTGCGATATCGCATCATAACATCACGTAGATATTGTTCTGCCTTTACTTTAGGAAGGTTGCCAACATCGATGTAAAAAATACGACGTTCTGGTGCTCTAGACAATCTGTAAATAACCAAAGAATCCTCAATCATACGAAGTTGATTGAGTGCCTTGATTGCTTTATGTAGATAAGAAAGAACGGAACCCTTATTTCTATCTACAAGACCTGAAGTGCAATATGTAATTGCATCTTTTGCAATTTTTGTGCCCTTATTACCCCCACTAGATAAATTGCCTGTCGGATAGTTGGGTTTTTGTGTGTAAATAAAATACTCTTCAATTTCAGGAGCAATTCCGTTAGTTGTTTCATTACGTCCAGGAATATTTGGACCTATAATATTTTTGTCCCTCTTTTTTTCTTGACGAACAAATTTCATTTTCATTGGATCAATATACCTCAGTTCTTTAATTCCTTCCTGAGGTTTTTTTAGATCAATTACTTTATGATAATAGATTCTGCCATCAATATACCAATTTCTGAATATTTCGTGTGACTTATTATCAAAATCTAATATTTCTTTAATATATTTAAATTCATCTCTAATTGCTTTTTTTAACTTGTCTGTTGCATTTAAATTAGACAATTCAATTTCTACTGGAGAATCGTAAAGGTCACTTACGATTGCTTCATTAACAACATCTTCAATTGCTCCATCACACTCTGGATGGAGAGACATTTCTCTATATCTTCTTATTAAATCAAATTCTGTTCTATATTGACCTTCAATATCTACATACGAACCATAAAATCCACTACTAATATAATTGTCAACCCCGTCCTCATTATTTTGAGGAACGGGGGAAACTATATCTTTGGATTTTTTTTCTGTATCCTCAATAGAAAAACCGAAAAGTTTTGCCATAGTATAAACTGACTAGACTGTTATTTTACTATTTAGCTAATGTTTTCACCACCAGCATCGGAAGTTCTTCCCTTATATGCTTCCCAGTAATGAACTTGCATTTCTACTGTAAACTCTTGAATAGTATCAGTAGTTTCATAGCTCAAATCAATAGAAGAGATATTTGTTGGGAAAACATCCTTAAATACATAACTTCTAAGAGTTTCTCCAGTACGATCAAGTTGATGTACTTTAGCATCTACTTGATAATTTGCAGGATCAGTTTCTCCAGTTCCATTATCGAGTTTGTTAATGTAGTTCATCCACTTTTCAAAAGCAGATCTAATATTGAAAGATGTGTCATTGAGAACTGTAATAGTCCAGGTCTCAAATGTTCTGTCACCAGCAATTTTTAAAATTCTTCCTCTGAAAGGAACGTCAATTGGTGCTACTGTTGATGCTGGAAGTGCTGCTGCCTTTACCAAAAACCTTGCATTTTCAATAACTTCATTTTCAGATTGAACTTCAACCCCCGAAGGGAAAGTTAATTCCACTTCGAAGAGGTTGGGTCTTGCTCCACCACCTTTTAATTTGCTTTTAAAATCACTGATGGTTCTTAATGGTAAAGTATTTACTTGTTGACGATTTGCCATTGTTTCTTAAACCTCTGAATTAAACGTTACCGATAACTTCTTCAAATGAAACACCAGTTCTGGTGGCAACAAACGTAAGACCAATGAAGTTGATAGATCTTGCGGGTTTGATATAGATATCTGCCACAAACTCATTATTATCTATAACTGCAGCAGTGTTATTTGTCTCATCACAAACAACAACAAAGTCAAAAATACCTCTCTTTGCTTGAACATCACGAAGGAAAGGTTCTACAATATTTACAAAGTTTGTTCTTGTAATTTCGTCATTAAACTCAAAGAGTTGATCTTTGGCAGCAGCAGAAATTGCATCTTCCAAATAGATAAACAATCTACGAACATTGATACGATCAAATGCCGATGACTTGCCATATCCAGTTTTATCACCAAAGAGAACAATGCCTGCACCAGGTGAGAAGATAACTGGATTAATTCTATTGGAATATAATCTATCTCTCTGTGCCTTATTGGGTGTATATGCAAGTTTAACTGCGTTCAGAATTCCTCCTCTATTTGTTCCAGCAGGTGAGAACCAGGGGAAGTTATTTGCATCATTTCTTGCACAAAGACCGGCAATATCTCCATTCAGAGGAACATATCTGAAGGTATTTGCAAATCTATCAAACATATACTTATATCCACTATCAAAAATTGCATAAGTGGATGAAGTAATGGGAGCATAGAAACTGAGAACATTCTCAGTAATATCTGCATCAGATCTAATAGTTACTTCCCTATCAGTTGGGTTATCAGCAATCGCAGCAGCTCTATATGGTGAGATAAATGCGATTGCATCTTGTCTTGCCTCGGCAACTGCAATACATTTCTTTGCAAGTGCTTGTGCTTCATATTTACCATATCCAGCAGATCCCATTAGAATGAAATCTACATCATACTTCTCAGTATTTTCAAATAATCCATATCCAGTTACTAATCCATCTAAACCAGAAGTTAGGGTACCAGGTGTAGAAAGTTTAGTCTTACCTCCATAGCTTGCACCTTTTTCAAACTTCCCATTATAATTTCCAGTTGCTGCAAAAATAATACCTTCTGCATTTTGATCCCAACCTACATCACTTGCTGGAGTATATCCAGAACTAAATCCTGTGGTTACGATACCTACAGGTGCTGATCCACCAAAGATGTATTGTGAACCAACTTCAATATACTTTCTCCAGTATGAAGGAGAACCTAAAGAATACTCTGCATCTTTTGCTTTTGATAATCCAAGATGCTTCTCAAGAACTGTTCCAGAGTTTCCGGTAACTGTCCCTTCACCATCAACAACTACAACATGAACTTCATCAAATCTAGATCCTCTTGCTGCTGCATACTCCGAAGTTCCTGGACGATCTGCAATTTCATTCCACTTAATTTTAGATGATGAAGTTAATGTAAGTTCTTGTTGATCAAACCAGTCAATAGCAGCCGTTGGAGTCTGTATTGATGATTCTCCATCAAGAAATGTGGTAACAGATACAAACTCAGATCCAACTTTTAAGAATCCACCAGCATTAACTCTATCAGTTCCAAGACCAGCTGCAGTTGTTGTTAATCCAACATTTGTTGAAGTCTGAGTAATGTCTGAAGTAAGAGTTGCAATACCGGCAGTTTTTGTGACAAATTTAACTGGGGCACCATCAGAGTGCTCCACATCAGATGTTCCTTCCTGACCTCTAGTTACTCCAGTGATTTGACCAACACCAATAGAAGCACCACTGAGAGAAATAATTTCATTTCCAATAACTAAAAACTTCCCTGATCCTACTTCTAAATTTGCGGTAGCAATACCAACAGTTGTAGAACCACTGAGTAAAGGAGTTCCACCAACCTGATCGAGAGTTGGTGTTGATTCTAGAAAATATGCATCTATAGAGTCTCCAGAAGATGCTGTTGCAGCAGTGCTACCTAATGCTCCTCTAGTAACATTTGCTGATGTTGATCCTGCACCAGCTCCAACAAAAGTAGTTACCTCTCCAGCAGAAAATGCGTAATTTCCACTATATTGATAATCTGTAGATGTTTCAGTTCCAGCAGAAGATACATGAGATACAAATTTTACATCAATAGTATCAGTACCAACTCCTGTAATAATTCCTTTAAAGTATCCATCTAAGGTAGATGTATTTCCTGCTCCTGCAATAACTGTTCCTGCAGGAACAGATTGAGAAACTCCAAGACCAACACTTAATCCAGTAGTAGAACCAACACTAAGTATTTGATCTGCCTTAGCATCAATAATACCAACTCTCAATCCATTTGCCCATAAACCAGGATTTCTTGCGGCAACTACTACATCAGTAATCGTATTTTCATCATATCCAAGTTCTTCATAATGATCTAAACTTTTGATTTTAATGCTAGCAGCAGCACCAACCATTGCATTTATAAGACCATCATCATCTGCTCTTACAACACTAAGTGATCCACCATATGCTAAGAAAGAAGAAGCAGTGAGCCAGTGCTCATAGTGCTTATCTGTTCCGTATGGTCTTCCGAAGACTTCTAGTAAGTCCTTTTCGCTCCCGACTATTGTAGGAACTTCTACAGGACCTTGTGCGAAAGGTGAAACAATCGCACCAATGCTAGCAGAAGTTGGATCAACTCTGCCTACAGTTAGGTCTACTTCCCTTACTACAATACCAGGAGATGCTAAATTTAGTGGCATCTTGTTTTTCCCTCGCAGCCAAATTTATCTAAAAATATTTATGAAAAGGGGTATTTCTAATGGGGAAACAGTGCGTGAATATTTACCAATCAGGATATTCCCAATTAGATTGATATTTTTTTCCTTTTTTTACTCTCTCTATAGTACACTCCTTACATTCATAAGAATATGCTGATGGTAAAGTCTTTCTATCTTTTCTTGTGAGATAGTAATCTTCTATAAGATTTTTAACTCTTCCACAAACTCTACACTTACGATCAAAAAATAATAAATGTTCTAGTTCTATCTCATCATCAAAAGACATTACATATAATCCCACATATATGAACGATCTCCATACTCATCAGTATGCCATCTATCCCCATTCGCATCTACAAAACTTTCTCCACTATCTAAACCATCGGAAATAAATCCAAAAGGTGCCATATCCTGCTCAATTTGATTTTTTTGTTCTTCATAAATTCTTTTTCGGACATCATTTTCTGTCATCTCCTTAAAATAATCTTGTGCAACTAACCAAGAGAATATTACAAGACACATTGCAAGGTCATCATTGCATCCTTCTTCTGCTTCAAACGAATTTCCTTTTTGAGCAAAAGTTGTCAACTCTGATATGATTTCATAGTCGGATGCAATTAATTTATCGTCCTCAATAAGTGTCTTTAAATTGGAACATCCCAATTTTTTAACAGAAGATGTTGTCCTAACTCCAAGTTGAGATTTCTTTCCACTAAATCCAGATCCAACAACTTGTCCATTTCTTCCCCTCATAGCACACATAAGAATATTTTCATATTCCAAATCATACTGAAGAATACTTGCTACTTGATCTCCAATATCATTCACCTCAATCAATAACCAAGATTGATTATATGCCTTTGCTACATCCAAAATAATATTTGGAAATAACATTGGTTTAACTTCATTATTGCGATATTTGCCTACAACTTTATAAGGAAATTCTGTAATATCAAAAATAATAAATGCAGAATAATCATTACCCAATCCACGAGCAACGTCTACAGTAATCAGATAATTGTGCTCTTGTTTTGGTTCTTCGTAAATATCCAACCCTGCATTCTTTTTAATAGGATCTTCATAAACCAACATCTTAAGTTTTGCTGGATTAATGAGAGTATTGACCGATCCTAAGAACTCACACTCAAACTCAACCTTAAACTGCTGCTCAGAAGTGTTTGCAATCGTTTGCTCCTTCCAAACAATATCTCTACCAGGAACTTCAGACCAATGTACTTCTGTTGGAATATATTCATTCTTACCTTTTTCTGCATCATGCCACATACGGTAGAAGTGGTTCATACCATGAGGGGTAGATACAATAATTACTTTCGTGTTTTTGCCAGAAGTAATAGTAGGATAAACAGATGCAAAGAACGAGTCTGCAACATGGTTTGGTACGAAAGCGAATTCGTCGAGGAAGAGGATATTAAACGACATGCCTCGGACAGCACTCGCAGATGTAGAAGCTGCCAATATCTTACTGCCATTTTCTAATTCGATTGAACCTTTATTCCAGGATATAATACCCTGCTGCATCCATTTAGGCAAGTTTTCATAGGCAGTTGCCAATCTTCCTAATAACTCTCTTGCAGTTGCTGCCTTGTTTGCCAGAATGCCAATATTAACACTATCATTAAAAATAAGATAGTGGAGTAGATAAGATACGACAGTTGTAGATTTGCCCGTCTGTCTTGGCATCTTACAGATATTGAATCTATTATTATGGAAATTTTGAATTAATTTTTGTTGAAAGTGATATGGACTAAACTGAGTTAATCCTTCATCAAGAGAAACAATCTTAACATAATTTTTTGCAAAATATATTGGATCTTCTCTACATTTAATGAATTCAATAACTTGCTCTTCAGTAAACTGAATAGAAGTATTTGCCTTTTTTAATAATGGATTGCCAAGATAAACTTCACTCATAACAAAACTCCTTTTTAATCTTCAACAAATGTCACAGAACAATCTGCTTTTTGTAAATTAGAGTCAGATGAAATTGCCATAGTCAATGTTCTCCGTGGTGGTAAAACGATTCTCAGTGCATCAAGATCGATTGTTTCTGGAGCACCTGATGTAACGCAAAATACTGCTATTGGTTGTTGTGATGAGGTAATTGTGGTATCAGTTCTTGAGAATGAGGAAGCTTGTCCAAGTGGTGTATAATCTAAAGGATCGACAGTTGGAACATCAACATACAAGTAAATAAAACAAGGAGCAGTTGATGATGCTGTGGTTAGAGCACTAATCTTTTTGATGATAAGTTCTCTAGAATTGATTTTATTATTTACTATCATACCACCTTTGATAGTCAGTAGATGGTATTTGACTCCAGTAGTATTCATTCCACCACTCTTTGTCCTAAATGCCGCAAGTGGAAGAGTTGTAGTGTTAATAACACCTTCAATAGCACCCATCATCGATGCACCAGATACTGTTACTCCAGCACCAGTATTTCCATCCAGATTAGCGGCAACATATCCAAT
>Ga0213867_1000507_pt1 | contig 17450 bp, 25 predicted proteins | sample PICome_12_FD_160120 | JGI IMG/M metagenome (GOLD analysis project Ga0213867, IMG submission 160120) | Coastal seawater microbial communities near Pivers Island, North Carolina, United States - PICO540 | ecosystem: Environmental > Aquatic > Marine > Coastal | place: USA: North Carolina... | reverse complement strand
GAAAACCATCACGGTCAATGACGTAGAATACAACTTGGATGACTTTACAGCGGAGCAATCAGCAATGCTAAACCACATCCAAGACTTAGACCGTAAACTCAGCAACGCACAGTTCAACTTGGATCAGCTTATGGTTGGTCGTGAGGCGTTTGTGCAAAGGCTGGCAGTATCACTGGAAACACCGCAAGAGGTGGCAGCGGAGTAAACACCCATGAAAGAGACAGATAGTTGGCACCTGTCCAAATCTGTGCCTATCACCCTAATCTTTGGCCTCCTAGTTCAAGCGGGTGCCATAGTATGGACCGTCAGTATGATGATGGCAGACATTGAGTCAAACATGCGAGACATCATGGTCCTAGAGATAACCGTCAGTGAACTTGAAGACGTTGTACAGACACAGCAAGTCTCACTCGCGCGCATCGACGAGAACATCAAAGCAATCAGAAGTGCAGTCGAAAAGATGGCTGAACGACAGGAACCCTAAGGAGAGCAGACCTTAGGAGTTACTATGGACCCGCTGACAGCATTAGCGGCGATAAAGACAGGTGTGGCTGCGGGTAAGCAGTTGCACAACCTGTCCAAGGAAATCGCTGGTTTCTTCGATGCCACTGACAGTGCCAAGAAGGCCCACGCAAAGAAGAAGAACAGTGTGTTCGCCTCGGCTAACGAAGAAGCAATGGCAACTTGGACTCAGGCTCAGAACGCTAAGACAGCGGAGGCTGAACTACGAGAGTTCATTGTGAACACCAAGGGCTTTAGTGCCTACCAAGACCTACTGAAGGTCAGACGTGAGGTCATTGCCCAGCGCAAGGAAGCCGACAAACAGGCGGCCTTAGAGGCTGAAGAACGGCAAGAACTCATCATGTCTATCTCAGTCATCCTCCTCCTCGTTATTGCAGTGGTGGGTGGCTTTGGTTTCTGGTTGCAAATGAAAGGTTACATTGACCTATGAACGAAATGATACCCGACAAGAAAGTCTACCAGACCAACAAGAGACGCATGGCATGGACTGCGCTGGGGATGATGATTGTGTCCACAGTCGCTGTACTTTTAGACCCTGCAAGAATGGCTGAGGCTGATGCTGTACTCATGATGATGTACGGCTCACTATCGGCACTGGTTGGTGCTTACTTTGGTTTCTCTACAGCCCAGACGACTAAGTCTACATCCACAGAAACCTACAAGAAGGATGATTACTAGGGCAGCCGCTCTGGTCGTCATGAGTATTACACTGGCATCCTGTAGTTCACTTCCTTCTCTACTAGGCGGCGGCGGTCCATCAGTGACCGCTGTCGGCACACAGTTAGCCAAAGAAGCGAACCAGCAAGTCGTAAACGACCAGTCTAACATCAGGACTGAAGACGGAGACATACAGGTCACGGAACTCAAAGAGACCGTCCAGACCAGAGATGTCGAAAGAATTAACATCAAGAACCAAGACATACCGCCGTGGGTCATCATTGCACTTATCCTCGGTTGGCTACTGCCTTCACCAAGCGAGATGGGCAGGGGACTGATGTCTATGGTCACAGGTTTGAAAAGGAAGGCAGCAGACTAATGGCATTTAGATTAGGTAAGAAAAGCCTCTCAAGGTTAGAGGGTGTGGATGAAAGACTTGTCGCTGTAGTCAAGAAGGCTATCAGCATCAGTAAGGCCGACTTCACTGTACTGGAGGGACTAAGGTCCATAGAACGTCAGCGTGAGTTGGTGGAGAAGGGCAGTAGTCAGACTATGAAGTCTAAGCACTTGGACGGTCTAGCAGTTGACTTAGGTGCCTATGACAGCGTCACAGGTATTCGTTGGGAAGAGGCTGCATACTTTCCGATTGCAGATGCAATGCAGAAGGCTGCACAGGAATGTGGTGTTGCTTTGTGCTGGGGTGCTGCATGGGCTGTGCCTGAACACAAGTATCCATTTGATTGCCGTAAGTGGGATGGTGACATGAAGTCATGTTGGACAGCCTACCACACCCTGAGAAAAGATCAGGGGCGCATTGGATTTAACGACATGCCACATTTTGAATTGGTGGTCTGAGTAAACACAAAAAACACAGATCGCACCTTTACCCTGTTGTCCCAACTGACAGCAGCCGCGCAGTCGTAGGGCGGCATAGGGTTCCTACGGCCTACCGAAAGGAGGTTGGTCCCATGATTACTGGAATCGGTTTCCCCATAAGCGAACTTATAATAGTTGGATTACTGGTCGCCATAATGCTTCGCCAAAACAAGTGAAGAAGGCGACCTACTGTATACACTGGTTAGAGACTACATAGCGTCCCTGATCAGTGTTTTTTCTAAATGTCTTGATTATATGTCCACAAAGAATTACATTAGCGTCACTCAAGACACTTGAGTTACACAGGCGGCGACTGAGCAAGTCTAGCAACCGCAGGACTACCAGTCGCCACCACCCCCATCATTTAGGTTGAATCAGACTAAAGGGTGGAAGTAACTTTTCATATACCAATTAGTTTAGCAGTTGCTTTAACTGCAAGAGTGCTATGGATGACCGGCACAATTCCAACTCCACAGCCTTGTCATGCATACTATCGGCGTATCTTAGGTACAGATTGATCAGCATATCAGACGCCATTACTTGTCTCCATCCACGATCATTACGTTCACATAGAATCCAGCCCTGTGGGACAGTATCGTTGAAGAGTAAGTCCGCTGCATTCCTTGATATACCAAGTAACTTAGTACATTCTGAAAGTAATATGAGTTCACTCTTCATAGTACGGTTTACCACGATAGCTATGAAGTTTCGGCGGGTATAGGTACTCAGAGACCAATCTATAAGTTTTTGCTCTTGAACACTGACGTCATCAAGTACCTGTTGTGACGTTTCTAGTTCAAAGTCGCTTAGTTTAATTGCGTAGTCGTTAAGTAATACTTTTACCGCTGTTTCCAAATAACTCTCCTATAGTTACAGAGGTAAGTAGTACCAAAATGATACCCTTGCAAGTTTACCTAGGGTAACTCTTTCCGTAACTCGGTCTCAAACATACCCTCAGGTGAATCCAGAGCGGCTATTAGATCAAGGAGTTGGTGATAGGAAACTATCAGTATCTCATGCGCATTATTCTTTTCGTCAAACTGCCGTATATACACACGACCATCGTTCTCTAGGAACATGTCGATGTCTTCATGTCGCGCGTGGTCATCAACCACAACAATCTTGGTGTAGTTGTCCTCATGTTCTACTGTGAACATTGGTCTTCCTCTTAGCATTGGTAGTAGGGGTGGAGGTGGCCCCGAAGGGCCAACTCTTAGGCTGTAAGGTCTACAAGTTCACAAGTACCGCCAGTACACGCGAGAGTCTGAGACGCCTTAGTCCCATCCTCTTTCTCGTAGTCCGATAGTTTGGACCAGTCGATACGCTTAGGCATCTCTTTGAGTGCCGCTAGATACTCTTCCATCGTGCAGTCTTGATAAGGTGCTTGGGCATACGTGTGTTCAAACCTTGGTAGGAAGGACACTCCAGACATCTCGTCAAAGTGCTTGTAGACAAAAGCACCTACCTCAGGCCATTCGTCCTCGCCCACAGATACCGTCACAGAGGGCTTGTGGCACGTGTAGAAGCGTTGGTACATCAGCCACATCTCTAGTTGTTCTATGGCCCCCATATCGTTTCTAGTGATAGAGCCGACAGCGGACATAGGGAAACTAAAGACTGTAGTAGTCTCAGGATTCATCACACAAGGCTCTGATGGAATACCTTGGTCCGTCATGAACTGCGTTAGTGGGTCTTTGTTGTCACCACGGACTGTACGGATGTAGTAGTCGTTGTGACGCGCATGGATGCCACTTGCAGAGTCTACAAGTTGACTTACCGTGCCTGATGGCTTGACCGCCGTGACAGCAGCCGCCTTGTTGATGCCTAATTTCTTCGCCCAATTCTCGTTAGTCTCTACAGCAATTCTACGGAACATCTGTAGACGTGGCACAAGACCTTCCTTCTTACCGTTGGTCAGTGCGTTATCCATGATGCCTGTCATAGACACACCAAGTAGAGCCTCTTCGTCCGTATTGTGTTTCCAGCAATCGCGGAGGTAGGGGAAGTAGGTCATAGTCGCCTGAATGGTGCCTAGGATGGCAGCGAGTCGCACTTTGCGACATATTGCGTCCATAGTATCCGTAGACTTAATCACGGCCTCTGTAAGGTTACAGAACTGACCGCCTGTGCCGACTACTGGTTTCAAAGATGCTTCGCCAGTCTCAAGGTCTTGGTACACCTCTAGTCGGCTGCCGCGCAATACTATCTCAGAACATGGGTTGGTCCCGAACTCGTAGTTGGTGTCACGTATACCTTCGCGCATGGCTTTGTCTGATGCTGCCTTGCGATTAAAGATACCACGCTCACCTGAGCCACTGGCAGCCAATGCTGTCCACTCACGCATGAATGTGACTGCATCTGGTTTACTATCGTAGGCTACGGAGTTGTTGGCTAATCTGAAGTGGTCATTCTCTTTCCACCATTCACCTGACTTTGCGTCACGCATCTCTTCGTCTGTGAGGTCACTTAGGCTAATCATGGCACTACGGCGCACACCACCTACCACAACAATGTTACCAATCATGCACATGATACTGTGGACTTCGATTGGTCGCAATTTGCGACCTTGTGCTTTGACAAAACTGTCGATGGTAAACTTGAAGAGTTCTACCAATGGCTCTGGTCCAGACGCACGACCACCGAAGGTCTTCAGTCTCGCACCCGCAGGGCGCACATTAGAAACGTCCCACTTCGGTATTGTACCTGAGTACAACTCTTCGATTAACTGACGGTAGGCATCAGCCCAACCTTCTTTGCTGTCTTCTACAACAATAGTAACGTCACGGTGGCTGATGATACGTGGCACCTTGGGTAGGCTGTCCACGTACTTTTGTTCACATGAGTACCCTACACCAGTTCCGTTGAGGAGGATGTAGAGGACTTCATCAAAGCAACGCTTGTGGTCTATTGGTGTATAAGAACAGTTGTACCCTGCGACATTGTCTCTTTCCAATGCCTTACCAGCAGTCATCATTGCCCTCATGGAAGGCATGACTTCGAGGCTGAGGATTGCTTCCTCAATCTCCTGTGCTGTTTCTGCATCGACCTTAGGTGCCACTACGTTGTTCACATAGCGACCCACAGTCTCGGACCACGTTTCTCTGCGGCCTTCTTCTTCAATCCATCGTGCGTATCGTGATGTGTGGATAAACGCCTGATAGTCTGTTGGCAGATAGTTATTCATTAGGTTTCTTTCCCTCAAGTTCATTGATCCGCATTTCGCAGTACCTAATTGCTTTTCGCAGATCGGTGATTTCTGATTGTTCGGGTGATTGTCCGTGGTAATCCTTGGACCCTGCGCGGCTTGCGTATTTTATTATGTTGCCACGCCAGAACTCGAACTTATTGCTCATGATGAAAACGATTGGTTCTATCGCCCACTGTGCGTAATGCTCTGGGCGTTCAATCAGGTCTTTAGTTGTCAAGGCCACACCACTCCTTCAACTTCTTATGTTGATGTGGATTCATGGTGTACTGCTTGTACCCATTGTACCCTTTCATGAAGTGTGCTGTGATTAACTCAGCAGCCTCTAACTTTCGGAAGTGGTCACGAATTGTTGACCTAGGAACCCCTAGTTCAATCAATGGCTGACCTGAGAACACGTTGTGCGGTGGGTTCTGAAGAAGCCACAGGTTTATCTTTTGGCGGCTACCGCTTTGTTGTGTCCCCGCATAGACCTCTGGTGTAGACCGATGACGCAGAGGCTGTCTGTCGCCATGTAGGTAGTTGCGGTCTATGAGTTTCTCATGTTCTTCCATTTCGTACCTAATGATGTCTTGGACTTCATCTGGGTACATCGGTAATCTAAAGGCACTCTTAACTACGTTTTTGTACTGTTCTGGTGTCATCTTGTAGGTTCCCAAAGTTTGACCGCTTGTTTCTCTTCGTCCCAATCTGGGTCTCGAAGAATCCTTGCTAATCGCGCTTGGGTCAGCGCGTAGTCTGCGGTTAGGTTTTCTTTTTGATAGGCATTGACCACAGCGTTCCATGTCGCGTGGCTACCCAACACTTTCTCGGCTGTCTTAGGTCCAATCTTAGGACACCCTGAGTAACCATCAGTGACGTCACCTGTGAGGGTTTGGGTGTAGAAGTACCTGTCAGCCTCGGCCTCACTAATGTGCAGCCGTTCTTCGCTTGCGGGTCTGTAGAGACGACAAGGAACAGACTTCATGTCCTTATCATCCGACACAACAATCGCTCTGGTCTGAGGTACAGACCCTAGGATACCCATGACGTCATCTGCCTCTAGGCAGTCAACCTGTATGGTCTCGTAGGTTTCCTTGACCCACTCAGTGAGTGCTTTGTACCCGACAGGCTTACGTGTCTTCTTACGTGCTGCCTTGTACGAAGGTTCCACAGACTTGCGGAAGTTGTTGTGTCCCGAAAGGGTAACCACAATGTCTTTGGCATCTAGGTCTTTAGCGAAGTCAGATACCGTGGCTGCAAATGCTACCTTGGCTTGCTTTAGGTCTGTCGAGAGTGACCACACATCATCACCCCAATCTGTCTCCTCTTCACAAGAGGCTGCACATCGGTAGAGGTACAAGTCGCCATCAATGACTATTGTGGTGCGGGGGTAGCAGTTCTTTAAGAACGTCATCTATTTCTCCTTTGACCTCCATTCCGACATCCGTAATGCACCAACGGCTGCCCCATGAATCGACGTCTACTTTGGTTGTGATGAAGCCCTCTGATGCAGCGATTGCTACGTGCATTGCGCCCTTGCGGCTAAAGTCGGACTTAACTGTGAAAGGTGACCGCCACGCACGGTCTAGCACCACATAGAGTGCCACAAGATTTTCGATGTACTCGTCAATCTCAGTGCGTGTCAGCCCAAGTTCTTCCCACGGAATATTCTGCGGCGATGGGGATTTTAATTCCGAGAGCAACGCCTGACGCTTCCGCCATTCGTCGAGAGATATTACCGACATGTTCAGCAACTTCCTTAGTTCTACAGGCGACTTGGATTTCATCGTGAACCCAGCCCACAATGTACGCATCGTCGCCATGTTGTTTCTTGATTTCGTCGTAGGTCATCATGACCCACTGCTTACTCACGATGCTGCCGCATGACTGAAGCAACTGAGAGAGACAGCGGTGTTCGGAACGTATCTTTAGTTTCCGTCCGTCTATCGCCTTGATGAACCCACGCTTGTAAGCGGTCTTGAGGTTCTTCTTTAGTGTCGCAAACGCTGGAACTGCCTTGTCGTAGTTCGCTTTAAGTTCACGGCCCCTCTGCGCACCACCACCCGCTATCTGACCAATGAGAGCATCGCCTCCACCGTAGAGCGTGGAGTACAACCAGCGTTTCGCCAAGTCGCGTGTAGCAAGACCCGCAGCACGTTGGTTATAGGAGTGTATGTCACCCTCAAGTATCTGCTCTGCATACTCACCCTTGTCGTAAGGATATAAGTAATGCGCCAAGCAGCGCACTTCGATGCCTGAAAGGTCACTACCGCATAACCACCAACCCTCAGGGACGGTGAACAAATCACGACACTCTTTGCCATACTCAGACCCTGTGCTTGGTACTTGGCCTAGGTTTGGGTTTTGGTGTGCCGCGCGGCTCGAAGTAGTGCCATTAGACACCAAGCGGTGACGTAGGCGACCATCAGCATCAACCTTCTTCATCCACGCACCCTTACCTTCAGCAAGCATACCAATGCGCTTCTGTAACAAGAAGAACTCGGCTAGTTGTTTGGCTTCAGGGTAGGGCAGTGCGGCTAGTATCTTTTCGTCAATCTTAGCCTGACCACTTTCCGTGAAACTCTTTGGCTTCCACTTGTACTTATCGACTAAGCACTTGTGGATGTGTTGCCTTGAGTTGGGGTTGAAGTAGATGGTCTTGGACTTAACGAACACCTCACCCGCAACGTAACCTTTGGTCTTGTTGTCACGCTTGGGCATAAAGTCTTCGTGAACTTCCCAAGGTGGAAACAAGTCTTTCAGTTTGTCTTCGATGGTATGGCGTTTCTGCGCAAGTAATGCATATAGGTCTGCTGCCTTACTTTCGTCGAAAGTCCATCCATTGCTACCAATCTCTTTACAGATGATAGCCATGCGGTGTTCGAGCATCATTGAGTGTTCCGAAGGCTCAGTACTCATGAAGTGCTTGTAGAGGGTGTCGGTGACTTTGGTGTCTTGAACACAGTAAGAAAGCATTTCTTCGCTAAATGCTTCCCAGCCGCCATCATAGTCATCTTTTAAGTCGCTGAGACGGAGTCCCCACGCCTTTAGGCTATGGGAACCCCAGAGACGCTTAGGAAAGTCTGCTTGTGAAAAACCTCTTTCAGCGTCTTCGTTAAACAACTCATGCTTGATCAGCCTAGACATGACCAAGGTATCCGTCACCTTACCTGAAGGTACGAAGTCGGGATAAACAAGTTGTATTGCAGGGATGTCAAAGTCGAGGATGTTGTGTCCGATGATTTCTTCGGCTTGTACAAGAAGTTGTACGCCTTCAGCGATATTATCAGGACGAAACTCTTTGACTTCGTCTGTGTCTGGAGAACGAAGGACTAAGCAGTGAATGCGGTCCATCTTGTCCAGTAGTCCGTTGGATTCTAGGTCAAAGACCCATCTCAACGATTGTCGCCAGAACCACCAATGACCCCACGCTCTTTACGTGAGTTCAGTTTCTCTATGTTCATGGCTGCGATTGAGTTCAGTGTGATGTTGAGGTCACGCGCAAGGCTTGCAACGTACCAAAGCACATCACCTAGTTCTGCGGCTATGTCTGCACGTTGCTTATCGCTCAGTAGTACAGAGCCATCGAAACGGATGTTGTCATCACGAATTAACTTCTTGATTTTACCACCGACTTCACCTGCTTCATTAGCAAGACCAAGGGCAGGGTAGATGACCTTCCACTTATAGATTGCTGTGGCGGCTGTATCAGCCTGATAGTCATTCATTGTGTACGAGTGATTAACCATGTTTGCCCATAGCCTCCTTGTAATATGCTGTGTGTTGCCAGATTGACTGTGTGACGCCGTGCGGCCCTCTACGCTGACCGATCTTGCTAATGAGTCCCAATCGTAACAACTTTTGAAACTTACTGGTCACTGTGCCGTAAGCGTATTGCGGAAGTTCCCGACCGATTTCCGCTGCAATAATTCCTGAACTACCCGCCGCATAGATTGCGTCGAGTATGGCACTTTCTGCCGTAGTTAAGAGTGTGGGTGTCCATGTTGTCTCCACGAACTGCATCTGTGTCTGCTGCATGTTTTCTTTAGTCTCCATTAGAAGGGCATGAAGTTATCTGCTGACATGAGACGCCCTTTGTCTCTGTCATACTGAAGTTGACCTGCGGGACCGACCTCGCCTGTGAAGCGGTTCTTCAAGACAACCAAGTTCCTAAGACCCGCTGTTGGGTCTTCAGCGTCCACCTCAAGGCCCACACAGGCGTCTGAGAGTTGGACCAGTCCGTGTGATCCTCTGAATTGGTTGAGGGACACTCTATCGCCATTCTCATGCCCTCTATCGCCACTTGGGCGGCGTAGGTGAGACACAAGGATGAGCGGTAGGTCTAGTTCGGAACACAGGACACGTAGCCTGTGTACGATTGAGTCTATGAGAGTTCTCTCGTTAGAGGTCTCAGCGGTCAATCCACTGACCAAGATACTAACGTGGTCTAAGAAGACTACGTCACACCCAAGACCGTGCTTCATATAGCGAATACGGTTTTCAATGGTGTCCATGTCAGTGCTACCGAAGTGGTCAAAGAGATAGATTGGGCTTTTGGACATAAGGTCATCGAACCCTAAGGTTATCTCTTCGTCTGTGGCTGCCTCGTTATCTATGGTAATGTTCTTGTTGATGTGGATGCCCACAAGCCCCTGTGCGGTACGCTTGGTTGACTCTTCCAACATCATCATCCCCACAGTGAAGCCGTCTTGGTGTATTCTGTAAGCCAACTCCCGAACTAAGGTTGACTTACCGACCCCAGACCCTGCGGCAATCGTCACAAGTCCTGTGCGGATACCTTTGAGCATTTCGTTGAGTTTAGGGTAGGGGTACTTGATTGGACTTTCGGCATCTTTGGCTGCCACCACGTCACGCATGTCTGCCATCGCCACAATGCCATCTGGCCTGTACTGCTGTGCTTGGTGAATGGCTGTAATGATTGCACCTGCCTCACCGTTCATAAGGCACTCATTGGCGTCCTTGTAAGGCAACACAGCAATCTTTGTCTTACCAAGAGGCAACACTTCGGCACAGGCTTTGGCTGCCTCAATACCTGCGGTGTCTTGGTCAAACATAAGGATGATTTCGTCAAAGTTAGACAGGTAGTCTATCTCTTTCAGTAGGTGCTTCTTGGCACTCTGTGCGCCATGTGGAACGCTCACCGTGGCAAACTTATGCCCTTGGACTTGCGATACTGTCATGGCGTCTATTTCGCCTTCGCAGCAAACTAACTTCTTGCCAGAGGACCACAGGTGCCAACCAAAGAGACCCATCTGGTCCTTGTCGCCAACCACGGAAAACTTCTTGTCTCTGGTGCGTACTTTCTGTGCCACGGCCTGACCTTGGCGCGTCTTGTATGTCGCCAGATGCACAGGTTGACCATTCACCTCACCCACCATGTAGCCAAACTTGCGGCAGGTGGCTTCAGTCAGACCACGGCTCCGAAGTTCCACGTAGTCACCTTGGATCAACTCACGCTTTGTCTGTGTTTGGATGGTGGTCTCAAAACTGTCGTCGTCTGATGGTTTGTAAGTCTGGCATGAGAAACACCACATGCTGCCATCGCTGTAGAGTGCGTTTGCATCCGAAGAGCCACAAGCCTCACATGGCTCATGACTAACGAACTCCGCACCGCTATCGTTAATCTCTTTGTTCATTTCGCTGTCCTTAGCAAATAGAAAAAGGGGCGACCTTAGCCGCCCCTCGCTCACCTTTGTAGGCACTCTTCAATCCAGTCATCAGGGATGACCTTGTGCGCCCATAAGAAACCATGCTTTTCGCAGTAGTCCGCGTAGGTAGTTTTACTGCCTTTGTAGAGTTTGGACCGCGCATTGCTGAACACAAATCGAATGTCGATGTCTGTGTGCTGCTTCTTGATTAGCAAATGTTTGGATCTATCTTGAACTGCCCAAATCCCTTTGCTCTCAAGATACCAAAAGCCATCCTTCTTCGGCAGTTTAAAGTCTGGTGTGTACCTCGCTTGCCGCTCTGGAATGACGTAATGAATACGGTCAGTCTCATACAATACTTCAATCTCATGTGACTGAAGTTGTTCAGCTATGGTTTCTTCGAGGCCCGAACGGTAACCCGCCGCCAAGCCTCTGTAGAATGCTTTGTTCTTCTTTGGGAGGTTAGAAGTCAAAGTCATCCTTGGTCACGTCTGTCTTGAGGTTGTCAGACGTGGCCCCCATTGACGCATCGACGACAAAAGAGCCTTCGATTTCGTCAAATCCTGTGTCATCCCCACCGAAACCAACGACCTCGACCACCTGTATCTTGTCGAGCATAAGCCCAACACCAGATGTGCCTGTCACTGTGTAGAGGTTGAGGATGCCGCCGCCGCGCAGTTGACTACCGCCACCAATGTTCGGTAGTGCGCTGGGTGCGATTACTTGACCCTTGGTGTCGTAGAACTTTGGTTGGTACTTTGACTGCACCTTAAAAGAAACCTCACCAGTCTCTTCGTCTACGCTGTAGGGCATACGAATGTTCTTTTTAGCACCAAACTCTTCAGCGGCTGCCTCTTTGATCTTGGAGACCAAAGACTTTGCGTCTTCTTGTGACATCACAAGTTCCGTTTTGTACTTCGGGCTGTCCGTGTTGAAAGCCGTGTCTGGTTTGTTGAGGTGCGGGTATTTCGCGCGTCCTACGTTAGTCAAGAATTGTATCTTTTTTGCCATTCTTTAGTCGTTCCTTTGTGCTGATAGAAAAAGGGGTGACCCGAAGGCCACCCCAGAGGACAGGAAAAGAGGATTGCAAACGACAGCAGCGGTAAGGATCGAGGAGAGCCACTGCCGTTTGCTTGAGGGACAGCGACAAAATCAGGGAGGAGAAAACCGCTGTCCTTCGAAGGGGGGGCAGAAGTCAACTGAAGCAAAATTGACTCAATTTGATGGACTCTAAATCCAACGTCCCCTTCTCTGGTATTTTCCTGTCGAACTCATGTGCAGGGTTAGACAGTTGCTGCCGGACCTCGTTTTCAAACCGTTCAAAGACACACTCACCGCTGTACATGTCGATGAAGGTTTCTCTCACGGTGTCAAACAAGTCCCACACGTCACCACTTACTGAAAAACTGTCGTGAATCATAAAGAAGTCCTCAGCGGTCCCTTCCTCCAACATTCTGACGATACTCAGATGCATGTGGGCTGAGTCACACCCATGAATCATATTGGGTGCTATACCGTTTGTGGCCTTCTTTACGTCACTCTGGTCTATCTCTTCGCGCAATGACATCTTAGTCCGTCCGCGTTGCTTGATTGCTCTGTCGTACAGGAATATCTGTATCTCCTTACGCTTCGTCTTCCTGTAGTCTTGGACAATCGGAAAGCCACTTGGTGACGTCCACCGAATAGGCTTGTTCTCACGTGCTAAAGCCTCGGTCACATGCTGTAAGTACTCCATTGCCTCAGACACCTTGGGTAGGGTGTCCTGAATGGCGTCATAGCATACCTGAGCCATGAACCTTGCAGCATCAAACTGTTCCTCCTCAGTGGTTCCGAGAGGATGCTCGTCGATTTCCTTGTACGCAACTTTGCGCTGCAAAGGCTGCATGAAGTCCTCCACAAATTGTGCAGACATTCCGACAGGCTTGGAACTATAGCCGAAGGTCATCACTGATCTTTTCAGAACGCTTCGGGTGACCCCATAGTCTAACCAAGTCTTCGCAAGTTCACCCACCGTCTTGCTGTTGTCGCGTCTGACGTTGAAGGGTGTTGTGTCTTCAAGTTTACCTTCGAGAACCTTGACCACTCGCTCTGCATTCGTGCGGTAAATGTCAGCCATCTCCTCGCTTGGCACTAGGTTGACTAATGCACCCTCTTGCTTGCTTCGGTTAATGCCTGAGTAATGCTGCACACCACTGTTAGTTCCATCAAGGCTGATAGGGATGTAGGACACAAAGTCTTCACCCTCTGCCTCAAGTCTTGCGTACTCAAAGACAGCCGCAAGAAACTGGAACGGTTTGTCAGCCTTAGACCAGATGTCAAAAGTTGACTTAAAGTCTTCAGCTATCTCCAACAACCACTCCCGATTGTCCTCAACCCACTGCACACGGTCATCCAGTGGACGCTTGGACACTTTGTCAAAGTCTCCTACGTTTGCCAGATGTACCTTGAGCCAAAAGGCGTTATTCCCTTCGATCTGGTAGCCTCTGTAGTAGGTGAAGAGTGCCTTAATATGATCGTCGCGATGATAGTTAAAACTAGGCACGAAATATAACCTGCCGCGAAAATCCATATAAACAGGAAGGTGGAACTTGTCGTGAACTGATAGTTCATGCGCTGTCTGTAAGTCCTGACGCATGACCTCGGCTGCACCTTTGACCTGTGACTCTAGTTTCTGGTGTCTCCTGATGTCTGCTTTGATTTCCGCGATGACCTCACGTTCCAACTCTTGCCAGTCCTTGGGCATCCTTGGTCTCTCTGGCAATTTTGCTGTGGGAAACTTACCGAACTGCTTTTGTTCATCCCAACACCATTGGACTGCCTCCAGAACAGGCCCATTGATCGACAGAGGAGTCGCCTGAAGTGCATTGACTGCCTTGACGTAGGTAGGGGTACCTTGAGTGAAAGCGTAGCGAATGGCGGCTTCCTGTTCGACTGTGGCACCTCTGACCAATTTGACCGAAGAGGCTAGGAAGTCATCGTGGTAGCACCCTGTGTCAAAGTCAGTCCAAGGCTTAGGCTCCGCAAGCATTGGCTTGTAGATTGGGGCCATCCACGAGAGGTAGCGTTCAGACTTCTCAAGTTGCTCCTGTGCCTCATCTGTAAAGGTCAACTTTAGACTGGTGTTGTTCATGCCTTCTTTGATCAACTGCTTGTCAAACACATCAGAGAACTCAAGAACATTAGACAACACAGGTGCAGCTAGTTTGGCTCTCCGTTCTTCAAGTGCCTGACGTTCAGCACGTGTCTTGGCTATACCAAAGTTCAAAGACCGCATACCGTTCTTTTCTGCGATAATCCGCAGTGCTTTTAGTCTGTAAGCGGGGCTAGTGTGAGCCTCTGTGACTTGGTCTATAAGTCGCTTGTTTGTGTTGAGTGGCTTGGGTCTCTCAAGCCCTAGTTCTTCAGCTTGCTTTACGGCTGCACGGTGCTTGGCCTTATCGTCAAGCATTAGGTCATTCTTGAGTAACTCTTTTTCAATAAGTTCACCCACGTTTTGGGCTACACGCGTCAAGGTCATCAACTTCAACACCCCATTAAAAGAACACAAAAGACCTATGTAAGCTAAAGTGCTTGGGTCTACTTGAGACAACTCCTCCACCCACATGGGCAAACGGCCTTTAGTGGCTTTAGCTGTCTTTAGTGACTTTTGTATTCCTTCAGCTACCTTTGGTAATGCTTCTTTTAGTTTGTTGAAGTGGTGGGGGCTTTCTGTCGCTTCAGTCTGCTCTGAGTGCTTTTGGTCCCACTTGTCTTTCCCTTGTTCCCTCATAGTCCGCTCATAGGCGGCATTAGTATCCTTAGCATCTATAGTGGTTTTCATTTGTTGGCTTTTTCCTGTTGTCCTTCGAAGGGGGGGCAGAAGTATTTTTAGGCTGCTCAACCTGCCTCAAGTTCCCATCGTGTTGTTACGTCTTCTCTTGTTCACCCTGCCATTTGCGCTGCCAGTGCTTGGAGTGCGCTGGGCTTGGCTTTGATGTACTTGCGAGTCGTCTTCTCGCTCTTGTGACCCAAAAGCATCCCTATGACCGCTGTGTTAGCCTTGAGGTCATTAGCCATGACTGTCGCGGCTGTGTGTCTCAGCGTGTGAAACACGTAGCGGCTATCGTTACCGAGGATGTCTTTACGCATGGCACCCCAAGCACGGTAGAACCGTGTGTGTTCGAAGTACCCTCGACAATCGAAGCCCAAAGCCTCCAAAGCAGAGTATGCCCTAGGATTCACTGGAACGAATCTCTCAGTGCCGTTCTTGGTTTTGGCTAGGTGTACCCATATATCCCCGTTCTCGTCCTCAGTGACGCTGTGAGGGGCTATCTGGCATATCTCACCGAGCCTCATGCCTGTCTGGTGACCAATAACCACAAAATGCTCAATCCAAGGTTCATTGGAACCCCTGAACCAAGCCTCCACACGCTGCAACTGTGCTTTGGTGAAGTAGAGCGGACGTTCTGTGTTTTCTAGGGTCTTCCATGTGAACTGTGGTGCGTGGGTGATTACCTCCTCCTTCACCGCTTGTCTGAAAACCTTAGTTAGCATGGCTGCATAATGGTTCACTGTGTTGTCGCTCAGTCCTTGCGCTGTAAGGCTGTCAAAGAAGGCGTGGATGTCGGAGGGCTTAAAGTCGCCTATGTGCCGTGTGCTGTGGTCAGCAAAGGCAGCGAACTTCTCGCCCTTGGTGATGGAGCGGCGTTTGTGGTCCCCACGCCACAACCGATCCGCTTCCTGTTTCATAAAGGCAGCAAAGGTAATCATGATGTTGCCTCCTCTATCTCTATGACGTCTACAGACTCATCAACGTCTGCGTGTTTGGTCTTGATGAAACCTTCGCCGCGCTTGGCCAGCTTCAGGGCTTCGGCTTCGGATGCTGCACGGACCTCATAGAAGTCCGCACACCAGTAGTTGCGAATGACGCTGTAGAGTTTCATGATGTGGCCTCCTTGTCGGCTAGTTCATCCATGCGGTTCATGATGACCGCCAAGACAACACCCAAATCTTTGAGTGACGCTTGCTCTGCCATGTGTCTGACTGACTGCCACGGATGCGGCCTCATGGTTTTGCTTTGGTGAACCACTGGTTCTGCTGTGGGTGTCTCATCGGGGCTTGGCTCTCCGTATGACTTACCACTGAGGAACTTTAGTAGGTTTGGTTTGTCTACAGGGACATTCACTTCCCACCATTCTACACCCGCTGCTTTTGCATCTGCTTGTGTGCCGAACCACTCGGCCTTCATGTTTGTGTAAAGTCTCATGATGAAGCCTCCAACTTTTTGATTTCAATTCCAAACAACGGCAATTCCTTTGTGCTGTGTCCTCCACGTAGCATTTGCTCAATCCACCACTGCGGCGGGTCTAGCGGCTCTAGTTCAACACCTAGGTAACCGTCCTCCGTGAAGTAGCCTGTCACCTTGGCGTTGCCCCAAGAGACTGTGCCAACCACATCGCCAATCATTGGCATGAAGTCTCCCGACCACACTAAGCCGTAGGCGTTTGTTCCGATGTTCTCTTCTCTCATGACTTGGCCTCCTCAATTGCTTTGGTGGCATACTCGCCTATCCCATGTTCCTCGAAGCCCTCAACTTGATATTCTGTCGGCTCTGTCTTTGTGCTGTGGTACAGTTTCCAACGAGCCATATTCAGCTTATCAATGTCTGAAAGTCGCAAGTCGTGGCATTCAGTGATGTATTCCAATGAAGAATCTAAAGCATCCAGTACCGCTTTGATTGCTTCACGTTGCTCTTCGGTCATACAGGCAACCGCTGCCTTGCGAACCTGTAGTTGATCGTATGATTTCTGTAGGTGTTCTTTTTGATTGTGTGACATAGTTGTCTCCTTTAGAAGGGCGGTTCGTCTGTGGGCTTCTCTGGCTTCCACACAACATCCCACCCATGCATGATTAAGATGTAAGCCTCTAAGGTGTGTCCCCAGAGGCTTAGGGGTGCTTTAGTAGATTGAGCCAAAGACAAGGCCGCCGTAGAGGATGAAGAAGAGGCACAGTACGCCCACAAGGTCTCCGAGGATTTCTTTCCAGTTCCACATGATTACACCTCCTCGCGCTGAGCCAACATCCAGTCGATGCTGTCGTTGACCAATGCTTCCGTCAGACCCGCTAGGTCTTTCTCTGGCATTGCCTCAACGATGCACTTTTGAACGTGTGAGTATGAGCCACCGTAGTCAGCCATGCAGTTGCGGACGAACTGGTTAATTGCCCATGAGCGTAGCTGACGCTGTGTGCTGTTGGTGAAGGGTGACCAGATGCCCTCAAGGGTGCGTAGGTTGGCTGCTTGTACCTGCTCACCGTTACCGTTGGCGTATGAGCCTTCGATGAACAAGCGAAAGAACCTGCGCACGTGTGAGTTGCTGTCGTTTACATCAAGACCTGCTAGGTCACGTGTGATTTGCTGTTTGATTGTGTTAGTCATCTGACTGTCTCCGTTGGTTGCGGAGGTATGCAGTCGGATGTCCTTTGATGTGGTGGGCGACCTAGGAATCGAACCTAGCGTGCGTCTCCGCGAGGGAGTTACAGTCCCCTCGAACCTGACGGCA
>Ga0213867_1000506_pt1 | contig 17466 bp, 17 predicted proteins | sample PICome_12_FD_160120 | JGI IMG/M metagenome (GOLD analysis project Ga0213867, IMG submission 160120) | Coastal seawater microbial communities near Pivers Island, North Carolina, United States - PICO540 | ecosystem: Environmental > Aquatic > Marine > Coastal | place: USA: North Carolina... | reverse complement strand
TGTGGGGCGGACCGGGTTCTGGCTCCGGTGGGGACGGCGGGGGCGATATTGAGCCCGGAAATAGCGACGGCGAGATCCTAACGTGGTCTACCGCCGATGCTGAGTGGATGCCCAGTGACGACATGATTGTCAAGGGCGGCAACGTGGGCATCGGGACTGACGCCCCTCTTTCTCTTGGGTCTAAGTATAAATCGCTAGATATTAGAGGGGTCAACGGCGGCGGGATTGTGCTGGGTGATTTGGGCGCACAGAGTGGGTATGTGTACTCCGGTGCTTCTTCTATGACTTTTGAGGCGCTTGGAACTAACGAGATTAAACTCAGGGGGGACGGAAAGAACCGCCTCACCATCGACTCCACGGGCAACGTAGGCATCGGCATGACCCCCCTGCGCTCCACAGCCAAGGAGCAACTGGCTGAGTGGAAGGCCAGCTTTGACGCAAGACTCAAGGAAGAACCCAAGGCCGACAAGAAAGCTATCACGCTTGAGATTACCGATGACGCCTTTGAGGTACTGCCCACAGAGGAAATCGTAGCGGAGTGGATGGAGACACGAGCCGCTGGGGATAAGTTGCAGGTAAAAGGTCACGCGCATGTTGATGGAGTTTTTAGAGTATCTAATGCCAATAGCATAAACGTTATTCAGGCCATAGGGTCAACCCAGACAACTAACATTAAGCCCAACGGAAACCTTTACAGAGAGGGTTCCTTCGGTATCTCTCTCTCAACAACAGGTATCCGTCCTGTTGATGGCACGGGTTCCACGACGGGAGCGGACGTCGATGGATTATTCGACATCGGAACCTCTGGTCACAGATTCAAGGACGCCTACTTCAGCGGGACCGTTAATGCCACCGAAGGAAGCTTTAGCGGGGCGGTGCGAACCGGATCAACTTCTACTGCAACAACAGGGGCTGTAGTCGGGGACGCTGTGTACTCAAGGAACGCCGTGGCTGACAATACAGCCTCCAACGAAGTATGGAGAGGATACGGTGCTGGAGAAATTACCTCTCGCATTAAATCAAATGGAAATGCTGTCTTCAGCGGGACGGTGACTGCCACAACAATCAACGGAAAGGTGACAGATGTAGCCGACCACATTAAGGCCATTACCCCAACCCAGATAGCAAACTGGGATGCGGGCACGGGTGGCGGTGGCGGTGGTGCTACCACTGACGGACGTATCAGCGACACCCAGATCATCCACTGGGACAGAGCATACGGCTGGGGCGATCACGCTGCTGCTGGTTATCAGCCTGCTGGCAATTACCTAACACCGGGAAGTCTGAATGGTTACGCCACTGAGTCATGGGTAAACAGCCAAGGCTTTGCCAAGGGCTCGTTTGTTCCGACATCTGGCAACACCACCATCTCTGGCACCCTGACCGCAACGGACTTTGTTGCAACCTCTGACGAGCGCCTGAAGCAGAACGCCACTACAGCCCCTGTGGGCATCGTAGAGCAGCTCCGAGGGGTAGAGTTCGAGTGGAAGGAGGATGGGCGTCAGGACGCTGGTGTGATCGCTCAGGAGGTGGAGAAGGTACTGCCTCATCTGGTGCATGACACTGGTGAGCATAAGGCTGTGAACTACAACGGCTTGGTTGCCTACCTGATCGAAGAGGTCAAGGCGCTCAGGGCAGAGGTGGAGGCGCTTAAGTAATGGCGTACTGGATGGAAGGGCCGCCAGTAAGTCTCGCGCAGGCAGAGTCGGTCTGCCCGAAGCGCGTACCCAACCCCCCAGATGACTCTGGGCTTTGCGGTCCCAGAGGCGGCCCCCAGTCGCTTGCGACACTGCGTTACATGAACGCCGATTCGGGCGAGGTAAAGCTGAGTGAGGTCGCCGGATTGGTGAACTGCATGAGGAGCGATGCGGTTAGCTCTCAGGATTATGGTAGCCCACGTTACGGGCGCCAAACCGCAACCGACATGAGAAAGGAGGGCGATGTTCTTAATTTGGGGCAGGGAATATTCCCCCCACCGTGGAACAACTCAGCCAATGGCTGGGACGTTACTACGGTAAGAGAGAAATCCTATAACACTTGGTTTGGCGCTCAATATGTAAACATCTGGAATTGGGCCCCTGCACAATTTGCCAGATACACAGCGACAGTCACGGCAAAAACGACAAAGAGCAGAGGGGTCACCCACAGGAAAACCTTCAGCCTAATCTCATTTACTCAAGGCCCCTACACCGGGCTCGCCGACATAAAGTCCACCGGTGGAAGCCCCGCTGACCTAGTAGACGCCACCGTCGACCTATTTTATGGCGCTGCCGATACCGGCAGGTCGTCAATATTGGCCAGCCTTGAGATCTACGAGAGCGTTGACGACTCCACCGACAACAAGGAGACGGTAACTCAAGTAACTGGAATGGACATAAGGGGACGGGATTACTGATGGCTAAATATGGATTTACATACAAGAAGCACATGATGTATCCAGACCACTACATCATTGAGGCGGAGAGCTTGGATGATGCCTTGGGGAAAATTGTCCCCGTTGGTGCTGACGGTATGACCCAGTGGCACCTACAGGTCATCGACTTTGAAAACGCCATCATAAAGCGTATAGCCATGTCTATGCGAGACGGCGAGATGTCCGCCGTTGAGGTTCCTGACTGGACCTTTGGCGAGCTGACCCCGTACGAGTACTTTGAGGACCCTGACGGAGCCGCCGCAGACATTAACGCCGCAATAGAGGCTGGTGCGTCACCAGATGGACCAGAGGCCCAATCGGGGACCATGTAAGAAAACATTGATAGGCCGAAGAGGGGCTATAAATGACAGGAACAACTAAAAACTACGGCCTTGTAAAGCCGACTGTCGGCGGCTCGGAGAACGAGTGGGGCGGCAACCTTAATGATGACCTAGATGACATCGACGCCCTGCTGGGCGGCGACCAGCCCATTAATGGCATCAACATTGAGTCGGGCACCATCGACGGCTCGGTTATCACTGGCGAGATCGGCAACGGCGACCCCGACGATCCGACCACCATTAACCCGGAGACGGTGATCAGCGGCAAGGTTAAGAACCTTGTCGGGCTAGACGACCCCGACGGCAAGATCAGCAACTGCGACGTGAGCACTAGATCGCTGTCCGTTGGCGAGTCAATTACAGAGAACGTGGTCAACGTCGGCGCAACCGACAAGGCAACATTTAACGCCGCGGACGGCACGATGCAGTACATGTCCACCCTGAACGACCAGCAGACGATCACGCTGATCATCAGCGGCGGGCAGTCCATGACCCTGATGATGGGCTGGGGCGCCGGCTCTGCGCCGTCGTCCGTTGTCTGGAAGGTCAGCGACTCAACCGCGCCCATTCTTTGGGTCGGTGGCGGTGCTCCGGATATTGTGGACGGCACAAACATTATTCAGATATGGGCAATCGACGGGCCAATGGGTAAACAGGTATTTGGTGCGGGAGCGGGCGCAGCGTCGTGATCAGGCCAAAGCTACTTACGGCGCTGGGCGATCCCGGAATATACATAGGCGAGCGCGAGTTCCTCAGCCCCGGCCAGAATATTCTGTGGAGGGTCCCGCAGGCGGTTCGGCGCATCCATGTGTGTTGCATAGGCGCGGGCGCTCAGGGTGCATACAACCCAGATGAAAACCCCTCCTTTCTATTCGCTGGCGGTGGCGGCGGCGGTCTGGGTTGGTCCAACGACATTGAGGTCGAGCCCGGAGAGATACTGGCCATTCAAGTGGGTCAGGTTGTTGGCGCGGCCTATGGCGACAACGGCGACTCGTGGATCAAGAGAACCGACGATCAGGACAAACCAACGGGGAGCCCGATCGTGGCCGGGCTATCGCCCACGCCCGATGGCGGCTACTTGGAGGGCGGCGCGTTCATCGGTCAGGGCGGCGGAAATGGCGGCTACGGCTTCGCTGGAGACCTGTGGTACGGGGGCGGCACGCAGACATGGTCCTACGGCTCCGGTGGCGGCGCCGGCGGGTACGCGGGAGACGGCGGCAACGGCACGGGCCGTAACGCGGTTGCAGGCGGTCAGGGTGGCGGGGCTTCTGGAGGAGCCTCGGCAACCACTTGGCCACAGCCAACGCCCAGCACCGGCGCAGGATTTCGTGGCGGCGGCGTGGGCATCAAGGGTATTGGCACCAGTGGCGCTTCTCGGCGCACCAGTGACACCCCAGACCAAACTGCCGCTCCCGGTCGAGTTGGTCTGCCCGGCTCCGGTGGTGAGGGCGAGGAGTACGGTGCCGGCGGTGCGGGCTACCCAGATCGCTACGGCGAGGACGGCAAGACGGCAGGCCACGGCGCCGTGAGAATCATCTGGGGCAATAAGTTTGGCTACCCAGACAAAGCTGACGTAGAGGCTGAATGAAATACTTAAAGCTATCAGTACCGCCCGGAGTGCGCTGGCACGGCACCGCGTACCAGTGCGAGAACCGCTGGCGCGATGCGAGCCTGATGAGATGGGATCAGGGAGCCATGCTCCCCATCGGCGGCTGGGTGACTTTCCTCGACAACCAAGAGAACCCGCAACCTGTTCAGTTGCCTGACAATGAGGTGCCAAGAGAGGCGCACAGCTGGTTCCTGAACGACGCCGCAAGCGGCGCCGGTTACTACCTAGCGGTGGCGACCCCGACCAACCTATACGCGATGGACGGCTTGGGCCAGATCACGCACATCAACGGCGACGCGAATGTGACGCTCCCCGGTGAGGAGACGCCTTCCCTGAACGGGGGCTACGGCGGCGGCCTGTACGGCAAGCAGTCATACGGCACTCCCCGTCAGGTTGAGGGGCAAACAAAACTGCCCGCGACAACGTGGACGCTTGATAACTACGGCGAGTGGCTACTGGCTGTATCGACAACAGACAGAAACATCTGGGCGTGGAAGCCAGCGGACAAAGAGTTCGTGAAGCTGTCAGACTCGGCTGTGGACTGCCCGCGATGCCTCTCTCTGGTTGCCACCGAGGAGCGGTTCATCTTTGCACTGGCGGCGGAGGACGATGGCAAGATTAACGTGCGGCGCATTGCGTGGTGCGACAGGGAGAACCCCGAGGACTGGACGATCAGCGCGACCAACGAGGCCGGCGGCTTCGAGCTGCAGACTGACGGAGCCATACGCTGTGGCATTCGTGTTCGTGGTAGGACCCTAATACTGACCACCACGGACGCCCACGCCGCGCAGTACTCTGGACCACCGCTCGTGTACGGCTTCCAGCAGGTCGGCAAGAACTGCGGCGTGATCTCTGATCGTGCTGCGGCTGCAACAGGCGCCGGCGCGTTCTGGATGGGTCGGGATGGCTTTTACACCTACGACGGATCCTCCGTCAGAGAGCTTCCGTGCGAGGTCAGCGACCGGGTGTTCCGATTTATGGACACCTCGTTCCTGCATAACGTGTTTGCGGTAGCGAACGCCAAGTTCAACGAGATCACATGGTTCTACACGTCCCGCGACCAAGAGGGTCAAGAGGTCAACGTCGGCGGCGACACCGTCATCAAGAAGGTCAACAACCGATACGTTACCTACGACTACGCGCAGAACATCTGGAGCATTGGCGAGATCGATCGACACGTTGGCGTGGACAGCGGCGTCTTTAACGACCCGATATACCTCGACCACAAGAACAAGGTCTACCGGCACGAGATAGAGAACGCGGGCCACACAAACTCCGATTGGGTGTCAAGGCAGTGGGACGGGTGGAGTCAGGTAAGCGGTAATGCTTGGTTCTTTTTAAGCAGGGACGGCGGCAATAAGGGCGACGATGAGACCCTTAGATTTACGTCGGAGCAGATTGGTACGAGCCCGGACTATCTGGACTTCTGGAAAAGTCCCAGCGAGGTGCGGCTTTCATCTGTCCGCGACACTTATCAGGCCGACATCTCCTCTGGGGACGTTGTCATAACCATCCCTTGGAGCGGTGTCTGGACGGGCTCCGACTTTTCGGGCTCCCCCATCTTGTTCACGGTACAAGTAAAGCAGGGCGGTCAGGTTTTTGGTGAGACGGTCATTCGTTCCGACAGCCCCAAGACGGGAGAGATTACCGCCATAGTTAATAGCGTTGACCTACCTATCAGCATCGTCCTCACTCCGGACCCTGACAGACAAAGTTATTCGGGCAATGCAAGCTGGACCTCCGGAGAGATAAGTTATCGGATGGGGCGGATGCCATTTGCTGAGACCGGTCCCATCACCATCGGCGAGGGCGACGGCGTCATCAAGGCCACGCAGGTTTTGACTGACTCGATACCGGCGGACAGGGTGACGCTTGAGTTTATGACGCGCTTTCAGCCGCAGGGCGATGAGATCAGCTTCGGCCCCTACGATGCCAAGCCCCAGACAGATGTGCGATTCACTGGGCGCCAGATGCGAATGAAGGTGAACGTTATCGACGACCCCAACGGGGCGAAGGACGTTCGCATTGGAGACATGCGGGTACTTGTTGGTGGAGGCGGGCGCCGGTGAGTGATACGGACGACATGATAAGGGCTCGGGGCACACCCGAGTTCCCGCCACCGTACTCTGGCGACACGCAGCTGTGGGCAGAGGACATAGACAACTACCTCCGGCGCAGGATGCAGAAGCTGGAGGAGCGGATAAAGGCACTGGAAGAAAAGGCAGGGATCGCCAATGTATTTTTCGAGTCTAAATGAGCAGCAGATACACCTAGTCACCGAGATGGCGCGGGTTCGCCCATTCCTTGAGCCGGCACTGGATTACGGCGGCAGGACGCACAACTACACAGACATAGTAAACGGGGTCGTGGCGGGTCGTTTTCACTTATGGCCCACGGATGGCTCGGCGATGATCACCGAGTTCCACGACTACCCGCTAAAGAAATACCTGCACATTTTCTTAGCCGGCGGAGACCTTGATGAGATCAAGGGCAATCACGACATGGTCGTGGACTTCGCCAAGGCCATGGGATGTGTTGGCCTGACCCTGACGGGCAGGCCGGGATGGATCAAGGCCCTAGCCGATCTCGGCTTCGGCGCAGACGGATTACGTTACGTTACCAAGGAGTTTACCCCATGAGCAGTGGCGGAGGAAAAGGCGGTGAGAGCAAGCAAGAGCTTGACCCGCAAATGAAGGCAATGGCGATGGAGGTGTTTAACCGGGGCAAGCAATTGTCATCAACCTCTCCTGTGCCGTTTCAGGGCCTGACCATGGCGGCGCCAAGCGACGCCACCAGAAAGGCGTGGACAAACACGAACTCGGCGGCTAACGCTCTGGGTCTTGGCATGGCGGGCGACCCGTCGGACGGCCTGCCTCAGCACGAGCGCGAGATGGGTGGCATCAAGGGCTACAGCGCCCACCGAGGATACCAGCAGGAGCTGCAGAGGGCTTGGCGTGAGTACCCGGAGAAGATGCGGGCGCTTAACAACCTGATTCCCGGACTAATGGACCCAAGCAAGGCCGTGCAGAAGGCTGACTGGTGGCAGAACAGACCAAAGACCGGCCCAGCCGGCTTTAACTTCGATCATATCGCGAACATGTACCGAAACCGAGGAGGCAGATAATGGGCGCTACAAATCCAAACGCAGGAGCAGGCGCCGCACCCGGTGGCGGCGGTAAGGGCGGCATGAGTGGGACCCCGATGCACAACCTAACGGCTGGTCAGCCGCAGAAGTTTTCAATGCCACAGCCTAGCTACCAGCCCTCAACCGGCTGGGTGGGCGGTCAGCCCGCGCAGTGGGCCGCGCAGAAGGCGGCAATGAATCCCGCCCCGTCGCCACAGCAAGGCATCTTAGATATTCGCAACAGAATGCTGTACGGGAGGTAAGGATGAGTCCTGCGCAAACAACGATGCCCTACGCGGGCAGCGGAGGCAAGGGCGGAAGCATGGGAGGCTTTGGCCTAGACACCCAAGGAACCGGGCTGGCCGACTACTCGGGCGGCAAGGGCGGCTCGGGCGGTGGATCAACCGCGCCAACCGTATCCCAGCCCCAGACCATGCCTGCGCCAAATATGACCCCGCCAGACACCACCATGGCGTCGCAGGCGCCTAACGCCTTCGATCAGGGCGTGGCCGCTATGGACGGCAGCATGGACTGGATGCAGAACGCCATGGGCTACCAAGCGCCAACGCTCGGTGGCAACTACAACGTTTCCGGAATTGACGGCCAGTCATACCTCAACGGGCTCAGCTCGGGGAGGGCGGCACAGGCTCAGGCGGCCATGATGTCGGCGCCAAGCAGGGACCTGTACGACTACGACGCCGCGCAGGCGCAGGGTCAGTCCTACAACGCGGCGCAGCTCGCGGACAAGGACCTGAACGACTACATGAACCCCTACACCCAGAGCGTCATCGACACCACGATGGCGGATCTGGACAAGGCAAGACAAACGGCCCTCAACAGCACCGGCGCGGCGGCCACCAGAGGCGGCGCATTTGGCGGCGACCGGCACGCGATAATGGAGGCCCAGAACAACGCCGACTACATGGATCAGGTTGCTCGGTCGTCTGCGCAGCTCCGCAATCAGGCCTACCAGAACGCTCAGGCGGCTGCCATGGGCGACGTGAACGCGCTCAACCAGAGCTATGCCTCTAACGCGGGCATGGCGCAGCAGGCTGGTTTGGCCAATCAGGCGGCAGAGAACGCCCGCAATCAGTTCGTGGGCGGCACGGCCAGCCAGAACGCCCTGCAGACGGCAATGTCCAACCAGCAGTCTGCCAATCAGATGGCGGCCCTTAACGCCCAGCTTAGTACGCAGGCCTCCATGGCCAACGCGGCCTCGCGCAACAGCATGCTGGGCCAGCTCATGGGCTACGACAACGCGAACCAGCAGTTCAACGCGGGCATGGACTTCTCCCGTGATCAGTTCAACGCCGGTCAGGATCAGCAGCAGTTCGCCAACCAAATGTCTGCCGCGCAGAACATGTACGGCATGGGCAACGACCGGTTCCAGATGGGCCAAGAGGCAACGCAGAACTTGGCCAACGTCGGCAATCAGGTGGATCAAATCAATCAGGGCATGATCAACCAGATCCAGCAGATGTTCATGAACCAGCAGAACGCTCCGCAGGCCCAGTATCAGCAAATGCTGGCGGCCATGAGCGGTATGCCTAACTTCGGCGGCACGCAGACCTACAACCCCGGATTCTTTGATTACGCAGGGCTCGGTGCTGGAGTCGCGGGGTCATGGCTGGGAGGCAAGGGATAAACATGGATATGATGCAATTACTGGAGTTGCTTAAAAAGCAGTCTCAGCAGAGCCCTCCGCTCACCCCGCAGGCCAACCCATACGGGATGGCGCCTCAGTCGTTTAACTTCGCTGAGTCGCCGTTCCCAGCCACTGCGCCGCAGCCGCAGGGCAATGGCCTGCCGCCCCGCAATCGGTCCGACTTGGCGCCGGCTCCGGCACCCGCGCCTCAAGGTCCCGACCTGATGGGTCCGCACGAGCTTGTTGGCCCAACCAGAGATCTGGCCGGCCCAATGGGTATTGGTGAGTTTGAGCAGCCCGGTCCCCCGGTGTCTGCCGAGCAGCTTGTGGAGATCGAGACGCCAGACAGGGAAAAGAAGGACCTAACGATCGATCAGCCGTTCTACAAGGACAGCAACAGGATGGCGATGATGCTGTCCCAACTGTCTAACGGTCTCTCAGGTATGACGCTTCGCGGCAAGAGCGGCATGGCGAAGATGAACAACGCCACATTCGCCAACGCCATGGGGAACATCAAAGAGAACCAGACGATGAACTATCTGGCCAAGAACGACCCGAAAATGGCAGAGAAGCTGATGAGCGTGCCGCCCCAGTATCGTGGCGAGTTTATGAAGCAGTACATCTCCAGCATGGGCGGCAGCGGGCTGACCGACGCGGTTAAGTCAAAGATGCAACTCGCTCAGATTCTTGGCATGGACCCGGATAGCGACAAGTTCGAGAGCTTCCTCACCGGAGGCAAGAGCAACTGGGAGGAGGCGTCAGCCCTACGTCAGGAGTTTAACAAGGACGGTGGCACCAAGTACTTCGCGGACATGACCAACTCGTTCAACAGAATGGTCAAGTCGGTGGGCACTGATGCCGCGTCTGACATGGCGCTAATCTTTAACTATATGAAGATGCTGGACCCCGGCTCAACCGTACGAGAGGGCGAGTACGCAACCGCCCGAAACACCACGGGAGCTGCCGGCCAGATCGCGAACCTTTACAACTACCTGAAGGATGGTAATCAGCTCAACGCTTCACAGCGAGAGGCGTTCTTCAACAAGGGCAAGGCAATCTACGAGGGCGCGCTGTCTGACTACAACCAGCTTCGCACCCAGTACGAGGACTTGGCCGCGTCTCAGGGCCTGAGCGACATCTACCTAGACCACAGGCGAGATCTCAACCTTGACGATGTCAGCTTTGGGGTGGAAGAGGAGGTAGCCGTCCAGAACTCACAGCAGCTCAGTGCCGATCAGCAGGCGGAGCTGCAAAGCATCCTGAGCCTGACGCCAGCGGCCCGCTCCCAGAGGCTCCTTGATCTGCGTGAGAGCAATCCAGAGCTCTGGAGAGTCTTGTCTGGCGAAATTAATAGGAACCATGGCTTATGAGTAAGGCGCAACTAACAGCGCGTGACGTTCTGGAGTTTGTCAGGCTCGGCCTGATGACCAAGGAGGAGGGTGAGGAGGTAATTAGCGCCATACCCAAGACCGCGGGCGGCTTTGCCAAGAACATCTTACCGTCTCTTAGGGACAACGCTGCCGACTTGGGTAACGCCATCCTCAACCCCGTTGACACCATCACGGCCCTTGGTCAGGCCGGTATCGGCGCGATCCAGAAGCAGATCCCCGGCGGCGAGGGCGGCGATTGGAACTACGAGCACGTAGCTGACGCTGTGGGCGAGTTCTACGGCGATCGCTATGGCGGTGCGGATGCTATAGCAAACACGGCGTACGAGGACCCCATCGGTGTGCTACTGGATGGTGCCGCGGGCATTGGCACCGCTGCAAAGCTCGCCGCAACCGGCTCAAGGATTGCCGGCGCCTCTGGCGCGGCAAACGCGGCCTCAAAGATTGGCAGGGCCGCTGACTCCGTTGACCCAATCAACTGGGCCATGGGCGCCGTTGGCAGGGGCGCGTCAAATCTCGCCGGAGGCGTTGACAGGGCAACCAGCATCACCCAGAAGAACACCAAGTTCAGCACCGCGCGCAACAGCCCTGAGAACAAGAAGGGCGCAGCCGAGCGCATGGCTCAGACCATGCTCAAGTACGGGCTGGACCCAACCAACCTCAAATCAATTGATAAGCTGGAGTCCCTTATTAGGGCATTTGAGGCGCGCTCAGCCGCAGCGGTATCTAAGTTTGATGAACAGGGCGGGAGCATAGACGCAACGGCAGCACTGAACACCCTAGAGGACCTGAAGGCCGATCTGCTCAAGTCCGCTGACCCAGAGTCCGGGGTGAGGGCCGGCGTCACAGATGACTACATCAACTCAGGTCTAGAGGCCCTTGGTCGAGCAAGCCCCGACGGGATGCTAACCGGGCGTCAGGCTCTGGACACCCGCAGGGAAATTGACGCGAACGTGGACTGGAAGGCCAGCAAGACAAAGTCCACCGCAAAGAACGAGGCGCGGAAGCAGTACGCGAACGCGCTGCGGGCTGCGCTTGCAGAGAAGGTCAGGGGCCTGAGCGGAGTGAACCAAGACTTCGCCAAGCTGCTTGAGGTTAAGGAGCCGCTCGCTAGGGCGGCCCAGAGAAACAGCAACAACAGCGAGAGGCTGATCAACGGAATCGCCACCACCGGCGGCCTTGTAGGCAGCGCCGTAACCGGCGACCTGACGCCCATCGTTGTCAGCCTGATTGGCTCTGGATTCCTTAGCTCCAAGACTCAGCAGAAGCTGGCGCAGATGATCTACAAGCGATCATCCGGGCAGCAGGCAATCAACGACAGGACGACGCTTTTAACTATTGTCGAGGCGCTACAGGAGGCCGAGCAAGGCACGGAGTATGTAAATGAGCAATAAACCAAAGCCATTATCGGACAAGGAGGTCCGCAACGTCGTCAAGCGCGCCATCGAGGAGGCGGTTGATTACGTGGAGTCAAGCATCACGCCAAACCGTGAGCGCGCCATGCGCTACTTCGAGGGCAAGTGCGACGTGGGCCACGAGCAGGGCCGCTCCCGTATTGTGTCCACCAAGATCCGCGACACCATTCGCCAGATCAAGCCCAGCCTGATGCGTGTATTCCTTCAGGCCGAGCACCCGGTGGAGTTTATCGGCAGCAACCCGTCGCAGGCGCAGGCCGCCGAGAACGCCTCGGAGTACTGCAAGATCATCTTTAACAAGAACGGCGGCTATCAGCTGCTGCAGGACGTGTTCCACGACTCGCTGCTGTGCAAGAACGGAATAGCCAAGGTCTACTACGACTCTCAGGAGTCGCAGGAGATCATCGAGTACGCGAACCTGAGCGAGCAGGAGCTTGCCGTGGTCGCATCAAACCCAGAGCTGGAGATATTTGAGCACGCCTCAACAGAGATCGTGTCCGCTGACGGTATGCCCTCGGTGACGCACGACGTTAAGGTCGCCAAGACCGTTGAGAGCGGCTCCATCAAGATGGAGTCGGTCCCGCCGGAGCAGTTCTTTGTTGACCCAGCAGCCAACAGCGTTGAGGACGCCCTGATCATAGGGCAGCGCATGGAGGTCACGATCGGCGAGCTGATCGAGATGGGGTTCGAGTGGTCCGAGGTGGAGGGGCTGGACAGCCTAGACGGCGCCTCGGAGGAGGAGAAGTTCGAGCGCATCAGCTACGACGACGAGCACGAGGCACTGGACCCAGCCAACCGCAGCGTGTTGCTGACAGAGGCATATATGAAGGTGGACGCGGAGGGCACTGGCGTGCCACAGCCGCACAAGTTCCTCATGGGCGGCACCAACTACAAGCTGTTGAGCTACGAGCCGTGGTCTGACGTGCCCTTTATCAACTTCTGCGCGGACCCGATCCCGCACGCGTTCTTTGGCCAGTCCATTGCCGACGTTCTGTTCGCCGAGCAGGACTCTGCCACGGTGATCCTTCGCGGCGTTCTGGACAACACGGCTCTGGTCAACAACCCGCGCCTGCAGATCATGGACGGGGCCTGCAATATCGACGACCTCCTTAACAACGAGATCGGCGGCATCGTGAGGACCAAGCAGCCCGACGCTGTGCGGCCCATGACGGTGCCCTTTGTCGCGGCTGAGACGCTTACGGCGCTTCAGTACCTTGACCGCAACTGCGAGCGCAAGACGGGCGTCACAACGGCCTCCAACGGGCTTAACGCTGACACCCTGAAGGCCGGCACAAGCGCGGCCGCGTCGCAGGCCATGGTATCGGCCAATAACGCCTCTCTGGAGCTGATAGCCCGCAACCTAGCGGAGGGCGGTGTCACGACGCTGTTCAAGCGTCTGCTGAAGCTGGTCATCGAGAACATGACCGACGAGCAGATGATGCGAGTCTCTGGGACCGACTTCGTGCAGTTCGACGCCACGCAGTGGGACCCGGATATGGACGTGCAGGTGAACGTGGGTCTGGGCACCGGCAACGAGCAGCAGAAGCTGGCGGCATTGCAGCAGGCAATGATGGCTCAGGAGAAGCTGGTGTCCCAGTTCGGGCTAATGAACGGCATCGTGGGCCCGAAGGAGATCGTCAACACCATCGCCGACATGCTCCGGCTCGCCGGCGTTCAAAATGCAGACCGCTACTTCCAGCCTGTTGACGACCAGAAGGCGCAGCAGCTCATGCAGATGGCCCAGCAGGCTTCCCAGCAGCAGCAGCCCGATCCAAACGCCGGCCTTGTGCAGGCGGAGCAGATCAAGGCGCAGGCGATGATGCAAGTCAAGCAGGCGGAGCTGCAGCAGAAGGGCCAGTTGGAGGCCGCGAAGATGCAGCAACAGCAGCAGGCAGAGATGCAGCAGATGCAGGCACGCTTTGCTCAGGACGCACTGGATCGCGACCTAGAGCGGGACAAGCTGGACGCCAAGATCGCGCTTGACGCGGCGGCACTGGACAACAAGGCGGCGCTCGACGAGGCATCGTTGTACGCCAAGATCAACGCACCAAGGACGGCGCAGTAAATGAATAAACAAGACCTAGCGGACCGAGTCAAAACTCTCAGAGAAGATGAGGTCCTAGTCTACGTATTACGTGGCATCAAAGACGACGCCACGACAGTCTTTGAGAACCCACACTCCGAAGCGGAGCAGGTTCTTGAGGCCCACCAAGCCATTCAGGCCGTGGGATTTTTGGAGAAAGCGTTCGACGCCGTAATGGCAGACGCGAAATTTGACAGGGAGAGTTAGTTATGAGTGAACAGGAATTTGTCGGTACCGGGATAGAGGCATCACCAGCCCGCGATGATTTGGGAGCACCCACGGACGAGGCGCTGATCGAGCGTATGTTTGAGCCCGATGAGCAGCCGGAACCTGTCGAGCAGGAAACTCCGGAGGCACCAGCCGAGGAGGAGTACGAGGAAGTAGAGGAAGTAGAAGCGTCAGAGCAGACCCTCACCGAGGATGCTGATGACGTGGACGAGTACGATGAGGATTTTGAAGAAAGCGACTCCGATGATTCTGACGAGGAGCCTCAGATGTTTTCCGTCAAGGTTGACGGGCAGGAACTAGAGGTAGACCTAGACGAATTAAAGCGAGGCTATTCTGGACAGGCCTACATCAATAAGTCCATGCAGAAGGTTGCCGAGACTCGTAAAGAGGCGGAAGCAATCTATGCAACCCTAGCGCAGGAGCGGGCGCAGGTTCAGCAGGCCCTAACCCTTTTACAGGACGGGACGCTGAGTACTCCACCCGTGGCCCCTGACGAGGCGCTATTCAACTCTGACCCTATTGCTTACATGGAGGCAAAAATTGCCTACGACAAGCAGGCAGAGGAGTACCAGAATCGCATTGGGTATCTGCAGCAGCAGGTCCAAGCGAATCAGGAGCAGCAGCAACACATGCGGCAGGCATACCTAGCCAAGGAGTCTGAGCTGCTACAGGGCTACTACCCTGAGCTGTTCGACGAGGAGAAGGGTGCAGAGACACGTAACCAGCTGGTAAGCACAGCGGCGGAGTCATACGGCTTCACACCCGAGGAGCTTACGGCGGTTATGGATCACCGTCATGTGCGTGTGCTGATGGACGCTATCAAGTACCAGCAGCTGAATAGCGAATCCGGCAAGAAGCGCGTAGAGCAGCAGGTCAAGAAAAAGACCGTACGCTCGTCGAAGCGCAAGGTAAACGCCGATCAGCGCGCTAGGAAAAAGCAACGCGAACAGCTGAAGAAGTCCGGATCTATCGAGGACGCTCTCGGCTTAATGTTTGAGTAATTTCTTTAAAATTTTTAGGAGGCCAAAATGGCTACTATTGGAACTTCATACGGTTCGGACCTGAACCGTCCCGGCTACCCCGACGAGGGCAGCATCACAGGTATCCGTGAGCAGTTGAGCGATATCATCACGGACATCTCACCCACAGAAACTCCGTTCTTCACGAAGTGCGGCAAAGAGTCGGCGAGCAACACCTACGTCGAATGGCAGACCAACGAGCTGCGTGCAGCTAAGGTTGAGGGCGAGATCGAGGGCGCAGACACTGGCTCCGAGTTCAACCCAACGGTACGGGTCGGTAACTACACTCGGATCGGCAAGCAGGGCTTCAAGGTATCTGGCACCGCCACCGCCTTGAACCTCGCAGGCCGCCAGAAGGAGTACGCCTACCAAGCACTGCAGGCTGGTAAGGAGCTGAAGCGCGATCTGGAGATGGCCCTTCTGGGTACTCAGGCTCGCGACCCCGGCTCTAGCTCGAAGGCTCGTCAGCTTTGTGGCGTGGGTGGCTGGATCAGCACCAACACCGGAGGTGACGCCACGTTCCCGACGGACCCAGACGGCTCTGGCGGCTTCATTGCCGGCGTTGGCGCTGCGTTCGATCAGGCGGACTTTGATGACCTGCTGCAGGCTATCTGGGAAGCTGGCGGCGAACCTGACCGCGTTTACCTTTCTGCTGACCTGATGGCTAAGTGTGTTGCTGGTCTTGAGGGCAACAACAACGCCCGTACGGACAACCCTCTGACCACGGTCAACAACAACATGGTCCGCTACGAGACCCCGTGGGGCACGATCACGTTCGTACCCGATCGCTTCATGCCCGCTGGCTCGATCTACGTCGTAGACTCAAGCAAGTGGAAGGTCGCGACGCTGCGTGGTTGGAAGCAGGAGAAGCTGGCTAAGACCGGTGACTCTATGCACGGCCAGATCGTTGGCGAGCACACTCTGGTGTCTCTCAACGAGGCTGCAAGCGGCCACATGGCTACCGTTGTTTAAGCAGCACCCTATACGCCCTCCCTTCGGGGAGGGCTTTTTTACGCCGGAATTAAGTAAAGGACTACTAAGGTGAAGGTATCAGGTGAGCTAAAAATTCAGGACGGGAAGCTGCTCCACATTGAGAAGTTTTCCGACAACGCGGCCTACAGCGCCGCGGAGCAGGCCCGTGCCATTAAGAGGCACAAGGGCGGCAAGCTCCTCGACTTTGTCAGCGGGGAGTCAACACCACAGTACAGCTACCCGCCGTGGCTGGAGCAAATGTGGGCGCAGAGGTGGGGTCTGAGAATGGACGACCCAGCGCTTGAGGACGTGATTCAGATCGAACTAAACAGCGGCGAGTACGAGCACTTTAGGATTTAAGGTATGGGATTGCTAGGCGGAGCGACATCACTTGTCGAGCTGATCGTTAAGAAGTTTGGCGACGACATCGACGGAGCCACTCAGGAGCTTGTCCGCATGGGCGGCTTCCCCGAGCCTGTTGCTAGGCGTATCGCCACTGGTGAGCTTCCTATGGACGAGGCCAGCAGGGTTGCTAGGCGCGAGGCGCAGACGCATCCAGAGGATTACATACACGGGAGCAAAACTGGCGGGATACTTGAGATAGATCCCGAAAAGTCAGGAGGCACTAACCCTAATGCTAGAGGGTCTGGATTCTGGGGTTCTGATAACCCCTATCAGGCAGGCACTTACACCGGAGCATTAGGTGAGGGCGGCACCCTATATCCGTTCAGAGTGAAGCGTGGCGAGCAAATAGACGTAGATTTGAACGGCTCTCACTGGAACAACATCGACACAGAGGCCCGAATTACAAGCAACGGTGAGGATTACGGCTCTATTGAAGGGTGGGATGATACAGCCTATGACACCAATGACCTTGCGTTTATGTTTCAAGGCGCGGGGGCAGACTCTCTGCTCATGCGGAATACGATTGATACCGCCGCTGATGGCAATATCAACGTAGTGTTTGAGGAGATGTTTCCAGAGCTTCAGAAGATGCCGCATGGAAGCAAAGAGCGTTATGAGTTCAAAAAAGCTATTTCTAAAGAGGATTTTCAGAGGGCAAAAGATATTGCAAATGAGAGGTCGGCTAGACCCTCCAACAATGTCGCCGTTTTCAGTGAAAACAACATCCGCTCCCCCAACGCCGCATTCGACCCGCAGTACACCGGCCCCAACATCATGGGCGGTGCCGCGCTACCCGTAGCCGCTGGCCTGCTGGCCGCTGGGCA
>Ga0213867_1000504_pt1 | contig 17473 bp, 32 predicted proteins | sample PICome_12_FD_160120 | JGI IMG/M metagenome (GOLD analysis project Ga0213867, IMG submission 160120) | Coastal seawater microbial communities near Pivers Island, North Carolina, United States - PICO540 | ecosystem: Environmental > Aquatic > Marine > Coastal | place: USA: North Carolina... | reverse complement strand
TTCTATCGTGAAGTAGGCCGCAAGGTGTGGCGTTTGGCGATGGACATCTGTGAGCGTGAAGGCTACCCAACAAACTTTCTAACCCCTGACTTGGAGAATGACGATGACTAAAGGCTGGAAGCGGTTTGACCCAATCGAGTGCTTGACTGTAGGCGAAAGAGATGCTATAGGTGAGATTATCTACGATAACTTGATTGATGCGGGGTATGCCCCGTCAGACATAAATTGGGACTTAACAGTGGAGTTTTACGATGACCCAGAAGATTGATAAACCTATGGTAATGGTGTCCTGCGAGACACTGGAAGACTTGCACTTGGCTGCATACTCACACGATGATGTCACATATCCTGTGACTGGTGAGTATGTCAAACAAGCACAGGAAGAAGCACGACAAGCCCTGTATAGCTGTGGCTGGTGGCAACAGGGTGACGAAGACTAATGTTTACAATCATTGCCACCATATTGGGCATCTTATTTCTTGTGTTTCTCGCTATGACTATGTGGGAAGTAATCATGCAAGGCTTTATGTTCCTGATGTTAAACCCTGTAACACTATTGACACTGCTAGTGGTGTCAGTTATACTGGCAATTATATTTTGAAGGCAGCAAAGGAGATAACCAATGCCTAATTATTGCAACAATACCCTGACTATCAAGTCAGATGACACGGGCTTTCTGCAAAGCCTGATGAACGAATTGAAGATGGACGATAGCGACAGCCCAAAGTTTCTTGAGAAACTTGTGCCGTTCACTGCCGACATCAACTATGACTGGGACTACAACTGGTGCGTCCAACACTGGGGAACGAAGTGGGACATCTTCGATGTAAACTATGCATCACTCGATGGCGATACACTAGAGGTGGTGTTCACGACTGCATGGTCGCCGCCTATTGAAGCACTGGTGACAGGTATGCTCAATCATGGCTACACCTTTGACCTGTATTACGAGGAAGGCGGCTGCTGCTTTATCGGACACACCGAAGGTGATGGCGAGTCTCACCACGACCAGTGCTGGGAAACCTACACTGACAATGCCCCGTCCACATATATCCCTGACGATGTGCTTGATGCCTTTCCCTGGGTCGAGAGCGACTGGCACGACTGGCAGCGTGAGATGGCAGAGGAAGGCAGAGAAGGCAATAAATGGGACAACATGCTACAGGATTTGACAGATGCCTAAGAAATACACAGTATTTTTACAGCCTATCAGTGACACGTATTACGAATACGAAGTAAATGCGGAAGACGAAGGCGAAGCAGAGGAGCAAGCATTTGACCTTCTGCAAGATGCTATTGGTTGGGACGCAGCTAAAGATTGGGAATGTTCTTACATTAGAGATGACGAGGAGTTGCAAGATGCCTAAGAAAAGATACACAGCACTAGCCGAAATGAGCGTGGCTTATGAGGTTGAGTTTGACGAAGACGAAATCCCCGCAGGCATGGACGAGTGGGAGTATGCCCACCACCTTGCCGAATATGGTGCTTACACAGAGTGTGAGAACGGCGGAGACTTCAAGATATATGACGTTGTGCATGATGGAGATGACAAATGATGCAAGCAATACTGATTGACCCATACACCCAGACCATTGAGGTGGTCGAGTATTCGGGTGACTACAAGGACATCCATGCCCTGCTTGGGTGTGACTTATTTACAACAGTCTACACAGAAATGGCAGACACAATATATGTAGATGACGAGGGCTTGTATGTCGAAGGCCAACGATATTTCAAACTCAAGGGATACCCGCAGCCTTTGGCTGGTAAGGGGCTAGTGCTTGGCAGCACTGACGATGGCGACTCTACTGATTGTGTGTCCAGCCTACAGGACATACTAGATATTGTGGAGTTCTGCCCAGAAGGCACATATGTTGAGCCAGTTATGACTGTGCTTCCTATTGAGGATGACGATGACTTTGACATTGACATGCTGTCAGACAATGAATTGCTAGAGCATCTTGGCGTGTCGAATGAAGACGAGCAAGTAATACGAGCAATGGCAGAAAAAGCCATGCTTCACATGCTGTATGGCGGAAAGGGATATGAAAACTAATGCTTGACATACCACTATCAATATCGTATATTGAAATCGGAATCCTGATTGGCGTGTGGCTTAACACAACAATCAACGTGTATAATTTTATGAAAGGATAGCCTGTGGCTAGATATGAAGTTTCGTTTGTGATTGACACAGACATTGAAGATGTAGGACAGCAGCCGTGGTGGCCTATCATCGGTGAAGAACCCATGCCTGTTGAATGGCTGGAGTATGTAATGGTTCGTGACCTTACATCAGATGAACAGGTGTTGGATGTGGAGTTCATGCCTGATACAATCAATGTGATTGACATGTGCTACAAGGAAGAACCCAAACCTACACTGGAGTTAGTGGTGAATAACGATGACAACAATACTGAACATCCCGAAGTTCCTGAAAAGGAATAAGGCGGCTAAAGCCCTGTCCGAAGGACAATATAAACCCCAAACAATCCCTGCCAAAAAAGGCAAGGGTAGCTATAAACGAAAAGGAAAACATAGTGCCGAATAAACACACTAAAATGTTCCGCCCGTGGTATGAAGACAATATTCTTAGCCCGTGGCGGAAGGTAAAAACTGGTGACAAATCATATGCTTACGAGAAAGTAAAGCACATCAAGGCTCACAAAAATGAGCGGCTTGGTCGTGAGTGGGAACACGAAAGGATTTGGAATGATTGAAACATTCTTCGCTAATGCACTGATGTGCATGGCAATCAACATCTATCACGAGGCACGCAACGAGTCTGTCATCGGACAGATTGCAGTCGGTCAGGTGGTAATGAATCGTGTTGACGATGCACGCTTTCCAAACACAGTGTGCGAAGTTATTACACAAGGCAAGCACTACACAACCAAAGATGGCACAAGCTATCCAGTCAAAGACCGATGCCACTTTAGCTGGTATTGTGACGGGCTGGCTGATGTGCCATTCAATAACAAAGCCTTCGAAGAATCGCAGGAGATTGCAGCGATGGTGCTGGAAGGCTGGACAGGCACGTTCCTTGAGGGTGCTACACACTATCACGCCGACTATGTGTTCCCCACATGGGCGGCACATCACACAAAGATTGTCAAGATTGACAGCCATATTTTTTACAGGTGGGACTAAGATGACGAGTAACTTATGGGAAAAAGACCGCAAGCAACTCTTTCGAGAGTTGTATCATCAGTATATTGAAGAGGGCTACAGCCAGAAGGAAGCCAAGAAGTTGGCACGGGAAGAGTCCACAGAAATATATTCAGATAGCGTAGAGTTTGCACTGGACGCAGCCGACATGGAGTTTGACCAGTGAAGCCGACACCGATTCGAAAGCTAAAGAAAATGCCAGACTTTCATGGTCGCCTCTTTCACGAGGAAGACGAAGCATACAAGTGGATTGAACGTATGCAGAGAAAGATGTCAGCAGGCTACAGCTATGGGCATCAGCCGTGGAAGGCAGAGGACAACACCTACCTTACCCTGGCCTACTTACACAAAGGAGAACACGCATGATGGACTTTATCGAACAATGGGACAACCTGTTTTCAGAGGATGAGTGCAATCAAATCATTGAATACTTCAAGTCCTGTGAGGAGTTGGGCATCTGCTATGACCGAAAACAATTTGAGAACGCTGACCCGCTTATGAAAAAGGACTTGGCTGTAGGTGTTCCGCAGATACAAAGTCTTGGCCGTGGGCATGAAGTCTATGCCAGCTTCAACTGGATAGCAGGTATGATAAATGAAAGGCTCATGGGCAGGTGCTTGCCTGAATACTGTGCTAAGTATTCCATCAAGGAGCGACTATACAATGATGCCTACAAGATACAGAAGACCGAACCAACAGGCGGCTACCACATGTGGCATTACGAGCAGAGCAACCAAGCGAATGAAGCGACTCGTAGAATGGCATACATGATGTATCTGAATGACGTTGAGCATGGCGGCGAGACAGAGTTCTTGCACCAGAGTAAACGCATCCTACCCCGCCGTGGCACAATGCTTATGTGGCCTGCAGGATTTACACATCAACACAGGGGAAACCCACCATTGTCAGGCACGAAATACATTGTGACTGGCTGGATTAAAACGGTAGTGGAGTAGGCAATGAACGAGAAACAACTGAAGCGACATCGCAACTTGGTTCGCCGCCGCAAGCAGGAGAAACGGCAGACACCAGAGTGGCATGAAAAAAAACGCTTGACATTTGCAAGAGCATGGAGTAGGTTTCACCCAATGGAACTGACACGAAAGGACAATGACGAATGAAACGACAGACCAAGAAGCAGAAGCTGCGTAGTATCCGCCGCCGTGCAATCACTATGCAGAACAACAGTTCTCGAAAGATAACGCTAACTGAAGCAATGAAAGAGGTTCAGAATGTTCAGAATGATGTATAAATCAACAGGCTTTTCCCCCGCCTTCATGGAAGAGGTGCGGGACAAAGAAGAGTTCTTTCGCCATCGTGAATTACTTGCCACAGGTATGGGATTGACAACAGAGTTGGTGAACGACAAGCTGTTCTTGTTTGACAAGGGCAAAGAGTTTGGTGTCTACTATGTAGAGAAAGGCAAATAGATGAACACAGAACAGAAAGCAAACGTGGTCAGCCGTGGTGAATGCGGCAAGTGCGGCTCGTCCGATGGCAATGTGTTGTATGACAACGGGTCAAGCTACTGCTTTGTATGTGAGACATACACGGCAGCATCAGGCTCTGACAATCTTGTCAGCGTCACAGAACGAAAGGTTCATACAATGAATACCCCATTAAGTCGAGGGCAGTTCACGGCTATTGAAGACCGTGGTATCACTATTGATACTGCCAAAGCCTATGGCATTACTGTTACAGGCGACAAGCAAATATACCCATATCACGATGTGAATGGTCAGCATGTTGCGAACAAGGTTCGACATGTATCCACCAAAGACTTCCATGCCGAAGGCCGACTACCACAGGCGGGGCTGTTTGGTCAGCACTTGTTTCGTGATGGTGGCAAGTATATCACAATCACCGAAGGTGAGTTGGATGCCGCCTCTGCATATCAGATGATGGGCAGCAAGTGGCCTGTCGTGTCCGTCCGTAACGGCGCACAGTCTGCGGTCAAGGATGTCAAGGCACAGTTCGAGTGGCTCAACAAGTTTGACAACATCGTTGTGTGCTTCGACAATGACGAGCATGGCAATGCCGCAGCCGCAAAGGTTGCGTCCATCTTCGAGCCTAACAAGTGCCGCATCGTCAAGCTGAAGGCAAAGGATGCCAACGAGTATCTCAAGCACGGCAAGACCGAAGAGTTTATCAAGCGGTGGTGGGACGCAGCACCCTACACCCCAGCAGGTATCGTCAATCTGAAAAGCTTCGATGGCCTGTATGAAGACGACGACAAGCAGTCGGTAGACTACCCATACAAGGGCATGAATGAGTTGCTGTATGGTATGCGAACAGGTGAGCTTATCACGTTCACAGCAGGCACTGGTGCAGGTAAGTCCAGCATCATGCGTGAGCTTGAGCATCACCTACTCAACAACACCGACAGCAACATCGGCATCATCAGCCTTGAGGAGAACGTCAAGCAGACTATCTTCCACCTGATGTCAGTCGAGGCAAGCAAGCGTCTGTATATCAAAGAGGTGCGTGAGCAAGTGCCACAGGAGCAGCTTACACAATACGAGGAAGCAACTGTAGGCACGGGGCGTGTGTTCGCCTTTGACCACTTCGGTTCGATACAGACAGATGAAATCCTGGCACGTGTGCGTTACATGGTCAAGGCACTTGACTGCCGCTACATCATCATCGACCACCTGTCGATACTTGTATCGGGATTGGAGGGTGAGGACGAGCGGCGCAACATCGACAAGATGATGACCCAGCTACGCTCACTGGTCGAGGAGACACAGTGTTGTATGCTGCTGGTATCACACTTGCGCCGTGCATCAGGTGACAAGGGGCAAGAGCAGGGAGCGCAGATTAGTCTGTCCATGCTACGTGGCTCACACAGCATCGCACAAATCAGTGACGCAGTGATTGCAATGGAGCGTGACCAACAGGCATCCGACCCTGTGTCAGCCAACACCACCACCATTCGTGTTCTAAAGAACCGATATGCAGGTGAGACAGGCATCGCTACCTACCTGCTGTATGACCGTGAGTCTGGTCGTATGCAGGAGATTGATGACCCTAACGCAGAAGACTTCGATACGGTGGACGAGGCCACCTACCTATGATACAGGGCGACCTCTTCCCAGAGCAGCTGGAGCAGACATACAGAGCAGGAGATTGTTTTGATATGTCTGCCCCACCGCTTCGCATTAAAGAGTGCGACAAGTTCTGGGTAAATCAAAATAAAAAGCGGATTGATTTTCTGCTTGACCTTCCGAAAGATTTGTATTATATTTTTCGGGACGTTGGTGGGAAGCCTGCTATCTTCAACAAGAAGATGGGTAAATACTTGACCCCATCATATAGCAGAGACATCTATCCAGCGATTAGATTTAAAGGTAAGACGTTTTACATACATACACTGGTTGCAATATTCTTTCTTGAGAATACTCTACCGCAAGTAAAGTGTATGGTAGACCACATAAACCACGACCCGTGGGATTACAGTATTGATAACCTTGAGTGGGTGTCTTGTTCTGAAAACACAAAGCGAGGCAAGCGGGAAGACAGACCGCTACACGGGTTCAACAGACAGACAGGGAAAACATTATGACACTTAAACCAATACAAGGCGCAGTGAACATTCCGTTCAGCCGCCAAAGATATGAACACGCTGACCGTCCAGCCAAAGACGTTATCATTGACTATCTGGTATCTAATGGTCACGAGATTCTTGATACCAAAGAAGATTTTTCTGTTGACATCAAGTCAAAGAAAGGTTATAATCGCTACTTCAGCGAGGTTGAGATAAAGTATGGATGGAAAGGAGATTGGAATCCTGATTGGAAAGAGATACGTTTACCATATCGTAAGCACAAACTTATCAATAAGGTTCAGTCACTGGATATTGACAACGCCTTCTTTAACTTCTACATCATACGCCCTGACATGAAGGCAGCATGGCGCATCAAGGACAACGTAGTTGCAGAGTCAGATGTGCGAGAAGCAAGGGGGCGGAACATTATGAAGGGTGAACACTTCTTCCACATACCATATGAGAAAGCAGAGTTGATTGAACTATGAAACGTTTAGCAGTAGACATTGAAACAGATGGCCTTGATGCCAAAGAAATCTACTGCGTAGTAGCACGAGACTTAGATGAAAAGAGAACCTATACATTTACACCCAATACTATTGAGAACTGCAAACAACTCTTGGAGTCGGCAGACATTTTGGTGTTTCACAATGGCGTGTCTTTTGATGCTCCCGTTCTGAAGCGCCTGCTCAATATCAACATACCCCTAGACAAGATACGTGATACACTTATCCTGTCACAGATGACAAACCCTGTGCGTGAAGGCGGTCACTCGCTTGACGCATGGGGTAAGTCTCTGGGGTATAAAAAGATTGAGTTCAATGATTGGTCTGGCTATTCAGATACAATGTTGAAGTATTGTATTCGTGATGTAGAGATTACAGAACGTGTATACAACGCCTTGATACCAGAACTTAAACGCTTCTCACCACGTAGCATCCGCCTAGAGCATCAGGTTCGTGCAATCGTAGACCAGCAGGAGCGTAACGGCTTTGCACTCAATGTTCCTGCCGCTATGCAGTTAATGGCTCGCTTATCAGACGAAGCCTCGAAGATTAAGGAACAACTACAACATAAGTTCCCACCGATTATCGAGGTTCGTATATCTGAAAAAACTGGTAAGCGTTTGAAGGATAAGGTGACTGTGTTCAATCCCGCATCACGCAAGCAGATTGCAGAGCGTCTGTCGGAGTTGGGCTGGAAGCCTCATGCCTACACAGAAAAAGGTCAAGCCATTGTATCAGAGGATGTGCTGTCAAAGGTTGACATACCCGAAGCACAAATGGTCGCACGCTTTCTCCTCTTAGAGAAACGTGTCTCACAAATTAAATCTTGGATAGAAGCAGTCGGTGATGACGGGCGTGTACATGGTAAGGTGTGGACGCTAGGCACAATCACTGGTCGCATGACACATACCTCGCCCAACATGGCGCAGTGTCCTGCTGTTTACTCACCATACGGAAAGGAATGCAGAGATGTCTGGACTACTCGAACCGTCACTGATAGCATTGGTAATAGTGTACTTCTGGGTTGTGATGCGTCATCGCTAGAGTTGCGAATGCTGGCACACTACATGAACGACAAAGACTTCACACGTGAGGTTGTTGATGGTGATGTGCATACAGCTAATCAGAAAGCCGCAGGATTACCAACACGAGACAATGCCAAGACGTTCATCTATGCCTTCTTGTATGGTGCAGGGGCAGCTAAGATTGGTAAGATTGTAGATGGTACAGCCAAAGATGGTAAGAAATTAATTGATAAGTTTTTATCCAACATGCCTGCACTCAAGGCGCTGCGTAGCAAAGTAGACAAGCTTGCATCACGTGGTTATGTGCTAGGTATTGATGGGCGTGTGTTGCAGATACGTTCTGCACATGCAGCACTCAACTCCCTACTCCAGGGGGCAGGTGCAATCGTCTGTAAGGAATGGCTCAAGCACATTATCATACAGGCAACAAGACGCAAGCTCGACTTCAAACTCGTTGCGAGTATTCACGATGAGTATCAGTTCGAGGTTCGCAAAGACCACGCCGAAGAACTTGGCGAGGTTACAAAGCTGGCAATGAAACTAACAGAGCAATCGCTCAAGGTTCGTTGCCCTCTCGACAGTGAATACAAGGTCGGGAAAACGTGGGCAGAAACCCACTAGAAAAAAAGTGTTGACATTTGATTCCAGATGTGGCACTATATAGTGGTCGTTGGCAATACTGTCACGACATGACAATCAAAACGAAAGGTAAAACGAAATGACCGTAGTAAAAGGTAAAGCCTATTGGGCATCAGTACAACAACCGAATACAACTTACGAACCTGAATGGGGCATTGACATCCTTGTAGATGACAACAACCGTGCAGCGTTTGAGGCAGATGGTGTTACCATCAAGAACAAAGATGACGAGCGTGGTGATTTTGTCCACATTCGCCAGAAGGTAGCACGCCGTGATGGTTCACAGAACGAAGCACCATCAGTAGTGGACACACAGAAGCAACCCTTCACAGGACTTATCGGTAACGGCAGCACTGTGAATGTAATGTACACGCCGTTTGCGTGGGAAATGAATGGCAAGTCAGGTGTCTCGCCATTGCTCAAGAAAGTTCAAGTCGTTGACTTGGTTGAGTATAAAGCAGGGGAAGACTTCGATGTCGAAGATGGCTTTACTGCTGCACAAGCACCGTCAGCTAATAAAGAAATGAATGACGAAATTCCTTTCTAGGTAGTTGATAAGCACGGGAGCGGCATCTACATTTGGCCGCTGGAGATAGCTGCGAGGGTGGGAACGCTATCACTTATACAGGAGATTAACATGATGACAGATTTACCAGTGCAGCTGGTGTTGTTTTACTTCGCAGTCGCAGGCTTCTTTTTCGGGTGGGCTTTCCCACGGGGCAAGTATCTAAAAGCCTTTCAATTGCGGCTACTTAAAGCACTTCACAACTTCTTCGCAGATGAAGAAGAATACATTGCACACAAAGCAGAACGCCTTCGCAAGAGGGTAAGGCGTAAGAGCTAGGACACGTAGCTCAACTGGATAGAGCAGCAGACTTCTAATCTGCAGGTTGCAGGTTCAAGTCCTGCCGTGTTCACCAACGAAAGGATTTAACATGAGCAAAACATTAGACACACTTATCCCAGACATTTATGACATGCTTGAACAAGGTACTGATGTTGAGCAGGCGCATGTTAAGGAAGCCCTTGATGAGGTCGGCAGTCTTGTGCGAGAGGCTGTCGAAACCATACTCCGTGAAGGTCAGCGTGAAGGTGCATCACACCTACGTCTGTCTTCAATCGGCAAACCAGACCGTCAGATTTGGTACGGAGTACAAGGCGAAGAGGGAGAGTCCATCAACGGGCAGACCAAGATTAAGTTCTTAATGGGTCATGTCCTTGAGGCTCTCCTGATTTGTCTCACTAAAGCATCAGGCCACAAGGTAGAAGAGGCGCAGGATACCGTAGAGGTTGAGGGCGTGCTTGGACATCAGGACTGTGTGATTGATGACGTACTGGTTGACATCAAGTCGGCATCGTCATTCGCATTCAAGAAGTTTAAGGAAGGCAGGCTGTCAGACGATGACCCGTTTGGATACATCGCACAGATTAGTGCCTATGCCACAAAGAACAACCGCAAGGAAGCCGCCTTCTTTGCTATTGACAAGAACAGCAGTGAGCTTTGTATCTTGCCCGTCCACGACATGGAGATGATTGATGCCCCCGCCAGGGTAAGGCATCTCAAGAATGTAATCGAGGGCGAACAAGTTCCATCCCGTTGTTATAGTGACGCAAAAGATGGGGAGTCAGGTAACCGCAAGCTGGCTATTGGCTGTGTGTTCTGTCCTTATAAAAAGAAATGCTGGGCTGATGCCAATGGTGGTGCTGGCCTTCGTGCATTCAAATATTCTAACGGCGTAAGGTATCTAACGCAGGTAGCAAAGACACCTCAAGTCGAAGAACTGGAGTTATGAAAAGAAAAAAATATAATCACGAATACAAATCCAATTCAGAATACGAGGCAGCACAGCAGCTTCACAAACTAAAGATAGCTTTCGAGTATGAGCGTGACACGTTACCGTATGAGTGGCGTGAGGATAAGAAGTATACACCAGACTTTTTCCTACCCAATGGGGTTGTGTTAGAAGTCAAGGGGCGCTTCATGGCAGAGGACAGGAAGAAACACCTGTTCATTAAGAGTCAGTATCCCGATGTTGATATTCGCTTTGTCTTTGACAACCCCTATCGCAAGCTATACAAGGGCGGCAAGATGACCTATGCAGACTGGTGTACGAAGTACGGCTATCAGTTCTGTAAATTAAACGAGGGCATTCCAAAAGAATGGCTTGACAAATAAGATGTCCAGTAGTAAAATAACAATTCATCTGGACGAGTTTAGACCAGACTCTTCATCACCTGAACAGACACTGTTTCTATGTGTCCTCCTTCAGGCGTTGCTAGATGCGACAAAGAAACCCTATAAGGGTGAGCCTTCAGAGGCACGCATCGAAAGGGACAGGGCGACAGCATGGTTCTTTGCTTCAATAGGAACTACCGCATCAGACTTTGAAGAGGTCTGTACCAATGCGGGTGTTGACCCGAACTACATGAGAGACTTCGCCTATAAGGTGTTGCATACAGGAGAAATTGAATATGTCAGAAAACGAATTAACGCAATCCTTGGACACTAAGTTTGGATACACCCAGACACCAAGCGATGACCCAGTAAACAGCCCAGCACATTACAACCGCAAGGGTGTGGAGGCTATCCAAGCCATTGAGGCAAGCATGTCACCCGAAGAATATCGTGGCTACCTCAAGGGCAACTGCATGAAATATCTATGGCGATACCAATACAAAGGCAAGCCTGTGGAAGACTTAAAAAAATGTCAGTGGTATCTCGACAGGCTTATTGCTTCCCATGAACAACTGTAGTATAATTGGAGTCTTCGACTAATGAAAGTATCATTGATTGATTTTATGGGCAGCGACCTCACCGTGGTAAACGCTGCCCGTGTTTCCTTTAACAAGGAATCAGAGCGGGTCAAGGTGGGAAACCATCTCGACCTTACAGAGAAAGACCAGAAGCTTATCAGTTACTTAGCTGACCACGCCCACTGGTCGCCGTTCTCACATTGCTTCTTGCAGTTTCGTATTGAAGCACCCCTCTTTGTAGCACGACAGCTAGTCAAACACCAAGTGGGGTTGGCTTGGAATGAAGTCAGCCGCCGCTATGTGGACTATGAGCCTAAATTCTACACACCTAAGATGTGGCGGAAGCGTGCAGACAATGTAAAGCAGGGCAGTGCAGACGATAAGATACCGTATGACATACGCCCCTTCATGCAGAAGGCGTTAGAAACATACGACAGTATGCTTGAAGATGGCGTAGCACCAGAGCTTGCACGCATGGTGTTACCGCAGAACATGTACACAGAATGGTACTGGTCTGGTTCTTTGTATGCCTTTGCTCGTGTAGTCAACCAACGTCTGCACGACACGGCACAGAAGGAGACACGTGAGATTGCTGATATGATTAGTCAGGAATGCGCACGATTTGATTTTAAACACAGCTGGAAAGCACTAACAGGACAGGAGCTACACACCGATGACAAGCAATATGACTATGACTAATCACCTACCCACAGACTATCAAACATTTATCGCCACCTCACGATATGCTCGTTGGCTAGAAGACGAAGGCAGACGGGAGACATGGCCTGAAACAGTAGGTCGATTCATTGACTATATTGTACGTCCTTCGGACATTGACATCAAAACAATAGACGAGATTGAGGAAGCCATACTTAGCCTAGAGGTTATGCCTTCAATGCGTGCCTTAATGACAGCTGGTCCTGCAGCAGAGCGTGACAACACTTGCGTCTACAACTGCAGCTACCTACCCGTTGACCACCCCCGTGCCTTTGACGAGGCTATGTTTATCCTTCTGTGTGGTACAGGAGTAGGCTTCTCTGTTGAGCGTCAAGCAATCCAGAAGCTGCCAACAGTTCCAGAAGAACTGACTAGCGGTGAGGATATTATTGTGGTGCAGGATAGCAAAGAGGGCTGGGCAAAAGGATTGCGTAAGCTTATCTCTTTGCTGTACACAGGAGACATTCCGACATGGGACTTGTCTAAGATTCGACCAGCTGGCGCAAGGCTCAAGACTTTTGGTGGTCGTGCCTCTGGTCCAGACCCACTGAATGACCTGTTCAACTTTACTGTAGCCAAGTTCAAAGGCGCAGCAGGCCGTAAGCTCAACAGCGTTGAGTGTCACGACATCATGTGTAAGATTGGCGAGGTTGTGGTTGTCGGCGGTGTTCGACGAAGTGCAATGATTAGCCTGTCCAATCTGTCTGATGACCGTATGCGTCATGCCAAGTCTGGTCAGTGGTGGGAGAACGAGGGTCAACGTGCGTTGGCTAACAACTCTGTTGCTTATACCGACAAGCCCGACATGGAAACATTCATGCGTGAGTGGACAGCACTGGTTGAGTCCAAGTCTGGTGAGCGTGGCATCTTCAGCCGTGAGGCAGCAGACAAACACGTAGCACGTAATGGTCGCCGTGAGATTGGCAGGGAGTGGGGAACGAACCCATGCAGTGAGATTATCCTACGTCCTTATCAGTTCTGTAACCTGACAGAGGTTGTCGTGCGTCCTACCGACACAGAAAAAACCTTGACACGCAAGGTAAAGCTTGCTACAATCTTGGGTACAATTCAATCTACGTATACCAACATGCCGTACCTTCGGCCTGTGTGGAGGCGTAACACGGAAGAAGAAAGGCTGTTGGGTGTAAGCCTGACAGGTATTATGGACAATGAAATCACTAGTAAACCATCTGCAAAAACCCTTAACAAGCTTCGTGACGTTGCTGTACAGACAAACAACGAGGTTGCACAGCAGCTTGGAGTTGCTGCATCTGCGGCCATCACTTGCGTCAAGCCTTCGGGTACTGTCTCACAGCTTGTTGATTCTGCCTCTGGCATTCATGCTCGTCATAGCGAATATTATATCCGCACTGTACGGGGCGATAACAAAGACCCGCTGACGCAGTTCATGCAGGACGCAGGTATCCCAGCAGAGCCTTGTGTAATGAAGCCAGACAGCACCACAGTGTTCAGCTTCCCAACTAGGTCGCCTGACAACGCAGTAACACGTAACGACATGACTGCGATTGAGCAGCTGGAGTTGTGGAAAATGTATGCACTTGAGTGGTGTGAACACAAGCCATCCGTAACTATTACAGTTCGTGATGAGGAGTGGCTGAAGGTAGGAGCATGGGTGTTTGATAACTTTGACATCTGCTCTGGGGTATCTTTCCTGCCACACAGTGACCACACCTATGCACAAGCACCGTATCAGGATTGTGACAAGGCCACATACACATCTGCCCTCAAGGAGATGCCCAAGAAGATTGACTGGTCAAAGCTTTCTGAATACGAGAAGGAAGACAACACCGCAGGGTCACAGACACTGGCATGTTCTGGCGACAGTTGTGAAGTAGTTGACCTGACAGCAGCATGATTGAGATATACGGTCAGAAAGATTGTAAGTTTTGTAGGGATGCCAAGGTATTCTGTCGGATGCGGAAGCTTCCCTACAAATACTACACTGTTCGTGAGGACATCACGATAGAAGAGTTTAAGGAACTGTTTCCTCAAGCAAGGACAGTCCCGCAAATTGTAGTTGATGGTAAACACATTGGTGGTTACACAGAATTGGAGCATTATATATTATGAACGTATTACTTACAGCATTAATTAAAAAACTAGAGGGTGAGATTGCGGTAGCCGAAGCCAACGTAATGGTATACCTCAATCAAGCCGTAGGCATTGGGGAGCATCCTGATGTTGTTGAGGCTATCGAAACGCAGATTGAAAAGATTGCTGCGGCTGATGAAAAGATTGAATCAATTAAGAAATCCTTCGGTGACTAGGGTACACAGACAGTGGGGCTACTACGACATCCTACTTGAGGGTGACGGATACCTTGTGAAAGAGCTTACAATTAATCCAGGCAAGTACCTCTCTGACCAGAGGCACAAGCATAGGAGCGAGGAGTGGCTTGTCGTTGCTGGCTCTATACAGGTTGTATTACAGACAGACGGTGCATTGCAGCGCAGCCTTTGCTTTAGCAAGGGAGATAAACTTACTATACCTGCAAGAACGTGGCATCATGTCGGAAACAAAACAAATAAGCCAGCTAAGATTATTGAAGTATGGACGGGAGATAAGCTATTGGAAGAAGATATTGAAAGAAGAAGCCCGTGTAAGGCACACCTAGAAACAAGGGTAGATAGTTGTGAGCTACACAACATACATGACATCTGTATACACTGCGGCAGAACAGAGCGTGACATAACGCACTGGCAAGAGATGACGCACGAAGAAAGAAAGCAAGCCAACCTATTAGCAAAGAAAAGACTGAAGGGTGTTTGGCATAAGTAAAAAAGTTCTTGACTTAACTAAATAAATTTAATATAATATAAGATAAGCGGTGGGCAGAGTTCTTCAGTCCTTTCTCTCATCTGTCCACCGCACCCTTATATTGGAGCAGTTATGAAAAGAAGACCAGTTATTTATGTCGGGTATGACGAGCGTGACCATCGAGCCTACGAGGTTCTGGAACACTCTATCCGCAAATACAATACAAAATATGACATCATCCCCCTGCTTGAACCAGAGCTTCGCCGCATTGGTTTGTATCGCAGGGCTTCACGTGTGTTTGAACAAGAACCGCATCAACGATATGATGTGTTCGACAACAAACCATTTAGCACAGATTTTACATTCACCCGCTTCCTTGTTCCTGCTTTAAATCAGTATCAAGGATTGGCCTTGTTTATGGATGCCGATATGTTTGTGCGTGGTGACATCGAAGGGATATTCGGTGTGTATGGCAAGAGAACAGAGTTTGCTGTTCAATGTGTCAAGCACAAGTATGAGCCACCCGAAGGAGAAAAGATGGACGGTGTAGCCCAAACCCGCTATCGCAGAAAGAATTGGTCTAGCTTTATGTTATTTAACTGCTCCCATCCTAGTAACAAAAAGCTTACCCTTGATGCAGTCAACCTGCAATCAGGCTCTTGGCTGCACTCTTTTGGGTGGCTTAACGATGACGAGATTGGAGACATACATGAAGAATGGAACTGGCTTGATGGACATTCAAGTGAAAATGTTGAGGCAAAGAATGCACACTTTACAACAGGTGGTCCATGGTTCAGCAGCTGGAAGCCCAAACGGTCTATTGATGAGGCTTACGCAGAAGAGTGGGAAGCTGCAGAAAAAGAAATAACAACACAACTAATACTGGAGAACATGTAATGTATACTTTTGTAACGAGCTTTCCAAAACAATTTGAAAAAGAATACGGCATTCCTATGCTGGAGTCTGTTGTAAATAAATGGAAGCCAAGCGACTTTAAACTACACGTATACCTTGAGGGATATGATGGTAAGTCTGATGGACTACCGCAAGAAAGCTTTATTACATACCGTCACATCGAAGACGTAGAGGCACGGAACGATTTTATCAAACGCAACGCAGACAAGAATGGACGCTTTGCAGAAGCCCCGTATAACTACAGGCTGGATGCTGTTCGTTTCTGCAATAAAGTTTACGCATATTCTGACCTAGCCTTTGAGCTTATTGACGAGGAGTATAAGGGTTGGCTGGCGTGGCTTGATGCTGACACTGTGACTAAGAAAAGATTTACTGCAGAAGATGCAGCCAAGATTATGCTTGACGAGGTAGACATGGTACACCTTGGTCGTGTTGATATTGACTATAGCGAGACAGGCTTCACTGCTTGGAACATGGCATATCACAACGCCTGCTCACACATCGTAGACATTCGTGGTGCATACGACACTGACGAAGTATTTGGCTATCGTGAGTGGACTGATTCGTTTGTGTACACACGCCTACTCAAAGTATACGAAGCACACGGGGCTAAAGTACGCAACCTGTCAGAGGGCGTGCGTGGTCTAGAAGTGTTTGAAAACTGTATGCTAAACGAACACTTTACGCACAACAAGGGCAACCGTAAGTGGAAGGATAAACAAGAAGTATCCGCTGATGTTGTTGGTCCAAAGCGTTACAAACAACTAGCAGACATGGTTCGCTTTTACTCTGAAGGCCGTGATACATTTAGTATTGTAGAGACAGGCACATGGAACGGTGGTCGTGCCATCGAAATGGCTCTTGCTGCGTTTGAAAATGTAGACACCGTACACTATCGTGGCTTTGACTTGTTTGAAGAAGCCACAGAGCAAACAGATAAAGTAGAACTCAACATCAAGGCACACAATTCAACCGAAGCTGTTGGCCGCAGGCTTGCAGAGTTTACAACTAAAATGCAAGAGCAGGGTAGAAAGTTTACCTACACTTTACACTGTGGTGATACCAAAGAAACTATGGCATCTAAAAAATTTAATGACGTAGACCTAGCCTATATTGATGGCGGTCATTCATATGATACGGTCAAGAGTGATTATACATTTTTGAAAGACGTACCAGTTATTGTGTTTGATGATTACTATTCACACGAAGACAAAGAGTTTCTAGACAATCCTGATTACAACGGCATCATTCGAACTTTTAAAGAAATTAAAGATACTAATAAGTATGTCCTGCCATCAGATGACCCGACTGCTTTTGGCGGCAAGGTTCACCTTGGTGTGGTAGTATCTAAAAAAGAAAAGGATTTACCGCAAGAATTTATGCGTGTTCCTATCATTGTAAAACCCAAAGACTCAATGCCACAGGA
>Ga0213867_1000503_pt1 | contig 17480 bp, 5 predicted proteins | sample PICome_12_FD_160120 | JGI IMG/M metagenome (GOLD analysis project Ga0213867, IMG submission 160120) | Coastal seawater microbial communities near Pivers Island, North Carolina, United States - PICO540 | ecosystem: Environmental > Aquatic > Marine > Coastal | place: USA: North Carolina | collected... | reverse complement strand
GCTCAGTTGGCAATTGGTATAAGAACTGATACAAATCCAAGTAAGTATTGGGTTGTTGGTGATGAGAACTTCAACATAGGCATAGGAACTGATAATCCAACTTCCAAATTAACCGTTGGTGGAGATGTAAATGTAAGTGGTATCATAACAGCAAATCAACTATCAGTTTCTGGCATATCTACTGATGGTGTTGGATTTGGAAGTGCTAATTATGTCATTACTGCTGATGGATCAGGTGCTTGGGGTTGGAAAAGTGTTGTAGATACTGGTGCCGGAACTCTTGATGCTATTATTGTTCTTGATGAAGGTGCATTGGTATCTACTTCAGGAACTGTGACACAACTTGATTTTAAAGGTAGTAATATTAATGCTATCGGAGAAGATGGTAGTGGAATTGCAACAGTTACCTTCTCCGACACTCCAACATTTACAAGTTTAAATGTAACTGGAGTATCCACATTTGCTTCTGATGTCGATATTAATGCTTCTGTAGATATTTCTTCCAACTTAACTGTAGATGGTCTCAGTGATCTTGATGAACTTAATGTATCAGGTATTTCTACTTTTACCGGAAACATTGATGCTAATGGTAACCTAGATGTTGATGGTCTTACTGAATTAGACGAACTTAATGTAGTAGGTATTGCCACATTTGCTTCTGATGTCGATATTAATGCTTCTGTAGATATTTCTTCCAACTTAACTGTTGATGGGTTAAGTGATCTTGATGAACTTAATGTAGTAGGTATTGCCACATTTGCTTCTGATGTTGATGTTAATGCTTCAATAGATATTTCTTCCAACTTAACTGTTGATGGGTTAAGTGATCTTGATGAACTTAATGTAGTAGGTATTGCCACATTTGCTTCTGATGTTGATATAAACGCATCCGTTGATATTTCTACCAATCTTGTTGTAGATGGTCTCAGCGACTTAGACGAACTGAATGTAGCAGGTATTACTACACTTAATACTGATGTAGAATTCGTTGGACCAACTGCTGGTATTACATCAGCCTATTGGGATAGTTCGGAAAATCTTTTAAACTTTAAGGATGATGTAAAGGCAACATTTGGTACTGGTGGTGACTTACAAATTTATCACACTGGTTCTGACTCAAGAATTAGAGATCAGGGAACTGGCGATCTTGTTATTGAAGGACAAAATGTTAATATTAACAATGTCCAAAATGGCAACTCAATGATAAAAGGAAACGCTGGAGGATCAGCGGATCTTTATTATGATGGGGATAGAAAATTTGGAACCACTGGTATTGGTGTTTCAATTTATAATGCTGGCCTATCAACGGCAACAATCACAGGTCCATCAGAGATTATTATTGACCCAGCTATTGTAGGAGACAATACTGGTGTTGTAAGAATTAAGGGTGACTTATTTGTTGACGGCACCCAGTTTACAGTAGACTCTGGAACTATTGAACTTGCCGACTTTGTTGTTGGTATTGCCACCACTGTAGGAAATGATTCTCTTCTCAGCGGTGCTGGAATCGGAATCGGATCCGAGTCAATTCAAAAGACATTCTTATATGAATATAATGGTGGAGTAAGTCCTTCACTCAAGTCAAGTGAGAGTTTAAATGTTGCGATAGGAAAGAATTATCAAATAAATCAAATAGAAGTCCTAAATGCGACTACTTTGGGGGGTGGTGTAACTAATTCGTCTTTAACATCAGTAGGAACTCTAAATGAACTAAATGTCTCTGGTGTTTCTACATTCCAAAGTAATGTATATCTTGGTGCTAATGATGTTTTACATTTTGGTTCTGGACCAGATTTAAGGATTTATTCTGACGGAACAGATAGTTATATCCGCGAAGAAGGATCAGGTTCGTTAATTATCAGGGGATCTAGTAGCGTAACAATAGGTGGCGGCGGTGTAGAAAAGTCTGCAGTATTTAAGGATGATAATTCGGTAGAACTCTACTACAACAACTCCAAGAAATTTGAAACCACTAATACTGGTGTAAGTATTACTGGTAATATTGATGTTGATAACACTACATCCATTGGTTCTTCAACATCATCACTTTCAACATTGACACAAACTGCTATTCACACAGAACTTGATATTGCAACATATCGTTCGGTAGAGTATACGATTCAGGCAACAGAAGGAACAAACTTCCACGCCACAAAGATACTTGCACTTCATAATGGAACGACTGCATATCATTCTGAGTATGGAACAATTTTTAATAATTCTTCTGTGGCATCTTTTGATGTTGATATTTCTGGTGGTAATTTGAGACTTCTTGCGACTGGTGCATCAGCATCTCAAACGGATTATGTTGTTAATTTTGTGGCAACAAAAGTCTGAGGATAAATAGAAAAAAGTAACTTAGCAGAAGGGGATAGTGAACCTTGGCTACTCAGAATTTTAGGGTAAAGAACGGCCTAGAAGTAGGCATAGGCGCAACTATATTAATTGCAGAAAGTGGTGGAAATATTGGTATCAACTCTACACAGCCAACAGCAAAACTCGATGTCAATGGAACATTAAGTGTATCTGGTGTTTCTACATTCTCTGATGATGCTAATTTTGATAATGGCACACTATATGTTGATAGCACAACTAACACAATTGGTATAGGAACTGATGCTCCAAATACTGGTGGTGGAACTATAATTGCTGATATAAGAGGTGGTATTAAAATTGGTGCTGATACTGTCAGACGGTTATCTATCAGTGCTGGTTCAAATGGTACTATCAGTCAACAAAATGGTAGTATAACACTCTATGGTGGGGGAACTAGTGGTTCAGAAGTTGGTATTTTAAACAATAGCAATATTTATTTAAAACCCAATACTGGTGGTGTTGATTTATATTATGGGAAAACTGATAAGAAATTTGAAACTACTGGTTATGGTGTAACCGTTTCTGGTGGTTTAATTGTCTCTGGTGTTTCTACATTAGGAACAGTTCAGATTTCTTCTGGAATTGTAACGGCAACTTCTGGTATTGTTACTTATTATGGTGATGGACAATACTTAGAAAATACTGGTGCATTTAATTATGATAATACATCTAATATATTTTCACAAGCTATTACAACATTAAGTGATAGAACAACAGGTGCTCATAACTTTCTTGCAGGGACTAATGCTGGTCATTGTATTACATCTGGAAGTAATAATAACTTCTTAGGTGATATTGCAGGATTCTACAACACCACTGGATGTGGCAATAACTTCATTGGTGGATGGGCTGGATTCTACAACACCACTGGATCTTATAATAACTTTTTAGGATGTCAATCTGGTTATTATAATACAAATGGTTATCATAATAACTTTTTAGGTTACTGGGCAGGATTCTCCAACACCACTGGAAGTTGTAATACTTTTATTGGATATGAATCAGGATTCTGCAACACCAGTGGAAATGATAATAACTTCATTGGACAAGAGGCAGGATACTATAACATTAGTGGATCGTGTAATAACTTCTTTGGTGCTTTCGCAGGATTCTCCAACACCACTGGAAGTAATAATAACTTCTTAGGTAATTCTGCAGGATATTGCAACACCACTGGAAGTTGTAATAATTTCTTAGGTAATAGTGCAGGATTCTCCAACACCACTGGACGTTATAATAACTTCTTTGGTCCTTTTGCAGGATACTGCAACACCACTGGATGTCATAATAACTTCATTGGTAATCTTGCAGGATACAACAACACCTGTGGATGTTATAATAACTTCTTTGGTCGTCTTGCAGGATTCTCCAACACCACTGGACGTTATAATAACTTTATTGGTCGTGATGCAGGATACTGCAACACCGATGGAAGTCATAATAACTTCTTAGGTAATCAAGCAGGACGCAATAATACTACCGGACTTTACAATAACTTTTTTGGTGCCCAGGCAGGATTCTGCAACACCACTGGATGTTATAATAACTTCATTGGTAATAGTGCAGGAAGATACAACACCACTGGAGGTAATAATAACTTCTTAGGTTGTCGTGCAGGATTCTCCAACACCACTGGAGGTTCTAATAACTTCTTTGGTAGGTATGCAGGAAGAAACAACACCACTGGATGTCATAATAACTTCTTTGGTGATCAAGCAGGACGTTGCAGCACCACTGGATGTCATAATAACTTCTTAGGTAATAATGCAGGATTCAACAACGCCACTGGATTTCATAATAACTTCTTTGGTAATAGAGCAGGATTCGCCAATACCACTGGAACCAATAATAACTTCTTTGGTAAATATTCGGGATACAAGAACACCACTGGAAGTTATAATAACTTCTTAGGCTATCACGCTGGATGTAATAACACCACTGGATGTCATAATAACTTTATGGGTTGGTTTACAGGATTCGCCAACATCTCTGGATGTAATAATAACTTCATTGGTAAACAAGCAGGATACTGCAACAGCACTGGATTTAATAATAACTTATTAGGTGATCGTGCAGGATACTGCAACACCACTGGAAGTTATAATAACTTCTTAGGTCAATGTGCTGGTCATGGTGGCTCTGGTGGTGTCACTGGTATTCATAATAATGCTATTGGATTTAATGCAGGTAAGTGTCTGACTTCTGGTACTGGTAATAATTTCTTAGGTAATTCTGCAGGATCCTCCAACACCACTGGAAGTTGTAATAACTTCTTTGGACATTTTGTAGGAAACAACAACACCACTGGAAATGATAATAACTTCTTAGGTAATAATACAGGATCCTCCAACACCAGTGGATCTAATAATAACTTCTTAGGTGCTTTTGCGGGAAGATGTAACACCACTGGAAGTAATAATAACTTCTTAGGTAATCAAGCAGGATACTACAACACCACTGGATGTTATAATAACTTCATTGGTTTCTGTGCAGGAAAATGCAACACCACTGGACTAGATAATAACTTCTTTGGTAATCTTGCAGGATTCTCCAACACCACTGGATGCTATAATAACTTCTTAGGTGATAATGCAGGATTGTCCAACACCACTGGATCCTGTAACAATATGATTGGTCTTGGTGCCGGTAAATGTGCAACCGTCACTGGAGGCAATAATAACTTCTTCGGAACTTATGCCGGTAAGTGTGCTTCTGGTTCTGGTGCTGATAATAACTTCATTGGTCGTTGTGCAGGATACTGCAACACTACTGGAAATTATAATAACTTCTTTGGTAATCTTGCAGGATTCTCCAACACCACTGGATGTCATAATAACTTCTTTGGTTTTAGAGCAGGATTCTGCAACACAACTGGATGTCGTAATACTTTCATTGGTTTCTGTGCTGGTTATGGTGGCACTGGTGGTGTTACTGGTAATTATAATACTGCTATTGGACAAGATGCAGGCAAGTGTCTGACTAGTGGAACTAATAATAACTTCTTAGGTTATGGTGCAGGAAGAAACAGCACCACTGGAAGTTATAATAACTTCTTTGGTTCTTGTGCAGGATGCTCCAACACCACTGGAGGTTGTAATAACTTCTTAGGTAGACGTGCAGGATTCCTCAACACCACTGGATGTTATAATAACTTCTTAGGTCTTAATGCAGGATACTTCAACACTGGAAGTAATAATAACTTCTTAGGTCTTAATGCAGGATTCTCCAACACCACTGGATCCTGTAACAATATGATTGGTCGTGGTGCCGGTCAATGTGCAACCGTTACTGGAACTAATAATAACTTCTTCGGAACTTATGCCGGTAAGTGTGCTTCTGGTTCTGGATGTGGTAATAACTTCTTAGGTAATAGTGCAGGATACTACAACACCACTGGATGTCATAATAACTTCTTTGGTTGGTCGGCAGGATATTACAACACCAGTGGAGGTTCTAATAACTTCTTTGGTTATTATGCAGGATCCGAAAACACCACTGGATGTCATAATAACTTCTTTGGTAATACTGCAGGATTCGCCAACACCAGTGGAGGTGCTAATAATTTCTTTGGTTATTTGGCAGGACGCGCAAACACCACTGGAAGTTCTAATAACTTCATTGGTGCTAATACAGGATACAACAACACCACTGGATGTTATAATAACTTCTTAGGTAATTATGCAGGATACAACAACACCACTGGATGTTATAATACCTTCTTGGGTAATTGTGCTGGTAATACAAACACCAGTGGGTCTTGTAATATTGCTATTGGTTATGATGTAGAACTTCCATCTACTACAGGTAATGATCAGTTAGCAATTGGTAGTGGATCTAACCGTTGGATTGCTGGTGATAGTTCCTTTAATGTAACCGTATCTACTGCATCAACATTCAGCTCTTCTGGTATTGTTGTCACTGGAATCGTAACTGCAACTGACTTTAACTCCGCATCAGATGCAAAACTGAAGACTAATGTTCAGATAATTCCTGATCCTCTTGAGAAGGTTCTGCAAATCAATGGTGTATCCTTCAACTGGATTAAGGACAATAAGCCTTCTATGGGTGTTATTGCCGATAATATCCAAGAGATCTTACCAGAACTTGTCAGTGACTCTGATCCTAAGACGGTCAATTACAATGGTCTGATCGGTCTTCTGATCGAGGTTGTTAAAGAGCAGCAAACACAAATTGATTCTCTGAACGAAAGACTGTCCAGACTAGAATGATCGTCTAAATACTTGTACTAATAACTACCCAGTGTATACGAGGACGGTAGATGGCGATTAAGATACAAGGCACAACTATAATTGATGATAGTAGAAATATTATAAATGCTAATGAGATCAATGTTTCTGGTGTTTCTACATTCCAAGGTAATGTAAATCTTGGTGATAATGATAAACTGAGATTTGGTGATGGTGTAGATTTAGAAATCTTTAGTGATGGGAGTACAAGTTATATTCAGGAAACTGGCGCTAGTAGTGCTTTATGGATAAAAAGTAATTCCACCGAAATTAGAACTGGTGGAAATCAACCTATAGCAAAGTTTATTGATAATGCAGGTGTAGAGTTATACTATGCTTTCGGTGATAAGAAATTTGAAACCACTGGAATTGGTATTTCTATTGTCAATGGAACATCAGATACTGCCACTATTACTGGACCAGCAAATTTAGTTATTGATCCTGCCGCTGTCGGAGACGACACCGGAATTGTAAGAATCAAGGGTGATCTGTATGTTGATGGGACGACGACACAAATAAATTCAACAACCATTGAACTTGCAGACTTTATCGTTGGAATTGCCACCACTGCAACTAGTGACGTTCTGGCAGATGGTGCTGGTATTCAAATTGGCCCCGATAATACCCTTTTATATGACCATAATAATACGGCACTAAAGTCTAGTGAGAATTTTAATCTTGCTAGTGGTAAGACATACAAGATAGACGGAACCGATATTTTAGGATCAACATTTCTCAATTTAACATCAGGAATTATAACGGCAACTTCTGGTATCATCACATATTATGGTGATGGAACAAATTTAACAGGATCATTTAGTCCTGATGCTGACGAAAACTTAATTGCTGGTACTGGTGCTGGTGGTTCTTATGATCCAGCAACAGGATCTGCTTGTTTTAATATCTTCTTGGGATGTAATGCTGGTAATAGCATTACCGATGGCAATTATAATAACTTCTTTGGTTCATTTGCAGGATCCTCCAACACCACTGGATCTAGTAATAACTTCTTAGGTGGCGGTGCAGGAAGATTCAACACCAGTGGAAGTAATAATAACTTCTTAGGTCGTCGTGCAGGACGAAACAACACCACTGGAGATAATAATAACTTCTTAGGTTTTTATGCAGGAGCCTGTAACACCACTGCATCTGGTAATAACTTTTTTGGTATTAGTGCAGGAAGACGCAATACTACTGGAAATGGTAATAATTTCTTTGGTAGTAATGCAGGAACAAGCAACACCACTGGATGTTGCAATAACTTCTTAGGTTCTGGTGCAGGATCCAACAACACCACTGGAAATCATAATAATGTTTTTGGCGGCGGTGCTGGCAGTAGTTGCAATCTTGGAAATTTCAATAATATGATGGGATGGCTTGCGGGCGAAAAATCTACCGGAAGTCATAATAACTTCTTCGGAATTAGAGCGGGAGCAGCTCCTGGTAATTCCGGAGGTTCTAATAACTTTTTTGGTTTTTATGCAGGATACTACAACACCACTGGAGGTTGCAATAACTTCTTTGGTCGTGATGCAGGACGTTCCAACACCATTGGAGGTTGCAATAACTTCTTTGGTCTTTGTGCAGGATACTGCAACACCAGTGGACTTTATAATAACTTCATTGGTTCTTCTGCAGGATTATCCAATACCACTGGATCTTGTAACACTATGATTGGTAAAGGTGCCGGTCAATGTGCTACCGTTACTGGAACTAATAATAACTTCTTCGGAACTTATGCCGGTAAGTGTGCTTCTAGTACTGGAAGTAATAATAACTTCTTAGGTAGTTATGCAGGACGCAACAACACCACTGGAAGTAATAATAACTTCTTTGGTCTTTGTGCAGGATTAGCAAACACCACTGGAGGTTGTAATAACTTTTTTGGTTTTTATGCAGGATTCTTCAACACCACTGGAAATTATAATAACTTCTTAGGTAGTTTTGCAGGACGCAACAACACCACTGGGAATTTCAATAACTTCTTAGGTTATAATGCAGGATTCAGCAACACCACTGGATGTAATAATAACTTCTTAGGTAGTAATGCAGGACGCAACAACACCATTGGTTTGAGTAACAACTTCTTGGGTAGTAGTGCAGGACTTTGTAACACCGAGGGATCTTATAATAACTTCTTAGGTAATAGTGCAGGATACTGCAACACCACTGGAAGTCATAATAACTTCTTAGGTAATCAAGCAGGATTCTATAACGCCACGGGAAATTACAATAACTTCTTAGGTCTTACTGCAGGAAAATGCAACATCACTGGATGTTTTAATAACTTCATTGGTCGTGATGCAGGAAGATGCAACATTAGTGGAGGTTGTAATAACTTCTTAGGTCTTTGTGCAGGACGCAACAACACCACTGGGAATTTCAATAACTTCTTTGGTGGTAATACAGGATACAGCAACACCACTGGATGTTATAATAACTTCTTTGGTTTTAATGCAGGATGCGAAAACACCACTGGAAATAGGAATATATTCATTGGTAGTTGTGTAGGATTATCTAACACCATTGGAAATTGCAACATTATGATCGGTAATGGTGCCGGTCAATGTGCTGAACTTACCACGGGAGTTTTTAATAACTTCTTAGGTAATGATGCTGGTAAGTATGTCTCTGGTTCTGGTTCTAATAATAACTTCATTGGCAGTTGTGCAGGATCCGTCAACACAAGTGGAATTTCTAATAACTTCTTAGGTAATGATGCAGGACGACGCAACACCACTGGAGGTTTTAATAACTTCATTGGTTGTGGTGCAGGATCCTGTAACACCACTGGATCCTGTAACACTATGATTGGTTTTGGTGCCGGTAAATGTGCTACCGTCACTGGATCTCATAATAACTTCTTAGGAACTTATGCTGGTAAGTGTGCTTCTGGTTCTGGTAGTGGTAATAACTTCTTTGGTCTTTGTGCAGGACGCAGCAACACCACTGGAAGTCGTAATAACTTCTTTGGTAATCTTGCAGGATACTCCAACACCACTGGAGGTTCTAATAACTTCTTTGGTAATTTTGCAGGATACAATAACACCACTGGAAGTAATAATAACTTCTTAGGTAATCTTGTAGGATACTGCAACACCACTGGATGTTATAATAACTTCTTTGGTCAATGTGCAGGATACTTCAACACCACTGGAAATAATAATAACTTCTTAGGTACTAGTGCAGGATTCTGCAACACCACTGGAGGTTTTAATAACTTCTTTGGTCTTTGTGCAGGATTCGCCAACACCACTGGAAATAACAATAATTTCTTAGGTTGTCGTGCAGGATTTTGCAACACCACTGGAACTTTTAATAACTTCTTAGGATGGGAAGCAGGATACTCCAACCAAACAGGAATATCGAATGTCTTCATTGGATCAAGAGCAGGTAAATTGGCAGTTAATGGAAGTCAAAATATTTTTATTGGCCTTTATGCTGGTTGCACTCAGACATCAGGACTTGCAAATATTGCTATAGGCGATAGAGTTTTCTTACCAAACACAACAGGAAGTTGTCAATTAGCAATAGGACAACAAACCAATCGTTGGATTACTGGTGACAGTTCCTTCAATGTAACAGTTGCCAATAAGTTACTTGTTAATGCCTCTGGTATCGTTACAGCATCTTCTGGTATTATCACTTATTATGGTGATGGTTCTAATTTAACAGGATCATTTAGTCCTGATGCTGACGGAAACCTCTTTGCTGGTACTGGTGCTGGTGGTTCTTATGATCCAGCAACAGGAACTGCTTGTTATAATATCTTCTTGGGATGTAATGCTGGTAATAGTATTACATCTGGTGATAATAATAACTTCATTGGTAATCAAGCAGGATATTGCAACACCACTGGATGTTATAATAACTTCTTTGGTAATTTTGCAGGATTCTTCAACACCACTGGATGTTTTAATAACTTCTTAGGTAGTTTTGCAGGATACTGCAACACCACTGGAAGTTGTAATAACTTCTTAGGTTCTGATGCAGGATTCTCCAACACCACTGGACGAGATAATAACTTCTTAGGTAGACGTGCAGGATACTTCAACACCATTGGACGTTCTAATAACTTCATAGGTCTTTGTGCAGGATACTGCAACACCACTGGACGTTATAATAACTTCTTTGGACCAGAGGCAGGATTCTGCAACACCACTGGAAACCGTAATATTTTCTTAGGTACTTGTGCCGGTCGATTTGCTACCGTCACTGGAGAACATAATACCTTCTTAGGAAGCTATGCTGGTATGTATGCTTCCGGTGCTGGACGTTATAATAACTTCTTTGGTTATTATGCAGGAAGAGACAACACCACTGGACGTTGCAATAACTTCATAGGTATTAATGCAGGATCTGGTAATGCGACTGGATTTGATAACAACTATTTTGGTGCAGGTGCAGGGGCTGCATTCGGTAATGCCAGCAGTGGAAATAATAATAACTTCTTTGGTAAGTATGCAGGAAGATGTATAACCAGTGGATGTCATAATAACTTCTTTGGTCCTCAAGCAGGATTCGCCAACACCACTGGATGTCATAATAACTTCTTTGGTAGTGGTGCAGGAAAATGCAACACCACTGGATGTTATAATAACTTCTTTGGTCATAATGCAGGATCCCGTAACACCACTGGAGATAATAATAACTTCTTTGGTAATTGTGCAGGACTCTGCAACATCACTGGATGTTATAATAACTTCTTAGGTAATTGTGCAGGACGCGCAAACACCACTGGAGGTTCTAATAACTTCTTAGGTCTTAGTGCAGGATTCTGCAACACCACTGGATGTCATAATAACTTCTTAGGTTATAGAGCAGGATACAGCAACACCACTGGATCTTGTAATAACTTCTTTGGTCGTTATGCAGGATGCACTCAAACCGCAGGTGATAATAATATTGCTATAGGATGCAATGTCCAACTTCCAAATACCACGGGAAGTAATCAACTAGCAATAGGTAGTGGAACAAACCGCTGGATTGCTGGAAATGAAAACTTTAATGTTGGTATTAATACCAATAGTGTAACTGGAACTGCTAACTCGGAAGGAGCACTACAAGTTCATGGTAACGTTGCCATTGTTCAGGGTGTTCTTTTGACGGATAGTGTTATAAATGAAATAATTTATGTACCACCAGGAAAGAATGGATTGCTTATTGGCCCAGCAACAGTTTCGGTAGGAGCAACTATAGATGTTGCTTCTGGATCTACATTGGTTGTGATCTAAATACTAAAAAAGACTATATAAACGAATGAGCACTCTTCGCGTTACTAATATTCAGGCACAATCAGATCCTTCAAATCCCTCAGTAGATGAGAAGGTAAATATTACTAACTCTATTGGACAGATATTATTCCAGTTGGACGGATCTGCAAGTTCTCAGTCCAATAACTTCTTTGGTCTTAATGCAGGATTCTCCAACACCACTGGAGGATCTAATAATAACTTCTTAGGTAGTAGTGCAGGATTCTCCAACACCACTGGAAGTGATAATAACTTCTTTGGTAATAATGCAGGATATTACAACACCATTGGAGATCATAATAATTTCTTTGGTTATTATGCAGGACACAACAACACCACTGGAAATAATAATACCTTCATTGGTAATAGTGCAGGAAGACTCAACACCACTGGACAACAGAATAATTTTATAGGGTTTAAGGCAGGAAGAGATAATGTTGATGGTGCAGCAAATAACTTTCTTGGATTCTGTGCAGGACATTATAATCAATCTGGTGGTTGCAATAACTTCATTGGTTGGATTGCAGGAAAATGCAACACCACTGGAGGTTGTAATAACTTTTTAGGTCGTATTGCAGGGTGCTGCAACACCACTGGAAGTGATAATAACTTCATTGGTAATAGTGCAGGATTAGCAAACACCAGTGGATCTAATAATAACTTCTTTGGTAATCGTGCAGGATTCTCCAACACCACTGGATCTGGAAATATTGCTATTGGTTGTTGTGCAGGATATTGCAATACCACCTCTTCAGAAAATATCTTTTTGGGTTCATATGCGGGCAAATGCACCAAAGGTCAAAGAAATATCTATATGGGGCAAGGTGCTGGCAGAGGATGCAATGGAAGCACTGGTATTGATAATTTCTTTGCTGGGCAATTTGCTGGATTTAATATTACTACTGGAAGACGTAACACCTTCATAGGAAATGCAGCAGGATACTACAACACCACTGGAGAAAGTAACTTTTTTGTTGGTAATCTTGCAGGAGAAGACAACACCACTGGATCTTATAATAACTTCTTTGGTTATACTGCAGGACAAAAGAACACCTGTGGAAGTAATAATAACTTCTTAGGTGCATTTGCAGGATACTGCAACACCACTGGATGCAGTAATAACTTCTTTGGTGCTTGTGCAGGATACTTCAACACCGAGGGATCTTATAATAACTTCTTTGGTTATGCTGCAGGATACAACAACATCATTGGAGATTACAATAACTTCATTGGTAATCTTGCAGGATTCTCCAACACCACTGGATGTCATAATAACTTCTTAGGTCGTGAAGCAGGACGCAACAACACCAGTGGATGCTTTAACACCTTCTTAGGTTGGTGTGCTGGTTATGGTGGCATTGGTGGTAATACTGGTAATGATAACACCTATATCGGACGTAAGACGGGATGCGCCACCACTAGTGGAGGTTGCAATAACTTTATAGGTATGTGTGTAGGAATCTGCAACACCACTGGATGTAATAATAACTTTATAGGAACCTATGCAGGATACTTCAACACCAGTGGAAGTTGCAATAACTTCATTGGTCGTCTAGCAGGATACTATAATGCCACTGGAAAGAATAATACTTACCTTGGTGGTTATTCAGGATATCAAAGCACTGGATGTTATAATCACTTCTTTGGTCGTAGTGCAGGATACTACGCCACTACTGGATCTCATAACACTTTTATTGGTCTATGTTCTGGTTATGGTGGCTCTGGCACTGGTGGTGTTACTGGTAGTGATAATACTGCTATTGGACAATATGCTGGTAACTGTCTGACTAGTGGAGTTAATAATAACTTCTTTGGGAAAAATGCAGGAAGAAGCAACACCACTGGATGTTATAACTTCTTTGTTGGAATTTGTGCTGGTCATGGTGGTTCTGGTGGTGTTACTGGAAGTAGTAATAATATTATTGGTCGTGATGCAGGAAAATGTCTCACCACTGGATGCTATAATAACTTCTTTGGTAATACTGCAGGATGTGCAAACACCAGTGGATCTTATAATAACTTCTTTGGTAATAGTGCAGGAATTTCTAACATCACTGGACGTGATAATAACTTCTTTGGTAATAGTGCAGGATTCTGCAACGTTGACGGAAGACAAAATAACTTCTTTGGTCCTGGTGCAGGATACTACAACACCTGCGGAATTAATAATAACTTCATTGGATACTATACAGGATTTGGCAACACTATTGGAAGTGGTAATAATTTCTTAGGTATTTGGGCAGGACGATGTAACACCACTGGATGTTATAATAACTTCTTTGGTGGTAGTGCAGGATATGACAACCTATCTGGATCTTATAATAACTTCTTTGGTTTTGGTGCAGGATATGGTAATCCCAATACTGGATGTTGCAATAACTTCATTGGATACTTTGCAGGACAAGTAAACACCACTGGATATGATAATAACTTCATTGGTACTCGTGCAGGATACTGCAACACCACTGGAAATCGTAATAACTTTATAGGTAAGAACGCAGGATGCAGCAACACCGATGGTATTAGCAATCTCTTCTTAGGTAATGATGCAGGACGTTCTAATACCACTGGAGGTAATAATACTTTCATTGGTAATAGTGCAGGATACTGCAACACCACTGGAAGTTGTAATATCTACATTGGTAGGAATGCAGGATACTGCAACACTGGCGCAGGTTCCTGTAACACGATGTTCGGTTATGGTGCCGGTGAATGTTCCTCTCTTAATGGAGGTCATAATATCTTCTTCGGATCCTTTGCTGGTAAGTGTGCTACTGGTGGATCTCTTAATAACTTCTTTGGTTATTGTGCAGGATTCTGTCATAGCGGTAGTGGATATGGTAATAACTTCTTTGGTGCTTATGCAGGATTCTGTAATGCGGCCGCAGGATCGGGTGGAGACGGTAACAATTTCATTGGTGAAGGTGCAGGATGGTCTAACACTAGTGGATCCGCTAACGTTATGATTGGTAATGCTGTCGGTCGATGTGCTATAACCACTGGAAATTGGAATAACTTCATAGGAAGTTGTGCTGGCAAGTGCGCCTCTGGTTCTGGTTCTAATAATAACTTCATTGGTAAGGAGGCAGGATTCTGCAACACCAGTGGACGTTATAATAACTTCTTCGGTCATCTAGCAGGATACTTAAACAACACTGGTAGTCATAATAACTTCTTAGGTTGTAATGCAGGAAGATTCAGCACCACTGGAAATTATAATAACTTCTTTGGTCTTAATGCAGGACGAAGCACCACTGGAGCTTGTAATAACTTTATAGGAACCTATGCAGGATACTCCAACACTTGCGGAAGTAATAATAACTTCCTTGGTCCTTTTGCAGGATACCTAAACACCACTGGAAGTAATAATAACTTCCTTGGTAATAATGCAGGAAACTGCAATACCGAGGGTCGTCGTAATAACTTCTTAGGTTATGTTACAGGATTCTGCAACACCACTGGATGTGATAATAACTTCTTAGGTACAGAAGCAGGAAGATGTAACACCACTGGATGTCGTAATACCTTCATAGGTCTTTGTGCTGGTTATGGCGGTTCTGGTAGTATTACTGGCAGTAGTAATAATGCTATTGGAATGAATGCAGGTAAGTGTCTAACCGGTGGATGTTTTAATAACTTCATTGGTTATAATGCAGGATTCAACAACACCACTGGTAGTGTTAATGTTTTCATTGGTGCTGATACAGCATCCAATAATACCAGTGGAACTAATAATATTGCAATCGGACAATTCTCTGGATGTGGATCATTTGGTCTTATAAACCTCACCACTGGTAATAATTGCATAACTATGGGAAATTGTTTCCATACTTGTGCAGTAATAAAACCAAGCTGGACGGTAATTTCAGATATCAGAGATAAGTGTGTATATGGTGAAGTCCCACACGGTAGAGCATTCTTGCAAAATGTTAATCCAATCAAATATTCCTTTAAAGATAGAGATACTGGTAAAATTAACGATGAAACATTAAGATATGGATTCAGTGCTCAAGAAATTGCAGAACTTGAAGGTGATGAAAATATTATTGCAACAGTATCAGATTCTGATATTTGGGGAATTAAACACGAATACTTACTCCCAATTCTTGTTAATGCAGTCAAAGAACTTGATGCAGAAAATAAAGAATTGAAAGAAAGATTAACCGCACTTGAAGAAAAGGTCAATAGTCTTCTAGAATCTTAAAGATATTATTAATCTTTAACCCGGACAAAGGTATCCTACTCATGGATTGATATTTTGTCAAGTTCTGTGGTATACTATATAAAGAAAAATATTGAGAATGAATAAGACATTTTATTTCATGGCAGGTCTCCCACGATCGGGGAGCACATTGCTTTCATCAATTCTGAATCAAAATCCAAGATTCTACTCAGGACCATCAAGCCCAGTGCTCGGAGCAATGTTTGCGATAGAGCAAAACTTTATGGGCAATGAGTTGTATCATGGATATCCAAAACCAGATCAAGTCAGAGAGATTATCGGTAGTATCCCTCAACATTTTTATAGTGACGTAAAGAAACCTGTTGTGTTTGATAAGAATCGTGCCTGGACTGCACGAGTGCCTTATATTGAGGGATACATTGGACAACAGGCAAAGATTCTTGTCCCTGTTCGTAGAGTGGACGAGATTCTTACTTCTATCCTCACAATGGTCCATCGCAATCCATTTCAAGAAGGGCAGGAGAGAGTTAATTTTGTTGATGAGCAATTGATTAAAACTAATACACCCATCAACGATGTGAATCGTTGTATGTATCTTCTTGGGAATGGTGGTATTGTGTATGAGTCACTTAATGCCATTATGGAAGGGTTTACTCAGAATGTGCGTGACAAAATGCACTTTGTGGACTATAATGATCTAGTGAGAGATCCAGAAAAAACGATGGAAGACATTTATGATTTTCTGGGTGAAGATTATTATGATCACGAGTTTGATTCCCTGTCCAATATTCATAGGGAAGATGATTTGAATACTTATGGACTTGGTGATATGCACGAAGTCCGTTCTGAATTGAAAAAAACTTCCCCATCACCATCATCAGTTCTCCCACCAGAGATTCTTGATCTTTATAATGAATCTAAATCTAGACTTGAGTTTTGGGGAACTCCTAATATAATTTCGGTAAAACCTCAAGTCAAAGCACCACTTACAAAAGACAATAAAGTCTTTCTAAATAAAAAAGTTAAGGAAAACAACTAACAATGACAATTCAGCACTCCAGAACCATCGAAAACCTTGAGGTTCTAAACGATGGTAATAATGTCGTAACGGAAGTAGAAGTTCGTTTTGTTTCTTATGATGATTCTGATCAGGAAAGAACCACCATTCAATCTGGACATAGATTTCGGTTAGAAACAGAAGGCGTAACTCCAGATTCTGATGGTTTCGTAGCATTCGGTAGTCTCACCGCAGAAACCGTAGAAGGTTGGTTGGGTGAAGAACTGACCACTCAAGAGGCAAGTGCTCAGACAGGCCATACTGCTTGGATCAATTCTGTTCTCAATCCACCTGCTCCTCGCACGGTAAACAAAGCAACCCCTTGGTAATTTAATTCATGGCAAAAACTAAGTATTCTATATTTC